>Ga0182024_10005071_pt1 | contig 29744 bp, 23 predicted proteins | sample P32metaG_FD_120480 | JGI IMG/M metagenome (GOLD analysis project Ga0182024, IMG submission 120480) | Permafrost microbial communities from Stordalen Mire, Sweden - P3-2 metaG (Illumina Assembly) | ecosystem: Environmental > Terrestrial > Soil > Wetlands > Permafrost | place: Sweden: Stordalen...
ATATCTAAATGGGCGCGATTTTCTCGGCGAACTTTACACGGCTGCGAAAAAGCGTGGCCTGCGCACGATTGCCCGCTACAGTCCCGATCTGAATTGGGGCGACGCGCTCGCGGCGCATCCGGATTGGTTCATGCGCGACGAACAGGGTCAGCCGCAGGCAACGCAGGACGATCCTGATCTTTTTCAAACCTGCATGTTTTCGACCTACATGACGGACTATTTTCCGGCGGTGATACGCGAGGTCATCGGCCGCTACGACGTCGATGCACACTATTCCAACGGCTGGCCGTCCTTCAGTCTTCCGGTCTGTTATTGCAATATCTGCCGTCAACTGCCGCCGCCCAAAACGCCGGCTTATTGGGATAAGTTCAATGAGCGGGTTACGTATTTATGGAAGCTCTATAACTCGATTGCTCAGGAGAAGAAGGCGGAGAGTTTTTACTTTTTGAATATGGGCGGCGGGATTCATGCGACTCCTAACTTAGCGGAGTTAGGCGAGACCTGTCATTGGTTCCAGGCGGATAACCAGGGTCGCGGCGGCCAGGATGCGCCGATCTGGGGCGCGGCACAGCAGGGGCGCGTTTGCAATGCTGTGCTCGACGGAAAAATGGCAACCAACGTCACGGCTGGATGGTCGACCGGCCCCATCCGTTGGCGCGAAATAACCAAGACGCCCGCCGAGACGCAGACCTGGTTCGATCAATCGCTGGCTAGTGGCATGGTTCCCTACTATCACATCGTTGGTGGAGAAACGGGTTTGGGCGAAGATCTGCGCTGGAAGAAAATTGGCCGCGACTACTTTCAATGGACAGCTCGGCACGATGCGCATTTCGTGAATAAGTCCACGATCGCCAACATCGGCGTAGTCATCGGGCAGCGCACGCAACTCTTCTACAAAGCGCCTCATGGAGTCTCGATGCAGCAAAACATGGACGCCATCTATTACGCGCTGCTCGAAGGGCGATTCCTGTTTGATTTTGTGCACGAGGACCGTTGGCAGTTGGAGCGGCTTAAGAAATACTCCGCACTCATTCTGCCGAATATCGCACTCCTGAGCGATGAGCAGTGTGGCCAATTGCGCGAGTATGTCAATCAGGGTGGTTCATTGCTGGCGACGTTCGAAACCAGCATGTATACCAATACGAATGAGCGTCGCAAGGATTTTGGGTTGGCGGACGTTTTCGGAATCCATCTCGCCGGCGAAATGATCGGCCGCCGCGGAAACAGCAATCCTTATCTCGCGCGCATAGAACGGCAACATCCTATCTTGCATGGATTCGCTGACACGCATTGGTTGCCGGGCGCCGAGTATCGCTTGCCCCTGGCTTGTGTAGATAACCCCGTGCTCACAGTAGTCCCGGGATACGTCGCGTATCCGCCAGAGATGTCGTATCCCCCGACACCGCGCACCAACGAGCCGGCAGTCGTTGTGAGCGAACGAGGCAAGAGCCGTCTAGCATACTTTCCCGGAGACATCGAGGCGACGATGTGGCTCTCCGGTCACACGGACCTAAGCCTGCTTTTGCAGAACGCGATTCGCTGGGTTGCCGGCGAGGACGCGCCCGTCACGATTGAAGGTAAGGGATTGATTGAGGCGTTTGCTTGGGAAACAGAGCCAGGCTTCGCCGTTCATGTGCTGAATTACACCAATCCGAACGCACATCGCGGGTGGGTGCGCGAGTTCTATCCGATTGGGGAGCAAACGGTCCAGTTTCGCCTGCCAGCTAGAAGACGTGTTACGCGGATCGAACTGCTTCGGGCAGAAAGAGATATTCCATTTCACGCAGCAGGCGATTCGGTCGAATTCACCATACCCTCGATTGAGAGCTACGAGGTCGCTGCGCTTTCCGCGGAATGATGTTTGTTCCTCAAGGTTGCGCTTCTGCGGGCTCCGCGCCGGCGACTCCCAGCGCAAAGTCCGCGTCTTCTGAGCTTCTGCTCATCACGGGGTGCTGATGCATTCCGCTCGCTGATACGCGTTGAGCGACGCGCTGCGCCACAGCGGCGTAAATCTGACTCAAGGGAGTATTGCCCTTTCCGTTCTTCAGCGCCTCGAGCAGATAGTAAGTAAAGTAGCCGTGTTGCAATTCACCACTCTCAAGTGACTCCTCGTTTGCCTGGCTCGCCGTCATCACAATGCGGCCCGTGCCCTGGCTCATGCGCGCCAACATTTCCTGCGAAGGAGGCTTGTCGGGCAGGGAAGAATCCGGTGATCCAGACTGGACCCTGACGGATCCGCCGCTATAGCACGTGTCGAGGATGACTGCCGTGCGAAGTGCTCTCATGCGCGTTGCCACCGAGTCAGCAAGCTCTACCATCGGATAGGCTGTCGCATACATGGCATCCTCATCGAAACTGCCCGAGTTATAGATCTCGGTATCGTAAGTGACCAGGTAATTCGCGCCCCCGGCCGAATCCAGAGTGCGCGGCGTGCCATGAGTTGCCAGATAAATCACGACGAGATCGTTTGGCTTTGCGCGCCGGGCAATCCAGTTCAGTCCCTCTTTGATATTGCGCGTCGTTGCTTGCTCGTCGGTAAGCACGTGAACATGGGCTCCCGGGAATCTGCCAATCGTGGGGTCCGTGAGTTCTGCTGCAAATGCATTCGCATCTGCGGTTGTATATTTCAAACTCGGAACCCTTGCATCGACAAAGCGGCTGATGCCGATCACCAATGCCCATTTTTGCTGCACGAGGCCAGGCTTCGAGGGCGCAGGTTGCGTTGCTTGTGGGGCATTCGCTTCCACGGCAATACCGCGCGTCGCTGGCGTCGATAAGATGAGCGGGTTTAACTGCTGTTCGAGAGCATCCGAGCCCACCAGGCGAGCTTTGTCCATCGCGTAGTGCGCCAGGGAATCGTGGCCGAGCCTCTGCTCCACCAGGCTGCGGTAATACCATGCGTCGCCGAGTTCGCCGCACTCAGACACCGCATGCTTGAGCAATTGTAATGCGTCTTCAAAAGCGCCGCGGTCGCTTTGCGGAGAGACCCGTTCCAGTGCCTGAACCACAAGATCCCTGCCGGCGCCACAGCGGGAATCCTGCGCAACGGCGTGCGCACCGCACAACACGATCGCGGCGAGCATTGCTCCTGGCGCGAAGTGAGCTCGACTCATTTTGCCGCCACGGCTTTACGGGCCGCGCGCGCTTTCATCGCGGCAACCACCCGGGTGCTAACGCCGCTGCTCGTCAATTGCTGCTGACCGCCGGCGGTTAGGTCGAAGTTAGAGGTCTTTGCGACGCGGATAGCCTGAGCCACAGTGTCATCTTCCATTCCAGACTTCACCATCGCAATTACTTGCGCATTGGTCAGGGCCTTCGCAGTGGTCGCCTTGCTACTCGCGTCGACCTTCGTGGCTGGAGCCGACTCCACGACGACCTTTGGATGTCGTTGCTCTTCCAGTTCCTTGTAATGAGCGATCGCAGTCTCGATGCGTTTCTGCGGTTCGAGGAAGTACTTTTCCGCGGGCTTGGCATCGATCGCCTTCCCGTAGTTGATCGCGGCTTCATCGAGAAACCTCATTGCGGACTTCTCGTCCTCGGCCGCATAGGCCAGGGCCTCGTAAGCGACCCCGATATCGTAAAGGCGATAGGCGTCTTCTACCGGCTTCGGCATTGGCGGTGCGGTCTCGTACGTCTCGAGGGCGCGCTGCCACAAGCCAGCTTCTGCTTGTTTGTCGCCTTCGTCGAGAGCCTTCTTGCCTTTCGCCAGATACACTTCGACGGTCTCGTTGGTATTTACAAGATGCTGGGCGATCTGATGCACGGCCTCGGTCAACAGCTTCGAGCGCAGCTCCGGTTCGGTAGGTGGATTCAGATCCTCGCTGCTGGCGCCGCCTGTCATCCGATGCCACGCGCTCGACATCGTTCCCAGCACGCCATGGGAGGCGTCGTTGCCCGCGCTGTCGAACTCTTCGTCGTATTTTGCGGTGATGTTGTTCGAAGCCAGAGTCTGGTTTCCTGTTCGCGCCTGGAACGCCACACTCAGAGAGCCGGTGACGCGTAAGTAGGGCAGCGTCTTGGACCCATTCTTGCCGGCCGCGAGATTGGGTCTTTGAGTTACCGTAGGTTGCGGATGCGAGTAATCGGTAATCTGGCAAGAAATGACGATCGATGGGTTCATCTCATCGGCGCGAAAATGAAAGTCGTCTTTCATCAGCTCGGTTTCCAGTTGTGCGCCTAAATCGCGGGATAAGTCAACTTGATTTTCGCGGCCGGATACCTTCACCCTGAAGGTGCCCCCGTTCAGACGTACCAGAGCCGGAAGCTTCCGTTGCAGATACACTTTCGTCTTCGGCGTTCCAAAACCTGGGCCCTCTGGAAGCCCTGGAAGACACATCCCGGATGAAACTAGAGACATCCCAATTGTAGCTATCACAATCAATCTTATGAACTGATTCATCCGCCCCCCCTGGCCCGAACCTCGTTCAACCTGACCCGCATCTATGCGCTTATGCGACTAACTAAAAAGTCTTTCTTTCAGAAAGCATCTCGGGCGCCGGTGCGACCGCAGCACTTAAAGTAACTCACCAATGGGGGATACGATCCACGCATTTCCAAACAGGGAAGTAATGCGCAGACTTACATAGTCGCACGCAGGTGAATCAGTTGCCAAGAGGGTCGTGTAGTCGACGAGTTGTCTGATCCAAATCCCGTTCCGATTCGGTGATCAGGAATCAGCGAGAAGCGGCTGCACAGCCAGGCGGTGCAATGCCTTTAAAAATGACGCAGAGTTTCCCCGGAGACGCTGGTACCTGGAGGAGGCACGTCGGGGTTGCGATCGGTCGAGCGTTCCACGCGGCTTTCGAGCGAGCGGCTTACCAGATCGCGCGACCCAAGTCCTATTGCCAGCGAAAGTGTGAGAACAATTCCGCCGAACAGAATGCCGAACGCCAGCTCGACCACCACGCCTCCAACTTCGAGGTGATCGAGGACCATGGCCGCGGTAAGCACTAGGACGAGCCATTTGACTCCGAGCGATAGAAAGCGTGCGTACTGCAGTTGCGCGTTCACTGCGCCGATAAGCACGGAGCGCGCCAGGAACCGAGCGATCAGAGTGCCTGCGATCAACAGAAGAATCGCACCCACGGCGTGCGTGAGGTAGGGGAGGAGGGAAATGGGGAGGGACGCAGCAGTTGCGTAGGACGCGTCGAAGGCCGATACGCCAATGATGAGTCCGAGGAGCACGCACGCCCAAAATGAGCCGCGGGCTACGATCGCCGTGGGTGAATTTGTGGGTGTCCAATCGCCGCTTCCTCGATAGGTTGTCAGGCGATCGTCAAACCGGATCCAGGACAGTCCGCGCCGAAGGACAGCGGAAATCACCATCCCGATCACCGTGAAAACTGCCAGCGAGACAAAAAACGCGAGAATGCCCGGCAGAACAGCAATCAGCAGCGAAAGCACGCGATAGAGCGACTGATGAAGCGCATCCGACATGTGATGCAGGATGGTCGCATTGTCAGCGTAGAGAGGCTGCTTGGATTCAGGGATCTGGACCTGAATCATTGTGGCAAGGATGTTGAACATCGGATTCACCCCTTGAAATCTCAGTTATGCCTGGTCCCGCATCGCGCGAGCTTACGTTCTGGGTCAACAGCGGTCACGGATTGAACCGGTCTGGCCAACGCCAACGTGCGACGAGGTAGGCTTTCTCTGCTTCAAATGCAGCAGCGTGCGCTTCGATATGACGCTCGGGATTTTCGCCTGACGCGATGACGTTGATGTGGCTCGCGACCCAGGCGAGATAAAGAGGAATAAGGGCCCCGAGCAAATGCCCGCGGTTCAACGTGCGGAGCCGGTATGCAATGAGAAAATCGAAGACGATGCGTGCCCACAGATTCTCAGGCATGCGGAATGCCGGGCCGTCGATCATGGAAAGACGTTTCAATCCGAGCAGCGTGTTGGGGGGCAGTACCAAGCCCCAAATCTCGCGCAGATTTGTATAGGCGAGTCGAAATCCCTGCAGCATCGATGCCACTTCAGCGGAACCATCAGATGCCGGGGGCTGCACAGGCGGCGGTGGTTTGCGCAGTGGTGGAGATACACGCGGGCGCTGCCAGCATGCTGCCTTCGCCTCTATATCCGAAAAAAGCGACCCCGTGACAAAGGGAAGAATCGTGTTCAGATCGGGATCCGCGGGTTGGGGTTGATCGCGCGGACCGACATCGATCTCTTCGATTTTCATTCCGGCCACGATGGCTTCGCTCACTACCCAGAGCGGCGCATCGTTCTGGTTCAGAGAGACGAAACGTTGGGCAGCGGCACCAAGGCGCTCTGTCATGTGAGGGGACAGGCCAAGATCAATCGCCAGAGGAAAACGCACGCGCGTTGCGAAAAGCGCGCGGCTCAATGGATAGAGGATTGCGGAGTTCACAAGGCCCGCGCGAGGCTGCAGGTCGTAGCAGGGAACCGCGAGATCGACCGAACCCGAGAGGACCGCGTTTGCCAGACCGCCAAGGCCCGGGGCTGGCAGGGAACTGGACTCAGGGCCCAGCATCAGAATGGCCTGCACATTGTTTTTCTGCGCGAGTTGATGCGCGGAGACGAAATCCCCGGCAGTCAGGGTCCAGGACGGCTTTGATGCGGGAAGATCGACGAAGCGGAGGTTGGGGTGTGAATCTGGCGGCGCCTCGGGCGAGGCGATCAGCAAATCTTCGGGAGGAAAAGAAGCGGCCAAATTAGTGAGAATCGTCTCAAGTTGCGCCTGCGGCGAAGAGGGAAGCAATACAAGCAAACTGCCATTCGGCTTCTCTGATGCAGTGCTCGTATCGACCATGGGATTTGTTGTCGCCATTCTTGCGTTCCATCGACTCGTGGTAGTTCTACAAAGCTAGGATGCCGGCAAACGGGATGCGAATCCATTTGGGGCGATTGTTGAGCTCGTACATCAATTCGTACAGCGCCTTTTCGAGCACATAGGCGTTGAGTAGAGTCTGCGCTTGCTCTTTCGGGGGCAGCAGATCTGGTTTCGCCGCAATGCATTCGATGTACGACCGCAGAAACTCACTCGCCACGGAATGCTCCCAGCAACGCGCCCATCCTGCCAATTGATCGGCATTCACTCCCGAGGCTGCCTCCGTCTTCTCATTCAGGTATCGATCGAGCCCCGAATGGGCAGCGTAGGAAAACGATCGAATCATCCCGGCCACATCTTTCAAAGGCGACTGCTTTTGTCGACGTTCTGCCAGTGTACGTGCCGGCTCGCCCTCAAAATCAAGAATAACGAAATCCCCCGAGGCTTTGCCCTGATCCATCGCGGGTCTTTCTGTCCGCAACGTCTGCCCCAGATGATAATCGCCATGAATACGAATGCGCTGGCCTGCGACCTTCAGGCTCGCGAGATCGCGCATCCGCGCAAATATTTCGCGCCTTTTGGAAAAGAACTGAACGGCAAGATCGGCTGTTGAATCGTCCAGTGTGGAGAATCTCGACTTGAGAGTCTCCAGCGTTTGGATCAGTTGCGCTTCGATGCGTCGCACGTCCTGGCCGAGGTCGGTCGAGGTAAAGCGCTCCGCACAGAATGCCTGGTCCTGTGTCGGAGTGCTGAGCGCCAGATGCAGCTCCGCTGTGCGGCGTCCCAGCAGCGCAGCAGCCTCCAATGCTCTTGTTGCATTTTCGCGGACCGCCGAAAGGGGCTTTTGAATGTTGAGAAAACCTGACGGAGAGGTCTCCGGTGGTGAAGCAAGGTGCTCAACCGATTGCAGGAAGGAGGCGAACTGGTCGAGGAACCACTCCCAGCCGTCGCCCTTGTTGGCCACAAGACCCTGGAGCATCGCCGTGGTAGTGGCTTCTCCAGAGACCGGAGTGATTGTGATTTCGCCCATGAAAGGCGGGATGTGCGGAAACCGGGCGACCTCTGTCAGAAAACGTCCGATTTCTACGTCGGGATTCTCGCCGGGCTGTAATCGACGAAACAGTTTCAAAATCAGTTTCTGACCATAAAGAATGGAAGTATTTGACTGCTCCGCGGTGCCGACTCGAGAAGTCAAATGCTGAATCGGATACGCCTCGGTGAAGAGCGCCGAAGCATGCGCATCGAGCCGGCCTCCGCTCGGAACAGGATTCCCCGCGGACGGCGATTCGCGGCGCTGCATCCGTTGTGCCGCCGAGGGGGCAGGTGCACTGGAGCGCGGAGGTGCGGCCGCTTCTCCTGGTTGCGCGCTGATCGGGACGGGCGCGACGGGAGTGTCGAGGCTCGGCTGCTGATGGTCTGGATGTGCTGTGCCCTGTGCCGCTGCATCGATTGCGGAAAAGTCAGCAAAGGCTGCCGTGCGAGTGGTCGACATGGCCAGGGTCGCGTTTTGCTCAATCAGCATGAGCAAGCTTTGGCGCATGTCCTCGCGCATCGTTCCATCGTGCAGCACTGCAGGGCCGAGCGGTGAATCCAGTGTCGCGATGACACTCTCACTGTGGTTCGCCGCCATATCGTCTTTCTCTGTCCCTGTACTGAATGCCAAGGGTATTTGGTAAAGATCACTCCCGTCGCCGCCATACTGGATCTCAAAGAAGAGCACTGCGGGCGCGACTTTGCCCGGGGCATGTACTTCCGCCGCGGAGTGACTCGCGACATGAGCGGCGGGAAGTGGAAGCTCCGCCCAATCCAGTAGGTTCACGGAATGAATTGTGCGCGTCTTGGCGCCAAACCAACGTTGGCGAGGGAGCCACTCCGGAAGCACAGTCTCCAATAGTCTGATGCCGTGGCGCGTGAGCCAACCTGACCAGCCTTCCGTGAACAGATCGAATGCTTCGGCCTCTTCTCGCACGATTGGCTCGGCCAATTCGACTTGCGGCTCTGGCAGAATTTCAGTCACTTCAGCCGCGGGCTGGAGTTCGAGCCAGAGAAAAGAATACGGAGCCACCGTAAGCGCATATGGAGTTTCATTGATGGACGGAAAAGGTACGTAGCCGAGCATTTCGACCGGTTGCATGCCTGCGAATGGGGCCAGGTTGAGCGAAACGGGTTGGGCAAAACGGCTGAGATTGGCGACACAGAGAACCGTCTCGTGCGAGCCGTCCGGGCGTTCCAGGTCGCGCAGATACGCGAGCACTTTTCGGTTGGCCGGATTCAAAAATGTGAGAGTCCCACGGCCGAATACCTGGAAAAGTTTGCGCAGCGCAATCATGTTGCGCGTCCAATGCAGCAGGCTGGATTGATCGCTCTGCTGCGCTTCGACGTTCACCACCTGGTAGCCATAGATCGGATCCATGATCACCGGAAAGTAAAGTCGCGCTGGATCGCAGCGCGAGAAACCCGCGTTGCGGTCCGAGGTCCATTGCATGGGAGTTCGCACGCCATTGCGATCGCCGAGATAGATGTTGTCGCCCATGCCAATTTCATCGCCGTAGTAGAGAATCGGAGTGCCTGGAAAACTGAGAAGCAGGGAATTCAGCAACTCGATGCGACGTCGATTGTTGTCCACCAGCGGGGCAAGCCGGCGTCGAATCCCGACGTTCACGCGCATGCGCGGATCGGCGGAATAAGCGAAGTACATGTAGTCGCGTTCATCATCGGTCACCATCTCGAGCGTGAGCTCGTCGTGATTGCGCAGAAACAAGCCCCATTGGCAACTGTCTGGAATGGGCGGCGTCTGCGCCATGATGTCGGTAATTGGCAAACGGTCTTCCTGGCGAAGCGCCATGTAGATGCGCGGCATCAACGGGAAGTGAAATGCCATGTGGCATTCATCGCCATCACCGAAGTACGGGCGCACATCGGCAGGCCATTGGTTTGCTTCCGCGAGAATCAGGCGATTGGCATATTCGGCGTCGATTGCGGCGCGAATCCTCTTGATAACCGAGTGCGTCTCCGGAAGGTTTTCGCACGAGGTGCCATCCCGTTCGCACAAATAAGGGATCGCATCCATGCGCAGTGCGTCCACGCCCATATCCAGCCAGAAGCGCATAGCCTTCAGGACTTCTTCAAGAACCAGGGGGCTATCGTAATTGAGGTCGGGCTGGTGGGAGAAAAAGCGGTGCCAGTAGAAGGCCTTCGCGGTCTCGTCCCAGGTCCAATTCGACTTTTCAGTGTCGGTGAAGATAATGCGCGCGTCTTTATAAAGTTGATCGGTGTCGGACCAGACATACATATCCCGCTGCGGCGAGCCGGGGGGGGCGAGCCGCGCCGCTTTGAACCATGGATGCTGATCGCTGGTGTGATTGATGACCAGCTCGATCATCACCTGCATGTTGCGTTGATGGGCCGCATCGAGAAAGGCCCTGAAGTCGGCGAGGGTGCCATACGACGGATTGACGTCGACATAATTCGCAATGTCGTAGCCATCGTCGCGCAGCGGCGAAGGGAAAAACGGAAGAAGCCAGATGCAGGTGACGCCGAGTTCCTGGAGATAATCCAGGTGAGAGAGCAAGCCGGGAAAGTCACCGATGCCGTCGCCGTTCGAATCGGCGAACGCGCGCACGTGCAACTCGTAGATGATCGCGTCCTTGAACCACAGAGGATCGATTGTGCTTGCCAGCTTCTTCACGCTTCAGTTCTCCAAGCAGGTTGGATGCGAGCAGATCCTTCTTGCATTTGCGGTCGGGGCGACGGTCCGGTTACGTTCAGCTTGCCTTTGACGATAAGGCTGCCGGTCTTAATTCGAAAGGATTTTCGGGGTCGCCGCATCGGTTGTGTCATCTGGGAAGCCGCGGAACTGAATTCCCGAGTCTAGAGGAAGTACTCGAAATCCGTTTCCACCTTCAATCTGCGGTGGATCTTTAGAATATGCCCGGAGAGCCGTGAAGGGTTCAACTCCACGTAGTTGCGTGGTCCGTGCCAGAGGTAACGCTCGCCGCTCAACAGGTCTTCCGCTTCATAGGCGCGGTCCTGGGGGATCTCCAACTCGTCCAAAGGCAAAGTCACAAAACCAGCCTGCGTATGATGCGGGTCGAGGTTCACCACCATCAGCAGGAGGTTGGCGCGGTCATCCGATTCCTTGCTGTAGCAGAGAAGCTGGTCATTGTCCGCGAAGTGAAACTTCAGCGACCAATCCTGTTGCAAGGCGGGATTGGTGTTCCGAATTTCATTCACCTGCGTAATGAGAGGCCGCAAGCTATCGGGCCGCTCCAGATCCCAAAGACGAATCTCGTATTTTTCCGAATCAAGATACTCCTCGCTCCCGTGACGCACGGGCCGATTTTCGCCCAATTCAAACGCCGGTCCGTAGATGCCATAGTTTGCGCCCAAGGTTGCCGCCAGCAGTAGGCGGATGACAAACGCGGGTCGTCCGCCCATTTGCAAAAACTCGGTGAGAATATCCGGCGTGTTGGGCCATTGATTGGGCCGGAAGAACTCGCGTTCCGGCGTTTGTGTCAATTCGGTCAAGTAAGTTGTGATTTCCTGTTTCGCATTGCGCCACGGGAAATACGTATAGGACTGGCCAAATCCGAGTTTGGCCAGACGGTACATAATCTTCGGACGCGTGAAGGCTTCCGCCAAGAAAAACACTTCGGGGTGGTCCCGCTTAATCTCCGCGATGACCCACTCCCAGAAGGGAAATGCCTTGGTGTGCGGGTTGTCGACGCGGAAGATCGTCACCCCATGGCCTATCCAATATAGGAAGACGCTTTTCAGCTCTTCCCACATCGCGGCCCAGTCCTCGCTCTCGAAATCGAAAGGATAGATGTCCTGATACTTCTTCGGAGGGTTCTCGGCATATTGAATGGTGCCGTCGGGGCGCTTGCGGAACCACGCTTCATGATCGCGCACGTAGGGATGGTCGGGCGCGACCTGAAATGCGATATCGAGTGCGACGGAGAGGTCAAGCTTTTTGGCCTTCGCCACAAAGCGCTTGAAGTCCTCCAGCGTACCCAGCTCGCTGAGGATGGACTTGTGTCCGCCTTCCGCTGCGCCAATCGCCCAGGGGCTCCCAGAATCGCCCGGCGCCGCTTCAGGCACATTGTTGCGGCCCTTGCGAAAGGAGCGTCCGATGGGATGAATCGGCGGAAGATACACAACGTTGAATCCCATCTCCGCGGCATAGGCCAAACGTTTCTCGCAATCGGCGAATGTGCCGTGCTTCCCGGGCTGTCCTGTTGTTGAGCGAGGAAAGAACTCGTACCACGAGCTGAATCGCGCGCGCACAGGATCGACAACAATCATCAGCTCTTTGTCCGACTCCGTTGCGAATCTCTTGTCGGGATAACGCAGAGCCAGCTCATGCAACATGGGGTCAGTTGCGTGGATCCGCAGGGCCGCCGGAGTTTTTCCTGCACGAAGAACGGCTGCTCGTTCGTTCAGCCAACCGTGGTCGGCGCCCGTGGCCCGCGTAGCGGCCGCGGCCACTAACTCGGCGCCGATCAGGTAATCGACGACGGCGTCGCTCTCGGCGGTGATGCGCTTCAATAAATCGCGACGCCAGGTCTCAAAATGATCGACCCACCCCTGCACCTTGAATCCGTAGCGGCCCAGCTCGCCGACGCGAAATGTCGCGAACCAGCGGTCGTTCACGAGCGGCTGCATCGGAATCTCAGTCCACGCGCTGGATCCCTCGCGACGCGCCAGCAGCGAGGCGGCGATGGCGTCGTGACCATCCGTGAAAATGTCCGCTTCCACGCGGACCTGGTCACCCACCGTGCGTTTTGCAGGGAATCGCCCGCCGTCCACCTGGGGCGTAATTCCTTCAATAACAACCCGCTTGCGTCCTTCAACTTGGGTCAGATTCATTGCTCTTCCACGATTCCCATCTAAATCATCATTCGCGTTGAGTAAAGGCAGGGCTGAGTCTTCAGTACCTTGCAGAATTCCTGTTCGTCAGTTCGCGGCCCTTTTGCGTCGATCGATCAATTTCCGATAGAGCTCGATTGTCTGATGGGCAATCGCTGTCCAACTAAAAATCTCTTCAACCCTTCGTCGTCCGGCATCGCCGAATTGACGGCATCTCTCCGAATCGGCCATGAGTTCATTGATGCGAAGCGCAAGATCCTTCGCAAACGTTTCAGGATCGCGTGGAAAACTTGTAACCGGGTCCTGGTCAAAGGGCACCAGGTAACCGGTTTCGCCATCCACAACAACTTCTTTGATGCCGCCTGTCGCACTTGCAACCACAGGGGCACGGCAGGCCATTGCTTCGAGATTAATGATCCCGAATGGCTCATAGACCGATGGGCAGCAAAAGACTCGCGCATGGCTGTAAAGCTGAATCGTCTCCTGCCGGGTCACCATCTTTTCGATCCATACGATGCGCGGATGGTTCCGTCGCGCATCCTCAACCTTTGTGCGCAACTCCGCTGCAATCTCCGGAGTGTCTGGCGCGCCCGCGCACAAGACCACTTGGGTATCCGGCGGCATGGAACGAATCGCTTCGACAAGATGAGTCACGCCTTTCTGGCGTGTGATGCGGCCGACGAACAAAACGTAGGGCACTGCAGGGTCCACGCCGTAATCGGTCAATGCCTTGGTCTCTTCTGTCTTCTGGTATTCGGCGAGATCGATGCCGTTGTAGATCACATGAATTCGAGCGGGCTCAACCTCAGGATAAGCGCGCAGAATATCGGCCTTGGTGCCGGCGGAGACGGCAATGATCGCGTCGGCGTCCAGAATCGCGGTGCGCTCCATCCACGAACTCATCAGATAACCACTGCCCAGCTGCTCCGCTTTCCATGCGCGCAACGGCTCGAGCGAATGCGTGGTCAGCACAAAAGGCATGCCATAGAGTTTTTTGGCCAGATAACCGGCCATCGAAACGTACCACGTGTGGGTGTGGACGACATCGATGCCGTCGAGCGCTTTGATCTGGGTGAGATTCAGGCTGAAAGCCTCAAGCGCGCCTTTGAACTTTCCTTCGGTCCCATTGGAGATTTCGGCCCACGGTTCATTGCCGCGCACCTGCAGCTTGCCTGAGTCAGAATGTTGAGGCCCCCAGCAATGCACCTCAACCTCAATTTCCTTTGCCAGCTCACGGCTCAAATAATCGACGTGGACTCCTGCGCCGCCATACACCTGCGGAGGATATTCGCGTGTGAAAAGGCCGACTCGCAAAGCTTTCCTCTCGTGCGATCCAAAACCCCGTCAAGTATAGCCGCTGCGCTTGACGCCTTCCATTGCGGTTTTCGAATCTACCGAGCCTCTTGCGCGGACTCTACGGGCGTCTTCATCTCGATTCCGCCGGCGATCTCGGCCAATCGCCGGTAGGAATCCAGGCGCGCCTCATGATCCCAGGTGTCGGTCACTGCGATCACTTCATTGGCTCCAGTCGCAGCAATAAGCCGCTCCAGGCCGGCTTTCACGGTACTTTCCGAACCCACGATGGCCGCACGCAGCTTGTTCTCTACCATCGCGCGTTCCCAGTCGCTCCACAGGCCATCCATCGAATCCACCGGAGGTAGCAACTCCACAGGCTGGTTGCGAACCAGGCGCAGAAAGCGCTGCAGCGGCGTGGTGAAGAGTTTCCGCGCCGCGGCATCGGTCTCCGCAGCGATGACCTGCACCCCCACCATCAGCCATGGCTCCTGCAGCGTTTCGCTCGGCCGAAACTGGGTTCGATACAGCCGTGCCGCCTCTTTCAGAAGATCGGGAGCAAAGTGCGCGGCAAAGGCGAACGGCAAGCCCTGGGCGGCCGCAAGCCGTGCGCTAAAATCGCTCGACCCGAGCAGCGTAATGGGTACGTTGCTGCCCCTGCCGGGAATGGCCTTGACGGCTTGGCTCGGCTTCTCCGGTCCGAGATAGGTCCGCAGCTCTTCGAGCAGCTCAGGGAAGTCGTCGCCGGTCTGGCGCAGATCGCGGCGCAGCGCACGCATGGTGAGAAAATCTCCGCCCGGCGCTCGCCCCAGCCCCAGATCGATCCGGCCGGGATGCAGCGCTTCCAGTGTGCCGAACTGCTCGGCCACCACCAAGGGCGCGTGATTCGGCAACATCACGCCACCGCTGCCCACGCGAATCGTCTCGGTCGCCGCAGCCACATGCTCAATCAGGATGGATGTGGCGGAACAGGCTAGCCCCTCAATCGAGTGATGCTCGGCGAGCCAAAAGCGCCGGTAGTCCCACTTCTCCGCGTGCTGCGCCAGGTTCACGGATCGTGCGATCGCCGTGCCGGCCGGCTCTCCTGCGCGCATTCCTACAAGGTCCAGCACCGAAACAGGCAAGCTCATGCATCGTTAGATGAATCGAAAGCCGCTCCGATGCAAGCGCCGGAACCTGCCCTGCAGTGTCGGTCGTCCTTATGCCTGTGTGTATGGAATCCAAACCTCCATGACGCCGATTCTTCTATCGCGAGGTGCACGCGCCTCTCATAGCAGCCCGCCAAATTTCCAGTACATGCTCGTAACCTCAAGTAACTTTAGGGGAATTGCGAGGGGAAGCGACTCAAGAGAGAATCCAGTGAGCCCAATATGTCCCCCAGGGTTGAACAAAGGTCTTCGCAGGCTATGGCCGCCTTAGGCCAGGATTGCTCGATTGAATTGCCGGGCAGCGCGCGCTTTGTGGCGCGTCAGCCGATTCTCGACCTGCGCGGCCGGATTCACGGATACGAGCTCCTCTATCGGAAAGGTGCCGAGACAGCGTTCTCTGGGGATTGCGAGCTTGCTTCCAGGACAGTTCTGGATGACACCGTGCTTTTCGGACTGGAGAGGTTCACCGGCGGCTCACAAGCTTTTATCAATTGCACCTCTGAAACGCTGACCGAGGACTTGGTGAGCGTCTTGCCGAACGACATGGCGGTCCTTGAACTTTTGGAAACCGTGGAACCTTCGGCTGACCTGATTGCCGCCTGCACCAATCTAAAGGCCCGGAAGTTCAAGCTCGCGCTCGACGATTTTGTTTGGGAACCGAAGTTTGTCCCGTTGGTGGAACTGGCCGATTACATCAAGGTGGACTTTCTCGCGACGGGTGCTGCGGCGCGGCAGGAACTGATCCGGCAACTCAAGGGCAAGCGGATCATGCTGTTGGCGGAAAAAGTGGAAACGGTGGAAGAGTATAAGCAGGCCTGTTCGGAGGGTTTCTCACTCTTCCAGGGATACTATTTCTGCCGTCCTGAACTGGTGAAAAATCGCAAGGTTCCCTCCAATCATTTTGCCCACTTCGAGATCCTGCATCTCCTCCAGGCCGATCCTATTGACTGGGACAAGTTGAGTCACGCTGTGAGACGCGATGAATCTCTCACCTACCGCCTTTTGCGCCTGATCAATTCAGTGGGCTATGCGGTGCGCGAAGAGATAAACTCCGTCCGATCGGCTCTGGTGCTGCTGGGTGAAGAAGACTTCCGTCGCGTCGCGACGCTTGCCATTGCCACCGAGTTGAATACCGGCCGTCCTCCGGAGATTCTCAAGATGGCCATGGTCCGTGCGCGATTCTGCGAGCTTGCCGCGGTGCTCTGCGCGTTCAGCGCCAACGAACAATATTTGCTCGGAATGCTCAGTCTGCTTTCCGCGATGCTGGCCGTCCCCATGGAGGAACTTACCCCATCGCTCCCTTTACGCAGAGAGATCCGCGAGGCACTGCAAGGGACCGTCAACAGGGAAGGCCGCATGCTCGAGTGGCTCAAGGGGCACGAATGCGGGGACTGGGTAAGTTGCGAAGCGATTCTCGAGTCCAACGGGCTGCGGCAGGAGCAAGTGAGCAAGTGCTATACCGAGGCAATTTTCTGGGCCGAGAATCAGTTCCGCGCGGTTCAATGATTTGGCAATTCAGATTCGCGGTCAATGATCCTATCGGTTGGAATTGAATGACCCTCAGTCACAATGCCCCGACCTGAAGCACAGAGCGTTGAAATCAATCAAATAACTGGATTCACTAAGCGGAGATCAGTCCGTCACACAACTGATCGCGCCCATTGCGCTTGGCATTGTAGAGTGCCTCATCCGCAATTTGAATCAGTGCTGAAGCGTGCTGTTCGGGCTTTGGGATCACAGTGGCGCATCCGATCGAGATCGTCATAAGTCCCTCCGGATTCTCGTCGAGCGCGGCGTTGCGGCGCCGTAAGCTGGCTCTTACTTGCCTGCCCACTTCTACGGCTCCATGATTGTCTGTGTTGGGCAAAATGACGACGAACTCGTCGCCACCAAAGCGGGCTACCAGGTCTCCGGGCCGCATCGCTGCTTCGGTCGCTGCTCCCGCAATTCTTTTCAGACACCTATCTCCCGCCAGGTGGCCAAGGGAGTCGTTCAGGTGTTTGAAAGAGTCGGCATCAATCAGCAGAAGTGAGAGAGGCTCTTGAAGGCGCGCCGAAAGAGACCACTCATGGGCTAGACATTCGTCGAATCGTCTTCGGTTCGCAACTCCGGTCAGCGCATCCACAATCGCCAGCTCTTCCAGCGCTTCGTTCGCTTTGAGAAGCAGAGCCTCGCTGCGCTTCCGTTCCGTAATGTCCCTGATCAGGCTCAGAATGCCGGCGGGTATGCCGGTTTTTCTGTCCCGAAACATTCGTAGGCTCGCCTCGACCCAGATGTATTCTCCATTGCGCTTCTGCGCGCGGTATTCGATGATGGCACCCTCGGAGCCAAGCCGAAGCTGGCGCACGGTGTCCTCGACTTTGACCCGATCATCGGGGTGCGTCAGCTCAGAAAGCTTCTGGTCGATGAGTTCCTCCGGCTTCCAGCCTTTCATTCTTTCAACCGCGGGCGAGATGTAGGTGCCGCGTCCATCGAGATCGGCAAGCAGGATGACATCGCGGGAATTCTCCGTCACTAAGCCGTGAATCGCGGCGATTTCCTGCAGGCGGTGCTCAATCGCGTTCCGGTCTTCAAGAAGGACCGAAACGATGTAGAGCAGGAAGATGCAGCACGCGACAAAGAATTGCAGCTGGATGCTCGACTCGACGGGGCCAATGGACTTTGAGATTGCGAAAGGGCCTGAGCCATGGAGAGTGAACCAACTGGCGGTTGCCGCAATTAATAAGGTTGCAAACGCTGCCCCGCCCAGTCCAAGTCGCATCAGGAGGAGAACGAGCAGCGGAAGAATGAGGATCAGGAACGGCGTATTGTTCTGAGAAAACGCAATCACCGTGACCACGGTCAGGACGACGGGATAGAACCAATGTCGCCGCAGAATCGCGAAGTTTGTGAAACGAGTTTGGAAAATGGCAACGAAGGTTGGAACGACAATGGCTGCTCCCAGCCCGTCTCCGATGACCCAGTCGAATAGCGTTTTAAGTGAGTGGTTGTGCCGCCAGACTGCCATGATCACGGTAAGAATTGAACCCGCGACGATGGGCCCGGCCAACACCGCAAAACCGATAAACCGGATCAGGTAACTGCGATCCGTGAAGCGCGGCAATTGCGTAGAATTTCTTCGCAAGAGGAAAGCGCCAATCATGACCTCAACAAGATTCAAACTGTTATAGATCAGATTGGTTCGCCACGGCTCGCCGAGGAGCACGCTCCCCACCACCATGGCTGCGATGCCGACCGCGAGGTAGCCAGGCCAACGCCAACGGGGCGCGAGCAGCATGTAAGTCAGCAGCACGCCGTTGGCGCCCCAGATCAGGTTGGTGCCGCCGCCTTCTCGTTCAAAGAACGAAACAGAAACCGTAGCGAGGGTGACGAACAAAAAGCAGAAAACCAGCCGGATGGCAAACGGGTGCTTTCGCCGCCGGGGGCGTTCGAGGCGGCGGGCGTCATGTGAAGTGCTAACTTGCAAGCAATTCCCTGTGCTTTTGACGGAGTCAGAGCCGGTTGTAAACGGTCTGCTCCATTGGCGAAGTCTAGCTGAGAGCAGCTACTAACCCGCATCACACAAGCGCTGTAAGGGGATTACCTTCGTCACGTTCGGAAAGCCTCACACACTCTGCGGCACAGTGCCTCCGTCACCTCCAGGCTTGAACATGGTGGATTTGGGCATACCGGAGAGTGTCCGCCCGGTTATCACGGACTGAAAGCCAATCGTTCTGGATGTTGGCAAATCACAGCCCTCGCTGCGACATGCCGGATCGCATTCTCATTCTTGAAAACGGGAGTCGACTCCATGTCTTGCGGCGTCAGCGAGTGTCTCGGCGATGGGACAGTATCGCCCGGTCAGCGTATGCCCCTTCTTCGCGAGATCGGCCGGCAGGCCCTCGAACTGCACTGTGCCGCCGCCCTCGTGCCCGGCGTCCGGCCCCAGATCGCTTCTGGAAGCAGACCCTTTTGAAGATTGGTTCTCTAGTATAAAAATAGGTCAGAGATATCGACGATGACGGCTATTCGCATTGCTTCGGGGTGGCGACCCCCAAATAGACAAGAGAAGATAGACAAGAGAAGCTCAGGGGTAAAGTAGGCGCTCCATGAAGAAGAGGGTTTCCCAGAAAGTCGAATCCGCCTCTCGCGAATCTGCCTCCAGAGAGATCGACGCGAGAATCCAGGAGCTAGGCGACTGGCGCGGAGAGATGCTTTCCCGCCTCCGCGCTTTGATCAAGCAAGCCGATCCCGAAGTCGTCGAGGAGTGTAAGTGGAAGAAACCTTCTAACCCCTGGGGAGTGCCTGTGTGGTCCCACGACGGGATCATCTGCACCGGCGAGACCTACAAGAGCGCCGTAAAGTTGACATTCGCCCAGGGCGCTTTTTTGGAGGAGCCCGCAGGTCTCTTCAATTCCAGTCTCGAGGGTGGAGTCAGGCGCGCCATCGATTTCCGCGAAGGCGACAAGGTGAACGAGAAGGCTCTGAAAACTCTGATTCGCGCCGCCGTGGCGTTGAATAAAGCGAAGCCTTGAGAAGGCGTAGGGCGTACTGTAACCGGTGGATGATTAGCGGCGCCAAATACCTCGGCTTGGATACCCACAGGTACACGATTCAGAGCTTGGTGTAGCTTATTCCCTTGACCATCTTGTGGAGGAGCGATCTGAGTCTCTTTCGCTTGTGCGAAAGTTACACCATCGCGGAACTGAAGACCAAGCATATCGTCGCCAATGCAACTCAGCCCAGGGTCATCGAACGCGGCTAGAAGCCACGGCTTACCGCCCTCGTATTCCTTCAACTCGAATGTCACATCAGAATACTGGTTTTTCTTCATGGCCCAATTCTCCTTCACCGTCCCAGACCTGCTTCGTCTTCCAGTGTTTCCTGCATTTCCATTTCCGATGGCAGGGGTCTCATCAGTGCAAGCCGTGCTTCTATTCGCGACAGACAACGGGCGATTACATCGAGTTGTTTAGCAACATACCAAAGAACTATCCCGACAAAAAAACGAAGGTAAATTGCGCCCAGGCTGGCATCCTCCACCTCTGGGGATAAGTGTACTTGCAATATCCATAGACAGTCGTAGAACGCGGGGAGAAAGAAAGCATAGTTAGGAACGGATGATGGGGCACCCTCAGCTATCGGCGGGTCAAGGGTGGGCGACCCGCCAGACAGGGCAGTTACCTCAGGCGTTGGGGCGGCCTTTGATCAGGTGGGTGCGGATGGGAATCCGTCGCCGATGGCGTTTGAGTCTGAGGGCTCGCGAGAACCGAAGTACCGCCGGAAGCGGGCGGGCTTCCGGCCGGTTCCTCGCTGTCTCCTGTGAGTACGCGCGTCTCCGCGCGAAATAGGTGATATTGCGTGAACGAAATATCGTTCAACTTTGTCTGCTGCATTCCGAGACGCTTGCGAAATCTACCCATCACAGTTGTTAGTTCGACCTTGGAAAGAGCGACCGCCTTCATCGGGCAAACGTAGGTTGTTCCCCCGATTGCCACGGGGCCATATTCCACCATGCGGTTGGACACGGAGGTAAGATCGGTGGGTTTCAACTCCGCGACTACCGTCAAACGCCACACCGCTCCACTGGCTGGGTCGACCGCAATCTCTCCATGGTAGGCGGGCACTTGCCGCACATCGCCCGCCGGGTCGGAGTACATCACGCTATAATGCGACGCCCCTTGAGGCACCGAGTAGTGAAAGACCGCCCAGGGACCGGCGACGCTCTGCTCCCAATGGCTCCAGGCAAGCTTGCCATGGATTGCATCCACAATCACTATGCCGAGTTCGAGCCCAAACTCACCGCTGGTGGCCAATCCTTGCACTTGTGGCTCTGATTCCTTGTCTTTGCGATCTCCCGTATCTACCACTTCATTGCCGTCTCGATAAAGAACCGTCGCACTCGAGTCGCTCACGGCATGCAATGGCTCGTATCTGTGTTCGCCGCCGCTCTCATCTGTAGGCGGAATCGGACTCAGTCCAGTCGCCTGACCCGATGTGAAAGTCGAAGGTGTCGAAGGGGTATCCTCAAAGCTGATCGTATCCCTCGTGGCAAAGAAGTTCGGCAACTGGTGAATGGTCTGATTCACGTAGTTCAAGACCATCGTCATCATCTGGGTCTGTGAGGCAAGGTCAGGCTCGGCCTTCGCGGGCATTTCGGCCGTCGGAGGGTTCAGAAAAGCCGATGCATCGGCCAGCGCGATCAAGGCCTGTCCAGACATCTGGCCCGACAATTCGGAATACCAGTGTTGCAACTTCGTCTCGCTCAGACGCTCTGTCAGTTCCAGATCCGAGATCTGTCGCGCCAACTTCGCATCTGGCATCCCGCGCGTTTCGGTTAGGAATTGTTCCAACCGCTCCACGCTGACCCGCTTTGCTGCAAATACAGGCGGAGCGAATGCCGCCGCGAAGAGTAGGATCGCCAATATTCGCATCGGGATTCGCATCGGGGGACCTCCCAGCTGAACCTCAGGACATCCTTCTACCCCCATGAAGATCGAGCGTAGAGAAGTGGCCTCTCTCCGCTGGTTCTCCAGAAGTAGACAAGGACGATCACACTTGCGAGCGCCGCATACGCACACCACACCGAGGTAAACGCGTACCGCTTCACAGCCGTGACGACCAGCAGAATCGCCAGGTTTGCTGTGCCGAAGATTATCATCGCTTTGACCTTCGAGAAAAATAGCGAACCACAAGTGGCGATGAGATACAAGATCGCGACGGTCGTATTGTTTGTCGCTTGGTTGATATAGACAATGCTATTTTCTCTGATGTAAATCTGCGTTGGGTACGCTGTCAACGCCCATAATATGTAGAGCCCCGTTGCAACGCCGATGACGAGGAAAGGCAGCATGTGTCTGCGGCTCCTGCCATCAGGTTCGAACAGCAGCACCCCCAATGGCAATAGGAAAGGTAAAAGCCCCTGCGCATACAACATGTATGCCGCGCCCATATTGTGGGCCACAGCAGGCGAGAGAGTCCCGTCTAATCCGAGCCAGACAAATCCCTCAATGAACTGGTGAATGGCGAAAAGTGTCGGAAGCGCTGCAAAAAGCAATTCACGCCGATGCTTCACCTGCGTTAATGTGACGACGCCGACGACTCCAAGAACTCCGCTTCCAACAAAGTTCGCGGCTGCTGAAAAGCACATGGCTCGTCGTCTCCAGTACGTGGATTATACGTATCGTCATTGAATTGCAGGAGATATTGCATCGAGCTACAGGGCCGGCTCGGGTTCCCAGGAAAGGCCGTCGGAACCAGCCGCATAGCGATGGAGAGTGGGTTGTAAGCGCGGTTCGTCTATTGCCTACGAGCGGCAGCAAGCAGCGCACGTGCGGTGGCTCGCAGGAGCGGACCTGCCTCGCCACGCGATGGGACCTGCGCACTCACGAAAGCTCCGTTGATGAGCAGCGACAGCTGACCAGCCAGTTCGTCCGGGCGTTTGACGCGCAGCCGCTCGGCGATCCCCTTGAGGCGATGCCGGAGTTCCTGCTTGTGCGCTGAGGCTACTCTGCGCGCAGGGTGGTCTGAGTCCGGAAACTCCGCCGCGACGTTGAGTTGTGGGCACCCGCGATAATTTGGTCGTCCCACCCGCTCGCCGATCCAATCGAGGTGCGCTTCCAGTTCAGCGACAAGATCGGTCTGGTGGAGTTCTGTGACGCGGTTCCAGCAGCGCCAAAAGTCCTCATCTTCGCGCTCGAGGAATGCAGCGATAAGGTCGTCCTTGGTGCGGAAGTGGCGATAGAGGCTCGTCTTGGCGACCCCGGCCTCTTCGACGACGAGGTCAACGCCGACGGCCCGTACGCCTCGTTGAGTCCTGCAGAGAGCCGCCGCTCCCTCCACCCCACGGACGAAGACCAATCCGTGGGGTCCCCGGTCTGGTGGTCGCGTCAACTTGAACGCTGTGGCTTCGGGGCACAGCACGCCAAAGCATTTGGTCCTATCGCTGTGATCCCAACTCAGGCATACCGACATCGCCGCCGCGTGCCTGCGCGTTACCGTTTGTCGCGGGAAAGAGGACACCGATGGTACGGCTTGGGGGTCGCAACGCCCACGATGCCACACAAAAACCGGTGATGATGAGAGGGGCGATGACGTGGAAGCCGTAAGCGCCGTACCCACCGACAGCAGCGCACGACACGGCCGCGCCTGTCAGGTCGAAGAAGATGCCGGCGTACGCCCATTCCTTCAGCCGCGGAAAACGCGGCACGAGAATGGCGATGGCTCCAAGTACCTTCCAAACGCCGAGGATGGCGAAGAAGTACATTGGGTAGCCAAGCTCGGGCACGACACCATGGGGGTTGCCCAGATATTGTGCCACCTGCGAGACACCGCCGCTTCCGATAGGAAACGCAACGAGTATCGTCACAGTCCAATAGGCAACGTTTTTTGTTTTCATGGTCAGTCCAAACCTCCAACGACACGCTCCATGTTGCCGATGAACTTCTTCCAGCCGTATTTTGCACCCTTGTAGTTGGGGCCTTCCTGGGACGGGAAACCGGTTTGCTCCATGCGGACATGCGTGCCACCCTCGGTCGGCGTCAACGTCCAGGTGACGACGCTCTCCAACCCCATCGATGCCCAGCCATAAGCAAGCCGCGACTTCGGTTCAACTAGCAGGACTTCGCTGTCGATAATCCCGTTCCAATTGGGCACCGGCGTGGCGCGAAACTGGAACCGGTGGCCCACCTGTGGCTGGAAATCATTCTTCATTAGCCAAGCCTCTATCAACGAGCCTTCCGTGAGGGCTCGCCAAATCTTCTCCTGTGGATGCGGCATCTCCCGTTCAATCACGAGAGAATGCGTCTGGGTGGTCGTGGTCATTTGTCCATCCTTTCCAGTAGGTTTTCGAGTTGATCAAATCGTTCGCGCCAGAAGACGCCATATTGGCTCATCCAATCGGCCAGGGGCGCCAGGGCTAGCGGCTGGGCGCTGTAATGGGTTTCGCGTCCCTCGCGGCGATGCCGCACCAGCCTTGCTCTCTTCAGCACTGTCAGGTGCTTGGAAACGGCCGGTTGCGAGATCCCGGCGCGGCGGGTCAGCGCATGAACGGTCTGCTCACCATCCCGCGTCAACCCTTCGAAAATCGACCTGCGCGTCGGATCGGAGAGGGCCTTGAAAACATTGTTCGTCATAGCTTGCATGCAGAGCCCCCTTCGGGCCTCGGTCGCGTTACCAATCCAGCTTAGTGATCTGAATGAGATTTCCGCACGTATCGTCAAGCACCGCGATAGTCGACCCCGTGGTCTTGGTTGGCTCCTTGGTGAACGTCACGCCGTGTTGCTTCAGCCTCTCGTACTCTTCTTGGACGTCCCCGACGAAGAAATTAGCCGCGGGTATCCCGCTCCGATGAATCTCCTGCTGGTAGTTCTTCGCGGCGGGGTTGTAGCCCTCGTTGGCTTCAAGGACCAGTTGCACGCCTTCCGGTTCTTCGGGGGAGACCACCGTGAGCCATCTGTATTTCCCGCCCCCAGGGAAATCCATTTTCTTTTGGAAGCCTAGAGCTTCTGTGTAGAACTTCAGGGCCTTTTCTTGATCGTCCACGAAGACGCTCGTGAGTTTGATTTGCATGGTTTGTCCTTTCTGCTCTGAGTTATGTCTGCTCTGCGTCGCGAGGTTTGGTAGCTTTCGTGATTCATGACCGATCGGTCGGATCGGAGAGGGCCCTGAAGACGCGGTCTGTGGCAGCCGGCATGCAGAAACCATAGCCATTCGGTTATTAATTGTCAAGGCCAAAATCTGCATTCATTTCGCGTATGAAATCATGGTGGATCGCTGACGGACTGGCAAACCGGCGCATGCAAATTGCAATTGATTTTGACAGCATCGTCGATGAGGAGACCCTGTTGGACAAGCGCGATTTCAAAAAACACAACTGAACGATTTTGGCTTCTGGTGCTTTGCCGGCAGCCCCGGCGCTTGCTGCTGATGCGGCGCAGATGGCTTGCGTGCGTGGTTTCTGCCGCTTGCGGCGCGGCGGAAACGCCGCGGAAGGTCGACCGGACGGACGCAGCCGTTACGTTGCGGGGGGTGTGCACCAAGGTCGCTGGCATCGTAAAGGTGAAAGCATGCGATCCCCGACTCAAAGAAGCCCTCTTTGAATTTGAATCGCAGGCATGTTGAGGAACTCCAGCGCGGGATTGGGCAGGCCAAAAGAATCCGACTTTCGTCGGATGCCAACACGAGATTGGACGGAGTAGACTCCGCTTGCTTCTTCCTGCAACACTCGTGACGTTCCAAAGACATCGAGCAATCTCAGCAGAAGCAGAAGAGGAATCCCATGCGAAATCTAAATGATGTGACCGGAGGCTGCCGCACGTCGGTGGGGCGGCTTCGGCAATTTCGTGTGATTGGCATCGTGGCGCGATGCCTCTGCGTGATTGCCTGCCTTGTTGAGCTTTTCACAGGGGTGCTCATCCGCGCACAGGTTATTCAACCTCCAGAACCATTCGACCCAAGCCCAATCAACGGCGAGATGTATTACTTCATCAATGAGCTTTCCGGGCTGCAGATGGACTTGAATAACAATTCGACCGCACCCGGCGCGAGCATCCTTGTCAACACCCGAAGCTTCACGAACCTTAGCCAGAGGTGGGCCTTGACCAAGGTGCCTGGCAGCCACTCTATTGGTCTGGGGCGCGATTTCAGCGGTTACTGGATGATCAGCAACATTCTCAATGGTCTGTGCCTGGACAGCGCACTCTCGTTCGGACACATATATGTCGTGCAGAGGCCGTGTGTCATCAATGCGCCGACGCAGGAGTGGTCCCTTACCTATGTGAAGAACGGCTACAACGTGGTGACGAATGTTGGCACCGACCAATTGCTGGACGTTTCCGACGCCAGACTCTCTGCGGGAGCGCAACTGATTGAGTCGCCGCTCCGCGAGTCACCCGCGCAAAGCCAGTTGTGGTTGTTCCGCCCCACGTTTTTCCGGGGGAACGATTCGAGCCTTCAGGAGAAAGCGGAATATAACCGCGTTGCTGTGAACAATGCTTCCATTTACCCCTGGTGGCACGACGCCTATCTCCCCGGCCAGGACATGCTCCAAATCTTCAAGAACAACGGCTTGAACATGATTCGCGTTCGCCCAGCCTCGATCAATACGACCGTCTTGCATGGCAACCTAAATTTTGCGATCACGACTGGTCCCTATAACCACTACACCTTGGCGCCTCCGCCGGCTACTCAGATCATTCCTGCTACGGCCACTGGGAGCTCGGGAGGTCCAGGAGACTACGCCGAGACGGATTGGTCGGGCATTGACCTGGCGGTGCGTGCGAAGCAGCTTGGCATGTCGGTGAATGTGACCCTTTTTTACGACGGTTGGAACACATCCGATACGCCGGGGAACTGGGCAGGCATGACTCTCGCCCAGATTTCGGGAGTTCCGTCTTCGAGCGAGTGCACCGTGGCCGGGAATTGCCTGATGTACAACTATGTGAAGCAGGAAATGGAACTCTACCGGGCGATGGGTGCCTGGCCCGATGTGGTTGCGATTGGAAATGAGGTCACCAGCGGGATGTTCAACTCGAGTGGCAGCGCGGGCCTCAGCGGAACAAACTGCAACACGAATAACAGCGGAGGTGGGGCCTGTTTCATCGCCGTGCAGAAGGCGGCCATGCAAGCGATCGCCGACGCAACTGCTGATACTTCGGATCCTGCGCTCCTCGGTCCACCGCTGCCGGCGCCGATCACCTGCATTCACATCACGGGCGATCGTGACCTCTACACTTACTACGACGGAGCGGTAACCACCAACGGCGTCCACATCGACGCGGTCTGCGAGAGTTACTATCCGGGTTGGCACGGGCCCACGACGCAAGCGCAGTACAACTGGTACCACTCAAACGGCCAGCAGATTGCAGAGCCTAACTTCGCCAAAGAAGCCACTGAGCTTGGCTTGCCCATCTTCAATATTGAAGATGGCGTCTCCTACGCACTGACATCCGAGTACAGCACCGCTAGCCCTCAGGACGTGTGGTACGGGATTAATCCGCCGGGACCCTCTCCGACGCTCGCCCGTCAGGCAATGATCGATCTCAACAAGGTGCAAAAGAATGTGGCCAACAATCTCCACATGGGCATGGAGTGGTGGGCTGGCGAGGCAACTGGAGCATGGGGCCCCACACTGAGTGCCCTGAACGACTATTGGTGGACCGGCGGTGTCGGAATCTTCGATGACATGAGCACGGCAGGGGATCCACGCGATAATGCTGCAATGCCGGTAATGCTCGCACTGGGTGGAAAGCTGGACCCCACTTTGAGCTACAAATTTGTAAACGCCGCCAACGGGCGCATTCTGGAAACCGCCGGTGCATCGACGACCGCCTCCGCTGCTCTCCGGACCGGACTGGATACCGCGGTTCTGGGCCTCCATCAGCAGTGGCAGATCATTTCTCAAGGGGGCAACGCCGAAGAGAACGAGTCGGTCTATCCTACTCCGATCGATCACCGCGGTGACGGTTACTTCCAAATCGTCAACATGAGCCAGGGCTCGGGGCTGAACGTGCTTGATTCGCAGGATGGGGCGCCCGGAGGCTCCGTTGTGCAAAATCCCCAAACCGTCGACGCCGATGCCACAACCGGGAATCCGAACCAAGAGTGGGACATCCAGTCGGCTGGCAATTGCGGCGACATTCAAGCGAACTGCACCGATCCGCCCCTCACGACGAACGGCAACTACTACACAATTATTAACAAAGCTACGGGCCTGTTACTCACCGCGAACGAACATGACGGCAAGGCCACGATTGAGCTACGGCCCCCGGCCACGGCCTCGAACGACGATTTCACCGTTCCGGCAAGCAAGGGACAGTTGTGGAAGATCGTACCTGTTCACATTACTGGACGCACGCTGCTTCCGTTCAGCGGTTTCCTCCCGCCGTTAGCGAGTTTGCCGAAGGTCAGCACTGAGAATGCAGGCCGGGCGATTCCCGTGAAATCTAGCCTGGGTGGCGACAATGTCACGTCGAAACCCTATACGAGGAACGAAAGGGAATAGGTCCTCAAAAACGATAGATCCCTATCGTGACCGCCCCGACAGGACAAGCAGGGATGGTGGCGGGTTCTTTTCCGGGGCAGTTTCGATAGGGTCGTTTGAAGTAAGTCGCTGGCGCGACGGCCGCGGTGATCGGCCTATTGGATTTCAAACGGTGCTGAGGATCTTTGCGAAGGTTGTTCAGGAGGGAGGCAAGATGGATCGAGCGCAGAGCAGCCCACATATAGGAAGGACGCATCTCTGATTTTCATCTTCGAAGAGACTGCGCGGGCGTTGATACAGGATTTTGAGCGCGCGCCGGCATCGCGTGCGAGTATACGATGGCGGAGATGATCGATAGGAACGTATCCGGCCATGAGGTTTTCAGGAGCTGCGATGATCGTCCCTACCGCGACCAAGACGTGAACTTCTTCACGCAAGAAGTTCGGCGCCGGCCAGCGATAGGGTGACAACCGTGATGTCGTCTTCCTGGCCGAACGACTGGGCTGTCGCTGCAATGGCGTCGGCGCCTTGCGTTGAAATTGCCGTAGCACGATCGAAGCCGAAGAGTTCGCCCGAGGGCTTCTGGGCCTCCACGACGCCCTAACAACAATCTGATCACGAGCACCACTACAATCACTCTCGTACCGGGCAGAGTCACGATGCCCGTCAAAGCGTGAATGTCGTTCACCATGTCTCCACTGTTGTTCGCTACGTTGGAATACAACACGCCGAGAAGCGATGCAATGAGACGTTTCTCGAACTGCCTATCCCAATAAGCTCCGACGCGGCTCTGAACTCGCATGAGTGCTTCGCTACCGCTCAATTCAGACGCGAGCGACATTTCACTCCACGATGCGTGAAGGAATGATCTGCGGACAACTTGCGCCGCTGCGGTGATCTTTTGCGGCGTCGAGAGTACCGCCGAATTGTCCGTGGTAATGTCAGCTTCAACGTCGGGAATGTCGCTCCAGAACGGTACGGTAAACGACTCCGCACCAGCTTGAAGCTGAGCCTGCATCTCGCCATTGGGAAGCAATACGCCTGATTGAAACAGCGCTGTGCTCAGCATGGAGTTTTCTACTTGATAGGCCGTGAATTCGGCGGGAACAACAACGTCAGTAATCTGAACCTGTGCCATGTGGCTACCTCGAATCAAAGTGGAGTTTGTTTGATCCGGGCTTGCCGACTGGTTCGCCTTCGTTCCCGAGTGGGAAGGTGTTACCTGTTGCTGTATCGCCGACTGGCACTGTTGGAAAAGTAACCTAGATCGTGGCGGAATGCAAATTTAATGGTGGGCGAATTTAGGCGAACGCTGGTGGAGAGTCCCTAACCTTTAGCGGCTTCAACTATAACTTTTGCCGCTACGTCGGTGCCGATTCTCTCCGCAGTTTCCAGGACGGCTCTCTCGATCTTCGCAAGAGTTTTCATGACACCTGCCCCATCTCCAGATTCAGCAGCAAATTCTGCCTCTGACAAAATACCTAATTGTGCATCATCTTCTCTCGTGGTTGCACATTTCCTGAATTCACTTCGCAGTCTTTCAAGTTCTACCGCTAGATTTGAGCCGGTTTCGGAAATTCGGACAGCGAGATAAGTGGAAGGGTTGTTCCCTGACGGCCATTAAGATGGCAGAAACGAGGAGCAACGATGACACGACGTCCACGGCGGAATCACACAGCAA
>Ga0182024_10005072_pt1 | contig 29744 bp, 23 predicted proteins | sample P32metaG_FD_120480 | JGI IMG/M metagenome (GOLD analysis project Ga0182024, IMG submission 120480) | Permafrost microbial communities from Stordalen Mire, Sweden - P3-2 metaG (Illumina Assembly) | ecosystem: Environmental > Terrestrial > Soil > Wetlands > Permafrost | place: Sweden: Stordalen...
GATTCTAAGACGGCAACGATCAGCGAGTTCGCAGCCGGAGCGACCGGCAACGTCGCGCCGATTCGCACCATCGCCGGGTCGAACACCGGGCTTGCCGGAGGGAACGGCTTCAGCTTCGGAATCGCGATCAGCAAAGCGAGCGGTGAGATATTCGTCTCTAACCCGGGCTCGAACGCAATCCTTGGCTTTGCATCGAACGCAACCGGCAACGTTGCGCCAATCCAAACGATCGCTGGCAGCGGCACGAGACTTTCCGACCCGCTGGGCCTTGCGGTAGTGGAGTAACGTTTGGAGCAGAGCCAAACTACAAGACCCACGACGCGAGGCCAACTGTCTCGCTACCCCGCACACGGCTTCGCGATCGCGAGGCCGTCGTTGCTTAGAAAGAAGTAGTAGTCAGGGGTCCCTTCTGGATGGACGCTCGCGCGGATAGGTCAAGAGCCGACTAATTCAGAAGCGGCCAGCAGCGTGGATAGCGAAATTGACGGCATCGACCCAGGAGCCAAACCCAGCGGGATGGGCTGCGTCGAATGTCTGGCGTCGGGCGGCTGGTGGCTGCACCTCCGTCGCTGCGCCAAATGCGGTCATATTGGCTGTTGCGACACTTCGCCGAGCCAGCATGCTACGAAGCACAATCAGGGTACCGGCCATCCGGTGATTGCAAGCTTCGAGCCCGGAGAGAGCTGGCTCTACGATTATCGATCTGAGGAGTTCCTTGAGGGCCCAGAGTTATCTCCGCCGGATTCTCATCCGTTGGATCAGCCCGTTCCCGGGCCGGCGGGTCGCTTACCTCGGAATTGGAAAGATCTACTGCACCAATAGAACGAAGTGCAAGTTGGGTGCGACGATGGGATCGCGTTAGCGCTGCCATCCCTTGACAGAGGTAGCACCGTGTCTCTGTCCAAACAATCGGGCGTGGCGAGGTCGGGGGCCGAGTACAAGCTGGAGCAGCGCCGACACGCCGCGGCAAATGGCCTGTGCCACACGTGCTGCGCCGTCAAGGTTGCCACGGGCCGATCCACGTGTCCGAAGTGTTCGGCAGACGCTTCCGCGCGCACCGTACGACGACGACGGGAAATTCGGACGAAGAGCGAGATGGAACGCGACGTCTCGGCGCTGGAAACGCTTGGGGATGCTTATTCTTCCGACGGTGACTACCGCGCAGCGTTGAAGAGCTATCAACGGGCCTTCGATCTCTCCGCAGGCGACCTCTGCGCTCACGCCCGGCTCGCGGTCAAGGTCGGCGACACCGCGTTCCATCGCGGAATCGCAACCGATGCCGACGGTTGGTTCAATATTCCACTCGAAAAGACGGTGCCCGGCACGGGGACTAGCGTCGCCCACCTGCACATGCAACAGATTCGGACCCTCTGGGCAAGCTCGCGAACTGCCGACATCGTACCGCTTTCCGAACGTCTGCTCGATTTCGCAACCGCTTCCAACGATGCCGACCTGGTCCTTGCGACCCGGCTGTCGTTGGCAATGGTTCTTCACTTGTTGTCGCGGTACGATGAAGCGCAACGCTACCTGCACGCCATCAGCATACACGCCTTGCCCAAAGATCCCAAAGTCATCTCCAAGTACCACCGTGTGTGCGCGTTAGTGTATGCATCTTCCGGCAACGCCGAGATGGCGTCCGACAGCTTTGCGAAGGCGCTCCATTACGCCGAGCAAGATCCAGATCCATACGCGTATACAAGCATACTCCACTCGCACGCTATGTCCGCCAGTATGCTCGGCCGCACCGAACTCGCCGGCACCTTGTTTTTGCAAGCGTTGAGCGCGGCGCGCGATCGGAATCTCGGGTGGTACGTTGCCTGTATTTCGCTCGAGTACGCGCGAGTACTCAGCCGCCGGGGCAACCGGCATCTGGCCCATGCCTACGTTAACCAAGCGGCAACGGTTGAGAATCCTCCGCCGGTCTTACTCGAAGCTTTAGCAGAAATCGGGATACCGATCGCCATCGAGTGCAACGACCCATATCTTCTCAGCCAATGCGCGAAAGAGGATGCTCTGACATTCGCATTTAGGTCGGGTCAACCGCCGCGCCTCGGACCCGTCGCAGCATCATTCGCCCGCTACTTCCATCGAATGAGTCAGCCGCAAAAAGCTCGACAGCTGCTCGAAAAAGCGCTCGAGTACGTGAAGAACGCAGACGAAGCGTGCGATCTGCCGCTTGCGATCGCCCAATTCGGCGACGAGCGCTGCTTCGGGCGGGCACGCGAGGTTCTGCGAAGCCGAACGCTTCTGCCGAACGCCGACGTGGCGAGGGCGCACTTACACTATTTCGACGCCCTCGTTTTAGACCGGGATGGCGACGCAGAAGGATGTATGCGCGAAGCAACGGCCGCTGCCACATTATTTCGAAAGCTTCGATGGACGAGTTACGAGTTGGCCGCGACCCTGCTTGGAGCCTCCGCTCATCGCACCCGTAGCGCGGCCGACGGATCAGCGGATCCGCCGGCGTCGATCCCCTCTGAGCTTACTCTACGAGAGCAAAGCGTCGCTCAGCTGGCGATCGTCGGACTGTCGAATCGCGAGATCGGCGAAAGACTCTCGATCTCGGCGCGGACGGTCGAGTGTCATATGACCTCGATCTTACGCCGAATGGGCCTACGATCTCGTCACCAACTGCTCGAGGCGGTACGCCGGTAAAAGCACTCGGGGTTTCCACGATTGTGACATGAGCCTGGGACTGCTAAAATTCCAGGGCTAGAATCTCGTTGGAGGCGACCCTCAAGACCTTTGTTTCTTCTGCTGATGCCTCGTTTTCGACCCTCGTAGACCTTATCGTCGCCGCGGCGACGTACATCATCGCAGGCTAGATTGTGCGAATGCTTCACCAGTTGGATGACCGATACTTTCCTGGGAGCAGACCAAAGGGAGCAGAAATGGTAGGCCGACTTTATGGCTATTTTTCGCATAATCCGTGCCGCGCTCGGCGCATCGGCTACGCTGGCGATGCTAGCGGGCTGCTTCGGCGGTAGTTCGCCGGCAGCGTTCTCTCCGAGTGGACCAGGCGGTCGCACCGACAACAGCCTGCTCGCCCCGACCATCGCCCGAGTCTCGCACGCGCCGGTGGCGACGGCGAGCTTCATGGATCCAGGTGCCGCAGGCAAGCCGCTGATCTTCGTATCTGACGCGGCCGATGGAGTCATCGATATCTATCCGCAGTCCGGTAAGAACCAGAAGATGGTCGGCCAAATCACGGGGCTGACGCAGCCGCAGGGCATCACGACCGACAAAAAGGGAGACCTGTACGTCGCGAACACCAACAGCTCGAATGTGCTCGTGTATGCGCCGCCCTACACTGGGGCGCCCAAGATGACGATTAGCGACGCCCACGAGTTCCCGGCTGACGTCGCTGTCTCCAGTGCCGGAGTCGTCGCGGTGACGAACATCTGCAACGCGCCGAATTGCCGCCTCAACACTGGCAACGTTGTGTTGTACGCGAAGGGTAGTACGAAGGGCTGCGCCACCGTTTCCGATTCGGCGTTCAACTTCACGCGCGTCATGTTCGCCGAATTCGACAGCACGGGCGTGCTTTACATCGACGGCATGAACGGCGGATACCAGACGTCGTTCGGGCTCGTCACCGGCGGTTGCGGTGCCACGAGCATTACGAACATCGTTCCCGTCTATACGGTGAGCTTCCCGGGTGGCATTCAGATCGACAAGGCGGGCAATATCGCCTTCTGCGACCAGGTCAACCAAGTCGTCGATACGTTCGCCCCACCCGTAAACAGTGCTTTCGGAAGCCCGGTGTCGACGACGCCGCTAACGGGATCGACCTCCCCATTGGGGATTGCAATACTTGCTTCGGGAACGAATCTCTACGCTGCAGACCCCGGCGCTTCCGGACTTGCGGAGGAGTATAAGTACACAGCCGGCGGCGCGGCCGAAAACACCATCGCTGTCGGCGGCCAGCCGATCGGCATCGCGGTGACCCCACAACTCTCGAAGGAGAACAACTAAGTGCGCCAATCAATGTTAACTCGCAACGCCTTGGGCGCTGCGGCGCTCGTAACATTTCTCGTGGGCTGCTCGGGCGGTAGCTCGCAAACGCCGGCGTTGTCCGGCTCTGCAAACTCGCTTGGTCAGACTCTTGCCCGGCAAGGGACGAGTCTTCGACGGTTGGCGCCGAACACAAGCCACGGCTTCATGCAGGCGATGGACGCGCGAACGCACCTCGTGTACATGTCCAGTTGGGGCACTGCTTCCGTCGTCGATGTCTTAACGATGAACGGAAAGCAGGTCGGCCAGATTACGAACGGCTTAGCGGAGCCCCAGGGACTATTCGTCGACGCGAAGGGAAGCCTCTGGGTCGCAAACGGGAGCAACGTCCTGGTGTATCCACGCGGCAGTTTATCTCCGAGCACGACGCTCACGGATTCGGTTGGTGATCCGACCGACGTAACGGTCTGTCCGGACGGCACGGCCTATGTTGCTGACCTTTATGACAACAGTAGCAGCAACCACGCCAGCATCCAAGTCTACGCGCATGGCAGCACCACGCCGACGGGCAACCTCGATTATGCGACAGACTTCCGAAACCCGTTCCTAACGTGCGACGCCGCCGGCAACGTCTTTGTGGCGCTCTTGACCGGCGAATACGCCGGTGATGGCCTCGTCATCGAGTTTCCACACGGCAAGCAGAAGGGCGCGAAGGATCTCGGTATCGTCTTGCAATCTCCCGGCGGCATCAAGCCGGACAACGCCGGCAACTTACTCGTCACCGACCTAATTGACCACACGATCACCGAATACACCGAAAACGGCTCGCCGACCGGTCAGTCATTCACGACCGGCACAGCGACAGAAGGCATCGCCTTGAGCAGAAACGGCCGGATCGTACTCGGCGCGACGGACACCACGCAAGAGGGGCCTGTTGGCATTTCCTGGTCCTTCCCCGGTGGCAAGCAACTGCGAGTGTACACGTGCTGCTCGCGCATCGGTCCGCCTCTCCAAGTCAACGAGGGCGTTGCATTCTACCCCGGTCAAAAGGGCATCTGATACCAACGGGGCAGGTCACGAAGGTCCTCGCCGGCGAGCGTATATCGAGACGCTCGCCGGCGCCGATGGTGAAAAGCTCGTACTATCTTTCTAAATCACCGCGTCTCAAGGCTCAAGCACGACTTTAATGTAGCCGTCGCTACGCGCGTCAAACTTTGCGAATGCGTCTGCAGCGTCTCGAAGCGGCAACCGATGTGAGACGATAGCGCTGGGCTTGATCCGCCCGCGGACGATCGAGTCGCGCAAGTGGTCGTTGTAGCGTTTGTCGTCGTCTCGGCCCATGCCGATCGTGACGCCCTTCTTAAAAAGCGTGCCCCAAGGGATAAGATACTCGCCATGTTGCGCGGTCTCGGCGCTTGCGCGCGGGTCGCTGTCGAGAAAGACCCCGATAATACCCAAACGGCCCTTTGGAGCGACGATTCGGGCAAGATCGTCGATGACGGTCGTCGGCTTTTCTACGGAGTAATCGTGTGGATCTCGTGCCTGAAATCCAATCGCATCGATACCCACGGTCGCGCCCAGGTTCGCCTCTTCGCCCCGCCACGCGATCCCGGCTCGCTCGCGTGCGAGTTGCTCGAGGATACGATCTGCGGCGTTGCCTTCGCTCATGTCGATCGGTACGGCTCCGAGCTCTCCGGCCTTATCGAGGCGCTCCGGAACGGCATCGACGACGAACACCTGGGCCGCGCCCCGCATGTACGCGCACATCGTTGTAAGGAGTCCGATCGCGCCCGCGCCATAGATCACAACGATGTCGCCTTCGCGCACTCGAGTAAGCTCCGTCGCGTGAAAAGCCGTGGGCAACGCGTCGGCGAGCAAGACGAAGTCATGTTCCCACGAATCGCCGGGCTCGCCAGGCAGCCGCAAGCAATTCGCATCTCCAAACGGGACACGCAAAAGCTCAGTTTGGGCACCGGTGTATCCGCCCATGCCGGGGTATCCATACGCAGCGCCTGCTTTACCTGGATTGGTCGTGAGGCATTGCGCCGAATAGCCGTGTACGCAGTTGGGGCAGAAGCCACAGCAAATATGCGTCGGCACGGTAACGCGGTCGTCGACCCGTACGTTCACGACCTCGCTTCCAACACGCTCGACGACGCCAAGCGGTTCATGGCCGATCACCATCCGTTCGCCGCCACCGAGGCGCCCTTCGTAGATATGCAAGTCGGTGCCGCAAATCGCGGTGGATGATAGCCGCAGAAGCACGTCGGTAGTAGCCTGGAGTTGCGGCTCGGCGACCTCTTCAATGCTAATCTGTCGGGGGTTCGTGAGCACCACTGCCTGCATCAAATCTCTCCCTTGTTTTTGATTTCAAGGTCCGCTCTGCGCGGCGCAGCAATCCTACTCCTTCGATCCCCGTTACAACAGGGTCACGCAGGTATTCAGAATACGCACAATATATGCACATTCCACACCCTTTCAAGGAGGCCGATATGGGTACGAGCGATCTGAACGCGACCGTCGAGATAAAGAGCGGTTTGCAGAGGGAACCCTGGGCTTGGGCCCAAGCCGCCACACTTAGTTTAGACGAAAGCGGCTTTCGCGATCCTGAGGGACTCGGGCACGCCGGAACCGAGCCTGGGATCCTCGATATTTCGCGCGTCACCCAAATGCTGTTAAGCACGTTTGACCGCGACGACCTATGCGCCGTGCTCGATCACTTAGTACGCCTCCGAGAAGCACTGAAACCTTAGTCCGCAGCGCGCTGTGGCTCGTTTGCGCGGCACCAATCCGGGGAGTGCTGGATGCGCTGTCTACCATTGCCAAAAGTAGCCATTCTCGGGTACCGTTGAACCAGCAAGCTTTGCTTAGGAGATGTTATGGAGTTGTACGGTGATTCGGCTCGGTGATCATGTCGTCGTGAAGGGCGAGGACGAGGAAGCGATCGTCACCGCCGTGCATCCTGACTCACAGGTAGAAATCGAGTTCCTTCACGCATCGGAGGAAGGGCGGCGGCGCAGGCGCTACGCGGCCGAGGCGCTCGAGAAGATCTCGCGGACGCCTTAACTGTTAAGGACGGCATCCATCGCCGGATCGTCGCCGGCAACGTACTCCGCGAACGTTCGCGGCGTGTAGATGTCGGGGGCTATCGACCATCGAGCGTCGTACGGCCATCCGCTCTCCCAATAGACGTTCGAGAAGTTTACGGCAATCTTGCTGTACGGCAGCGTAAAGAACGTTTCATCGCCGGGCGAATTCGGCTTTCCGCCGGTCGGCTCTCCCGCGAAAAGCGCATGCGTCTCGCGTTGGAAATAAGCCGCCGCGTTGACCCCTGCAGAAAACGTGCGCGGTCCGATGATGATAAAGAGATGACCTGGGCGATTCACCGCCGCATTCGATACCATGCGCAATAGCGGCTGATTTAGGAACGTGTCGCCGCCGTTGTTCCATCGCATATCGATTACAAGCTTGTCGACGTCGTGGGAGGCTAGGAAGCTGGCCAGCCGCGCCGTGAAGGCAGCTAGACTCTCCGTGGAGGCGTTGACGATTTTGTTATATTGAAAGTACACGACCTTCTGTGAGGGATCGTACTTGAACCAGTAAGGTTCGTTCGTATGAGTTAGATACGATGGCGGCGACTTCGCTAACACTTCGTAGAGGTTGATCCACCCTGGCGGGCTCGGTAAATCGTTCCAGATGTCTGGATGATCCTCGGTCGTGCGGACCGAGACATCGCTTAACTCCCCCTCGAGGGTCCTCACGTGGAGCCTAACGCGATCGTCAAATGTCGTTATACCCAAGGCATGCAGAAACGGAATGGCACGCAAGCGGTACGGCTCGACCGCGCTCAGCCAGTAATCGTTGTCTCGGCTGATGTAGGGTGCAGCCATCGCCATTATCCCGGCGAAACCGTGGTTGTCCATTTCGAGCACTTGCGCTCCTAAGAGGTTGCGATACGCAGGATCGACGGCCGTGACGAACAGGCCCTCCTGGAAACGTTCGAACTTCAAGGGCAACGTCCGAGCGTACTCTAGGCGCGGTCCTCCCCCGAGTTCGGTGTGCCCGTCGCCCAAGCTCTGAAGCAGGCGCATCATGGCAAGTTCAATTTCGACATCCGACATCGAGGGGATGTCGCGATTCAAGTGCCGCACCTGGGCGTCGAACTCCGGCTCGGTATAGATGGCGTTCGACACGAGTCGGTCGCCGGTCTCGGTGCGAAACGGATGATAAGCCTTGGCTTTCGCCCATCGCGCGAGAAACGCGAGATCGTAGCGCTAGCCCTGCGCGCGTGTCATATGCGTCGCGTCAACGATGCCAAGAAGATTGTTGAAGCTCGGCTGGCTACGCAGTGAACTCAAAGCACCGTCGCCGCGCGCGTCCTCCAAATTAGCGTAGCCCCATTGCATTGCCTGGCGCAGCCAGCGCATTCCCGAGGCGGCATCGCCGGCCTTCGCGTAGGCCCGCGCGAGAAAGTACGCGATGGCGGCGGGTTGGTCTTGGCGGAGCTGAAGCGCCATCTCATATGCGGGGATCGATTCCCGATACTCGCCCGCCAGGTAATGGGCAGCCGCCAAGCTTCGCCAATAATCGGGGTTCACCGGATTATCGCGGACGACAGCTTCGTAGAGGAGCGCCGCCACATGGTATTCTTGGCGATCGTACGCCTTCTGAGCCGACACCAACGTCGAAGTGAAGCTCTCAGTCGGACGCGTGGTCGCCGTCGTCGTCGCGACGAGTGCCACAGTCAAGACGACGCGGGCGAGACGCGCCGGCGAGTTATCAAAGCGTACCATCGGACCTCCTTCGGTCGTCGCTCCATCTACGGGGCGGCGCCGAAGATGTTTCGCGCTCGCCTCGGCCGGGGCAGGAGGAACGGTCTTGCTTAGAAGGGCGTGAACGCGGCTTGGATCGCGACCGTGAGGTCGATACTTCCTTCCGGCCGCGAGTTGGCAACCAGGACTTTCGTCAGGTGGCGCGTGCGGGCGAGCCGATTTGCAATCCGCTCGATCTGCGCCACGATCGAGCGATAGAGCTTGCCACGATCGACGGTCAGCCTTTCGATCTGCGCGGCCGTCGCCGCGCGCGACCGCTCGTCGACGTCGCTAAGCTCGCCGAAACGACGCGATAGGTCGACGCCCGCGGCGCCGAAGCCCGTGGCAATCGCCTGCGCGTCGGCCGCAGAGCGATAGCTGGAGCGAAAGAGCGCGAGTTGCGACGCAACGTCCGGAACGGCTGCCGCCGCGTTCGATTCGGCTTGGAACGCGCGCAAACGTATCGCGTCGTTCGCAGCGCCCTTGGCACGAAGTTGCGACGCCATCCGTGCGTTCGCAGTCGCGCCCTCATCCTGCAACTGACGCCGATAGCTCCCGAGAACCGCTCCATCCCAGCGCCGCGCAGCGGCGAGCGCATCCCCTTCGCGCTCGTTAAGGCCGACGAGTTGTGATTCCAACGCTTTGCGCGTCGCAGCGTCAAGATGAAGCTCGCTGAGCTTGAGTCGGAGGAGGAGGCGTTGCGGCGCATCGCGTCGCGCGAGATCATACGCAAGCATCAGTTCCTTCTCGCGCAGCTGCTGACGGCGAGCTCGCACCGCTCGGCCGGTCCGCTGGGCCGTGGCGCGCTCGAATGCACTTAGGCTCGCGGTGACTTCACGATTGAGCTCGTCGCTATAGTGCAAGGCCGCGCGCTCGCTCGCGCCGCGCAAAGCAACGATCGTTGAGAGCGCCGCATTCTCTTGTAGCAAATCCGGCCGCGTATCTCGGGCCGCGATTGCTTGCGCGCGCAATCGAGCGGCGCCGGAACGATTGCGCAGTGACGCAGCAACGCTTTGCGCCCGGCCGGCGGGGTCGTCCAGACCCGGCACCGTTTGCGTGCTACGCAAAGCGGCGATCTCACGATCGTACGCTGCGAGTACGCCGTGCAATGGATGGCCGGCAATCAGTAGTGGAAGGTCGGCGAATCCGATCGACGCACTGCCGGGTGCGCCGCCGGTCAGCAGCACCGCGAGGAGAAGCCACGCGGAAGAACGCTGCGCCCTGCGCGTCACGGAAACTTTCTCAGGAATGAAAAGCTAACGCCGTTCGTGCCGGTGGGCGGCGGGAGCTGCGTCATCGGGTTGAGATTCAGCACGCTCGTCCCGACGAGTTGCGGCTGTTGTAAGACGAAGAGCGTGGGGCCGCTCGTCGTGTACCAAGTCCCGCGCAGGCCGGTGCCGACGCTTGGATTGACCTCGAGGGTCACGCTCTGCGTACTCGGATATCCGAAGGTCTGCGCAAAGATGGCGTTCACGTTTTTTCCGAATGCTTTGACGGCGTTGATACCCAGTCCGGTTTGAAGGTCACTGGTGATTTGCACGTTCGTAAAGCCCAGCGACCTTGCTAGCGAGGCCGAGAGCGGCTGCAACAGGTTTCGCGTAAAGAGCGTATTGACTTGACCGAGCGCGTACTGTGTCGCGGCAGAGCCCGCCGAAAACCCCTGACCGCCGGTGGAGTTCACTCCCCGCACGGCGCCGAACTGCTGCGCGCCGACGAGCAGCCCGAGGATCTGCTCGCGGCTATAGGACGGTTCCGAGGCTAGCGCAAGATTCATACTAGTGACCGGACCCGTTACGTGCAGACGAATCGCGGTTGCCGGATTCGAAACGAAGGTTGTCGCAACCGCGTCCACGTCCGGAACGACCCCGCTGGAGGGCTCGAAAGTCACCTTTCCGCTCTCGATATTGAAGCTGCGATAGAAGTTCAGCGACCCACCGGTCGAGCTGAAGCTGCCCGCCAGGGCCGGCGCCTCGAGCGTTCCGCCGAGCGTCGCCTCTCCGGTCGCGCCAATATCGACGTTCGCACTCTGAATGCGAACGTTGTTTCCCGCCGTAATCCGCAAGCTTTCAAAGGCGAGATTCGGCAAAGCCGGACGTTCGTTGGCGCTGCGTTTTTGGTTGACAAACGTATTGAGCGGGATGCGAGCGTTTGCGACGGACACCTCGCCGCTCACCAGCGGCGTGGCTGCGCTACCGCGTTAGACGGCGACGCTGGCATTGAGTTCGCCCGCAAAATAGTCGGGTATGTCGAGGCGCACGTTTGCCGCACGAGCCTGGAGGTTAAAAGTCGAGCCGGCCGGTTCTCGGAAGTTCGTAAGCGCCCCCGTGCCTTGCGCAGTGAGTGAGCCACCGCCGACCGTTGCGCGCCCTTGCAGCGTCGCGCGGTTTTCGCGCAGAGCCAGTTCGGCACCGATGCCGGTGATCGGCGACTTCTCCATCGGCCCGACAAACGTGCCGTCGCGCAGCGCGAACGAACCGTCGATCTGCGGCGCATCAAACGTACCGCCGGCAACGATGCTGCCGTCGATGCGGCCGGCCATCTGCGTCCCCTTCGGCAGCAGCGGGAGGAAGTTCGAGAGCTCGACGCCATCGGCGGTCAGCGATGCCTTGATCGGACCCGCGCCGACGGCGATCCGAGAAGCACTGAAAAGAAGCGGGACTTCCGCGGCGAGGAGCGCCTTGCCGCGCGCAAAGTCGAGTTCGCCGTTGCGCACCATAACGAAGCGCCGGTTTGCGTCGATTTCACCGTAGATGCGCGGGATCGCCAGGTTGCCGCGCTGCAGCGATTGCAGCGTCAGCATATCTTGTAGTTGCGGGTGCGCGAGGGTACCGCTCACCCGCAAGATCGAATCGAGCGTTCCGCTCAATGCGAAGTCCTTACCGACGGCCTCGTTGAGAAACGAGCCGATATTCGGGCTGGTGAAGTGCGCGGCAAGCGCGAGCGCATCGGTCTCGCGCAAGCCGAACGTGCCCGACGCCACCGTTCGCAGCGACGGCAGATCCAGGGTCGCGGACGCAATCGTTCCGCGACCGTGCGCGGCCGACGCGCTCACTTCGAATCGCTCGACGGGCAAACGCCCGAGGGTGCCCCCGGAGACGGCGGCGCGCAGGCTCATCGTGACGTCGGGATAGCGTCCCGAGATGCTCGTTTCTGCGTCGAGGCGACCCGTTACCGGCACGCTGTAACCGAGCATCGGTAGCCAAGTGCCGAGATCGATCTCGCTCGCCGTTGCACGCATGTCGATCGCCTTCGCTGCGGGCGCTACGTTCCCGGAGGCGCGTGCGTTTCCGGCCGGCCCGGAGAAACTCAACGTCGTCGCGATCGAGTCGCCGCTGCGCCGCCAGTTCGCCGCGACGTCGCCAAAAGCGATCTGCCGAAAGCGCGCGCCCGCAAAAGACGCAACGCCATTGCTCGAGATGATTTGCGTTCCGCGCGTCGTTGCGGAGAGCCCGAGATGCCCGGTTCCCGCAAAGGTATCGCCGCGGTCGAAGAGATCGTTGAAATCGGCGAGATCGGCCTGCGGCGCCCGGACGTCGACGTGCGCGTCGAGGCGCGTCGTCGCGCGGCCGCTCAATGCCACGTTCGTGGAACCGACGCTCACGCGCCCCCCCATTAACGAGAGCGCCGAAGCGTCGCCGCGGACGCCGCCATAGAAATCTCGAAACGACAGACCGTTGACGGCGCCTTCCGGAGCACTCAACGTGCCGGCGAAGGCCGGGCGCATGCCGGTGCCGTGGACGGCGAGGCTTGCGTCGACGCTGCCCTGAACGAACGGCGCCGCTCGCGGTTGCACGGCGGCAAGCAGTGCGCTCACGTCTGAGGAGTGCAGCTCGGTAGCGAGATCGTAGCGGGGCGCAAAGGTGCCCTGGTTTACGAGATTGCGCACGGTTCCCGACGCTCCGATGAAGAGCGGGCCCAACGCGACGGCGGCATCGCTAACGCGCAGCGTGCCACCGGCGAAGGCGAAACCGGCGTTACCGTTGACTTCGAAGCTCCGATAGCGGCCGCCGGCGACGACGACGGTTCCAGCGATGCGCGGCGAATTCTGCGTTCCGGCAACGCTCGCGCCGAAGGCCGCCTCCTGGCCCAAACGCCCGAAGAGGCCGCCGTCGAGCGCGCCGCCTTTCGACACCACGCGCGTTTGCGCGGATGCAGTTCCCCATGCAGATTCGACGCGCGCCACGCCGTCGACGCCGACAACCGCGTTTGCTTGGCCGCCAAAGAGCGTCGCGCTCAACATGGCTTTGGCCGCGGGGATCGAAAGATTGCGCACGCGTGCGAGACCGACGGCGAGCCCGTGCGGCCGGTCGAGCGCAATGCGCGCATAGAGCGACCCCTCATTTCGGCTCACGTGCAGCGGTCCGATGGAGCCATAGCCGCGGCTATCGACGTTGAAGAGCGCGTCGAGCGCCTCTCCGGGCCCGGCGCCCGAAAGGATGCCGCGCAACGCGATCGCTTTTGGATCGTCGGCGGTTGCAAGGGCGATGCCTTCGAGCCGCATCTCCGGCAGCATCGTGTTGACGTATGGCAGTGCGACGGTCGAGGTATGCGCGCCGAGAAGCATCTCGATCGCGTCGCGCTTCTTCTGCAGTTCCACGCGCCCGCTTACGCCAAGATCGCTGTCTCGATAGCGGGCTGAGAGATCGATCACGTCGGCTCGCTGCCCGTCGAACGCGACGAGGCCGCTCATGCTGTCGAGCGCGACGGCGGCATAGGTAACGGCGGGGGCGCGCAAGTCGATCCACGTCAGCGGTTTCGTTGCAACGCCTTCGACGAGCAGCCCGAACCGCAGCAAACCGTGCATCGGAAGCTGCCGCGCGGCTTTGAATGCGAAGCGCAAGCTCGCGAGATCCCCGGCGCCGCGAACCGCGATGCGCAGATGCGGATTGCGCAGGTCGTAGACTCCGCCGCTCACCTTTGCGGATGCCCCGGCCACGCTCGCAAGAAGCCCCGGCGTCAGAAGTCCGTCATCGTAGACGTCGACTGGGCCGCGCAGATCTTCCACTGGTTGCGCGAGGCCCGCAATCGCAAGGCGTCCGCCGGCCAACGTCGCGCTCCCCGTGAGATGCGGCGACAGCGTGCCGTTCGAATCGGTCAGCGCGAAGTAGCGCGCGTCGACGTTGCGGAGCATTCCCAAATCCAGCCGGAGGGACGGCGAGTTGGCAATGAAATCGACCGCCGCGGCGATCGGAAGCGCGGGAGCCGTCCACCGCTGATCGATATATCCGGCGGGCGCGTTGATGTCGCCGCGACCGCGTACCGGGTAGAGATCGCCGGGCCGTTCGCCGTATTTCAGCGCGACGGTATAGAACGAACGGGCGGCCGACGAAATAGCGGCGTCGACTTGGAGGTCTTCGACGTAGAGATGCCTCTTGTCCGCAGCCGCGTTCGGACTCTCATTACTGATGTCGATCGACCCATCGTGCACGCTCGCTCGCAGGACTAGCGGTATTTGCTTGCCGCCGTTGCTCGCCGGCGGCCGAAGGCTTGGAACGTTGTAGCTACCGTCGGCGTGTCGCACGATCGTGACGTGAAGTGAGTCGGCGTCGACACTTTTCAGCCCGAAGAGGCGCTTGCCGCCGGGCAACAGATCGCGTAAATCAAACGTGAGAGCGATGCGATCGATTCGCGCGATTGGCTCGCCATGCGCCGACGTCACGCGGACATTTTCGAAGACGGCGCGATCGGGCGTCAACGTTACGGGATCGAGCGAGAGCCGAACGTGCGCAATTGAGGCCGCGGTCGCCGTGATGGCAAAGCGCGCCAACGCCTTCCATTGCCAGAGTGCGAACACAACGATCGCAAGAAGCACGACCGCCGACCCAATATAACCGCGGACCCTTCCAATTTTCATCGACAGCCTCTATCATACCCCAGGACCGCGCATACAGCCCGCGCAGGAGGCCACGCGATGAGGACTCCTTGCTAAGCATCATGTGGGAGAAACAGAGAGGGCGGTCGCCTTGACATGACACCGGCCATACTGCTAAAGCGAGCGTACGACAAGCCGGCGAGAGCAGACGGATATCGCGTTCTGGTCCACCGGCTCTGGCCAAGGGGCATAAAAAAAGAGGACTTGCGTCTCGACGCCTGGGCCAAAGAGCTGGCTCCGAGCACCGAACTGCGTAAATGGTTTGCGCACGACCCTAGTAGGTGGTCTGAGTTTCGCAAGCGCTACCGTGCAGAACTCAGAGCCTCTCACGCCGCTCAACGCATCGGTGAAATCCTGGACGCCGCCAGACCGGCAAGAACGGTTACTCTGCTGTATGGGGCGAAAGATACGGAACACAACGAGGCTGTCGTATTGCGCAGTTTATTCGAACGAGTAGCGGAAACGTAAAATCGTCGCTCGGGGGAGAGAGGTATGGCGTTCGCGATCAAGGCCGAGGTTTGTAATCCGTACCCGAAAACGTTGGCGTTCACCGCGCAAAAGACGATGTATGGGGGTAAGCAAATCGCCGAAGGCGACACGGTTTTCGTGTTCGCTAGCGAGAACGAGGGCGGGCAAGGCCTTATCGCGCGCGGCATCGTCACCTCCGCCGAAGCGGTCGCGAAGAAGAGCGGCATCATCAGGCAAACGCCGCGCGTCAGCCTCACGATCAGGTGCACCGCTCTGGCGAAGCGGCGGCTGGGGCGCAGCGCACTCAAAGCGTTCGCGGATTGGAATGACGGTCGGCCCCAGACCGAGCTCAACTTCAAATTCTATCGTCAGGCAACGAACAAGATCGTCGGCATCTCTGACGAAGCGGCGAAGTTCCTTAGCAAGTTCTTCTAATGCGATCGCCGTACCTCAACTCAACCGCCCGCATTCCGCTATGACAGCCATACGAACGTTTTGATTTTTCTTGGGAGAATGACAGAATCTACCAGTTCTGCGCGAAGGCGGTCGGAATGAGATGACGGCTACCCGAGCTAAACGAGGGACCCCATGACATACGAAGCCATTGGCGCGTTCTCGTCACTAGGAACCTTAGTCGTGATCATAGCTACCGCGATCGCGGCTCTCGTACAGCTTCGTCACCTGCGTCAAAGCAACCAGCTGTCGGGACTCCTTTCGGCGCTCCAGCTATTTCAGGATCCACACCTTCATGACTTGATCGATTTCGTGAGGACCGATTTGCCGAAGCGTATGGAGAATCCGGAGTTCGTTGCCGGGCTCGAGCGGGTACCCGTCGATAGAAAGGAGCACCGGGAGTTTCACCTGGCCGAACTCTATGAGGAAATCGGATCCTTCGTGCGCAGCGGACTTATCGACGAAAAGCTCTTTCTTCAGGGGCACTGGTACAACGTACTTCTGTATTGGCAGCTTCTCCAACCGGCCATCGCCGTGGGGCGGAGGCACCGGGCCTACATCTTCGAGAACTTCGAGTACCTTGCTTCGCGGGCGCAAGCGTGGTCCGATCGTCACCCGCGCGGAAACTACCCGGCCTCCGCGCCTCGCATGGCGTAGACCGATTCAGTAAACCACATTCATGCCGCTGCCTTACGGTGCTACGGCGATAATATCGAGGTCCTTGAAGCCCTTGTAGGTCGCGACCACCTTCGGCTGTGCGTTCGTCAGCCAGCCCTTTGCAGGACGCGCGAAGGCGTATACGCACTCCTTTCGGGCGTTTGCGACGTACGCAATGGAGGCGTCGCTGTTGAAAGCGACGCCGCTGATCGATGCGAGGTGGCCCGGCGTGTGGAAGCTGCTTCCGCCGCTCGGCGACGACACCGATACGAGGGCAGGCACGCCGTCAACCGGCGTCATCACGTCGATCTGGTCGTCGACGGCACCGCCGATGAGCGCGATCGTGCCGATGCCGAAGCACGAGCCGGCGGTGTATTTCCCCCGGCCAACGCGCGTATACGGACGCACGCTGGCAAATCCGCAGCCGCCGGAGACCACGACGGTGCCGCCATCGGACGTCGCCAGAACCGACGCCGCGTTTTGGGAGTTCTGCACGACGATCGTCGGTTTGCGCGTCTTGCTGGCGTGCGGATAAAAGTAAACGGCTTGTTGGCCGTAATCGCTGACGTAAACATTGCGATGCGCGTCGACGGCGACGTCGGTCAGCGACGGCTGCCCGGAGGCGCCCGACAAAATCGGCGCGGGAAGACTTTCCACGAGTTTGCCGTCGGTCGTAAAACTTTCGACGCATGCGGCGCAGGGGTCTGAGCTCGCTGCCGTGATCGTCGTATAGATATGGCCTTGAGCGTCCATGGCAAGGCCCTGGGCCACTCCCTGCCCGGGAGCAAACGATTTCGTCAGTCGCGCTCGGTCCTTACTGATCGAGAAAACCGATATTGTGCCATTGGAGTAGTCGAGGTTGACCAGTTGCGTCAACGAACTGCCCGATTGCGTTGGTGCGCCGCTTGGCGCCAAAGAGCGCGCAGCCAGCGGCGCCGCCGGAATTCCCCGCGTGTTCGAGGCGCAGCCACAGAGGACAACGAGTCCGGCAACCACGGCCAAGCAAATTGAAGGCTTCATATGGTCTTCTAATTTATGCACGCTGGCTCGGAATCTTGCGAGTTCACCCCGGCGGGCGGCATGCGGTTACTCGCCTGGGTGCAATGCAAATCAATAATCCCGGTGCCTCCACGTAGCTTCAATTCGCGCAAGGTTCCGTCGGCGCGAATCGCTGCGAGTCTCTCACTCCGGTTCAATCGGTTCCGGTTTGTCTCGAATCGACAGTCCGAGACTGCGATGATATCGTTCGCTCTTCGCAAGCGCCTCCACAATGTCGTCGCGGTTTCCGTGATCGGCCAGCAGGTTACACAATCGTTCACGGCTCTCGCGCAAGTCCCGCGCGTAGCCTTCCAACACGGCGCCGGGCGTGTCGTCGTGGGCGTCCGGCGGCTGGCTCACCCAACGCTCCATTGCCTCGTACGCCGCTAGCCCCTTTCGCTCGGCTTCGACCAGCTCATCGCGATACACGCTCATCGTCAGTGCACGCTCGTGCTCAAGCCTACGGTAGGCTTCGACCGGTCGCGCGAACGATCGTGCCGAGCGTTTGCGACTGCGGCGGCGATCGTAGGGATATCGGCGCCTTCAACGATCTTTTCACCGATCACGAACGTAGGCGTGCCGTCGATCCCGAGTGCCTGCGCCGAGGCCTTATTTTCCACTAACTTCCCGCGGACGCCGGCCGAGTTCATATCCCGGTGGAGGCTCGGCCAGTCCAGGCCGGCTTTCTCGGCGGCGCTGCGAATCGAGGCCTGGGTAAAATCGCTCGATGCACTGCTCATCAGAGCCTGGCGCAGCGCTTCGTAGCGTCCCTGCAGCCGTGCGGCGAGCAGCGCGCGCGAGCCCAGTTCGCTCGCTGGTCCGAGAATCGGAAAATCTTTGTAGACGACCCGAATGTTTCCATCCTTCGATACGAACTTCGCAAACATTGGTTCCAACTGGCGGCAGTACGGGCAACGCGGATCGAAGAACTCGACGATCGTCACGTTGCCGCGAGGGTTACCCGCAGACGGATCGCTCGAGTCGAATAGGGTATTTTTTTGATTCGTGATTGCCGCGTGTTGGGCTTGCGCTTCGAGTCGATCATTGTCGGACTGCAGTACGACGATGGCGTCCCGCAAGATGCTAGGGTCTCTCTTCATTGCGTCCCGCAGGATTTGCACGACCTGCGCACGCTGCTGAGGCGTGAAGGTCGCGGTTGCAGCCGGAACGGCCCTGGCGGCACAGGCGGTGAGGCCACCGGCCATCAATAGGGCAACGAGGCGCGCACCCATCACGTTAGAGCGTTACGATCGTGTGGTTTCCGCGGTCGGGAATACGTTCGACGCGCACGTCGGTTGCGAGTTGTTGCACGATGAATAGGCCCCGTCCGAGCTCACTGAGCACGTCGTCGGGGAGATGCGGCTGGGCAACGGGAAACTCGGGGCCGGAATCGATGACGTGAAGGATTGCGGCGCCGGAACCCAAGTCGAACGAAATCTCCACGGGGCCCGGAGCGTGGCGAACGACGTTGCCGAGCAGCTCGCCAAAGACCAGCTCGGCCTTGTAGACGAGCTCGTCGCCGGTTCCAATGCTGCGCAGAAATTCAACGAACTCAGTACGCGCGTCGACCGCCGTACGCGCGTCTTCGGAAGCAAACATCCAGGCGTGCATCAGTCGCTGTCCGGTGGGATGAAGGATGGCCGCTCGGAGCGGAAGTGCGATTCCGGATAGCGCGACGGAATAGCGGTAAACGCGCGCGGCGCTTGCGTGAAATCGAAGCTGTCCAGGATGCTGGTGGCGCGCGTATCGGTAAAGCCCGCCGATGGCGGTCCGATCGGCGGCAGGTTGAAAACCTGTTCGATGAACTTGAGAATGCTGCCGTACTCGTACTGCGTATGCGAAACGTAGCCCGCCTTAGCGCCGGGCGCGATCCGCGCGTACGGAGAGATGATGATGCACCCGACGCGAATGCCCAAGCCGCGAAAATCGAGTTGGGGCGGCGGCACGTTATCGTACCAGCCGCCCCAATCGTCCCAGAGCACGATGATCGCCGTCGAGTCCCAATACGAGCTTGCTCCGATGGCGTTGACGATCGAAGCGACCCACGACGGGCCATCGTCGTAACCGCTGCCCGTGTGATCTGAATCCTTCCAGTCCGGCGTTATCCACGACACGTCGGCGAGGGTGCCGGCGGGAACGTCGTCGAGAATTCGCGTCTGCGGCGAGATGACGTTCTTCCAATCCGGCCCGTAGCGAACCGCTCGAATCGAGCTAAACTCCGACCACACCTGCCCGCCGGTGTGGCTCAGCGGCGACGCGTAATACTTCCACGAAACGCCGGGGGCGTCGAGCACGTCGGCGAGCGTCGGGAAGTGGGCAAAACACGGGAACGGACCGTTAAACCGTTCGAGGCGATGGACGTTGAGCGTAAACGATCGCGTGCCCGGCGGTGCATCGCATCCCCAGATTATGTGATTGGGGGCGTCGACTTCGGCAATCGGTCCTTGCTTGATGTCCGTATTTCCGGCGATCAGGCTCAAATGTGCCGTAAAGCTCGGACCGAACTCCGTCGGAAACATGTGATCCGCGAGTACGAATTGGCGCGCCATTGCCCAGTACGGCGCCGATTCGGCACGCGGCACGTAAGCATAAGCGTAGTCGCGCGGGCCGCCGTAGAAATGTTCGTAGGCAAACCCGTTCATTTTGCCGTTATTCCAGCCGCTGATCGAGTCACGCCAGTTGTTCTCGATATTTCCGGGATCTTCGAGCGGGGTGGCATGAAGGGCAATCTTTTTCTTGCCCTCGTAGCCGAATTGCGGCGCCTCGGCGCCGGGGAAACCACTGAACATATTGTCGAAGCTGCGATTCTCTTGGATGATGATGACAACGTGTTTAAGGTACTTGCCTAACGGCACCGGAGCGGGCGGTGCGCCCGGGGTCGTGCTGCTCGTGCATCCCGGCCACGAAACGATCGATGCGAGCGCCGACATTGCCACGGCGAGTCGCCGAAAGCTCATCGGCGAAAATCTTTCACCGCCCCTTGGTCGCCATCCTGGCATGGTTGCCCTTCCCACCGGCAAAGAACGGAATCGCGCAAAGCTGTAGGAGCGTCGAAAAAAGAACTAGACTCAAGATCGATCGGTCGAGCAGCACGCCGCTGACAACGCTTCCTGCGAACCACGCGATGCCGAAGACAAGATCGTAGAGCCCGAAGGCCGTCGCTTTTTTTCGCGCGATCGCCGTCGATACCAGCGCGAGCAAGAGCGCATCTTGAACCGCGATTCCCACGCCCCAGAGCGCCGCCCCCGACTCTGCGAGCGCCCCATGCCCAAGAAACGCGAGCGGCGTCGCCAGCGCCGTGATCGCCAACGCCAGCCCGATCACCGGCTTGCCCACACGATCGAAGAAGCGACCCAGCATCGGGGCGGCGAGCGCTCCAACCGCCATCGCGACGGCAAACGAAACCGATATCGCTGGCACGCTCATCACGTGGTTGCGTTGAAAGTGAAAGGCAATCAAAGCGAAATCCACGTAACCGGCCGCGAAGAGCGCTCCGCCAATCGCATACCGCCGAAGCGCGGGCCAATCGCGCACGATCGACGCTTCGCCTTCATCGGCACGCGGAACGACGGTTCGTCCTGCCGACGCGGCAACCCCGAGAATCGCCAAGGTCGCCAACGCCGGCACGATGAGAATGCCGAACCCCGTGGCGTAGCCTCCGCGCGCTACGGCAAAGGCGACGATGAGCGGGCCGGCGGTCGCGCCGATTTGATCGAGAGCCTCGTTGATGCCGAAAGCGCGACCGCCTCCCACGTGGCGACCCGCCTCCGAGAGCGTCGCCGCGATGACCGGTTTTCGAATGCCGCGCCCGACGCGTTCGCCAATCAGAAGACCCGCCGCGGCCGGCCAGCTTCCCGCGAGAGCAAGCGCGGGAACGCAGAGCATGTTGATGGCGTAGCCGACCCACGCGTTGATCCAATATCGTCCGGTACGATCGGCGATCGCTCCGCTCACCGAACGAATGAGGTAGCCGGCCAGCTCACCGCCGCCGGCGATGACGCCCACCGCCGCACCATTTGCGCCGAGATGGCCGAGAAAGGCGCCCGCCACGCCGCGCGCGCCTTCATACGTCATATCCGCGAAGAGATTGACCACTCCCATGATGATGACGAAGCGCAGGGCTATTTTTGACGTCGGGCTGCGTTCCATGCGTGTGCGATTGGTTCGTGCACGTCAAAGGCCTCATCCTTGCAAAATTCGAATACGGCTCCGCCAATATGCAACGTCTCGACGGATGCTTCGTTTACTCCGCCAGCGATCTCAACGACTACCTCGAGTGTAAACGGCTCAGCGAACTCGAGGCGTTGGTGGCGCGAAAGAGACTCCTTCGCCCCGAGTCGCAAGACGAACGCGCCGAGCTGATCCGCCGTAAGGGCGAAGAGCACGAGCAACGGCACCTCGACGCCTTGATCGAGCGCTACCCCGGTGAGGTCGTGCAGTTCGATCGCGCGCAGCCGGGTGTGGAGCAGTATCGTCAGGCCGAGGTACGGACGCTTGAGGCGATGCAGCGCGGAGTATGCGTCATTTACCAGGCGACGTTCTTCGACGGCGAGTTCATCGGGCACGCGGATTTCCTGCGGCGCGTCGAGGCGCCGTCGAGCTTGGGAGACTATGGTTACGAGGTCGTCGACACGAAGCTCGCGCTGGCACCCAAAGCATACTACTTGGTACAGCTCTGCAACTACAGCGAACATTTAGAGCGCCTCCAAGGGCGGCTCCCGGAGTTCGGGCACGTCGTTTTCGGCAACGGCGAAGAGCAGCGCTTCCGCATGAACGATTACATGGCGTACTACCGCCATCTCAAAAGAGCGTTCCTGGGACACGTTACCGATCCCGAGTTCGACCAAGTTGACGACGCTGCGACCTACCCGTTTAGGTGCAGCCACTGCGAGATCTGCCCCTGGGATGATGCATGCGCGAAAGAACGCGCGAATGACGATCACTTGAGCTTAGTCGCGGGGATGCGGCGCGACCAGATCACCAAGTTCGAAGCCGCCGGCATCGAGCGCGTCACGCACCTAGCAGGCGCCACGGACGGGCAGCGGCCTGACGGAATGAGCCCCGAGACATTTGTCAAGCTTCGGCGTCAAGCATCGCTGCAAGTCCAGGGACGCGACAGCCACGAGCCGATCTACGAGCTGCTCGCGCACGAACCGCCGCTCGGCTTCGCGTTGCTTCCGCAGCCTTCTCCGGGCGACGTCTTCTTTGATATCGAGGGCGACCCGCTCTACGAGCCCGGCCGCAGCCTCGAGTATCTCTTGGGCTGCTGGATGCCCGACGACAGCCCGCCGTTTCGCGCCTTTTGGGGGCTCGATCGCGCCGCGGAGAAGCACGCGTTCGAGGAGTTCGTCGATTTCGTAATGGAGCGGCGCAAGCGTTATCCGGCATTGCACGTCTATCATTATGCAAACTATGAGAAGGCCTCGCTGCGGCGGCTTGCGCAAGCACATTGCACGCGTGAAGAGGAAATCGACGCCCTGCTGCGCGGAGAAGTGCTCGTGGATCTCTTCGCGGTCGTCCGCCAGGCGCTCGCGATCTCCGAAGATGGCTACGGCCTCAAGAAGGTCGAGCGCCTCTACAACCTCGAGCGCGAGACCGACGTCCGCAAAGGCGACGAATCCATCGTGATGTTTGAGCTGTGGCTGCTCGGGCGAGATCAGCGGATTCTGGACGACATCGAGAGATACAATCGCGACGACTGCCGTTCGACTCATCGTCTCCGCGACTGGCTGCTCGAGCGCCGTCCCGAAGCGATCGAGAAGTACGGCATCGATCTGCCGCTGCGTCCCGTGAAATCTCCGGACGAGCCGTGCCACGCCGAGTTTACTGAGGCGTGCAAGAAATGCATATCGCGTCGAAAGGAGGAGCGCGAAGAGGCTGCCCGCAGCGATCTCGAGCGAAGGTTACTCGGCAGCGTTCCGGCACCGCAGTCGGAAGACGAGTATCGCTCGATGAGCCCGCAGGGAAGGATGCGGTATCTCATGGCGACGCTCTTAGCTTATCACCGTCGCGAAGAGAAGCCGGAATGGTGGGCATTTTTCGATCGCTGTGAAAACGTGGATGGGCTGCGCGAGTTCGATAAGGAGTCCATCGGCGGCCTTACCCCGCGCGAAGACATTCCGCCGCAGGAGATCAAGCGAAGCAGCATCTACACGTACGCGTTTCCAGAGCAGCACCACAAGTTGGCGGCGGGCGACGACGTCCACAATCCTCGAGCCAGAAGGCTAGCCGGAACGATCGTGTCGCTCGACGATGAGACGAGGTTGCTCGGGCTCAAAACGACCGCCTCCATCGAGGATGCGCGCGTCATCACCGAGTTGATACCGCGCCCCCCGCCGTCCGCGAATGTCCAGCGCGACGCGTTGGCGCGAATCGCACGATCGTTCTTGAACGAGAATCTTTTCAAGGAATACCCGGCAACGTACGACTTGCTAGCGAACCGCGACCCGCGAGTTCGCGGTGACCGCACCTTGCAACCCCCAATCGTTAACACCGAAAGCGTCTCCGGAGCGGTGGCGGCGCTCGACAACAGCTACCTCTTCGTTCAAGGGCCGCCCGGGAGCGGGAAGAGCACGTACGGATCGCAAGCGATCTGCGATCTTCTCGAACGTGGGCAGCGCGTTGCGGTCACCAGCAATAGTCACAAGGCGATTCACAACTTACTGCGCAAGGTCGAGGAATGCATCGCCGTGCGCGGCGGCAGCTTCCGCGGTCGTTACAAGCACGCGAAGAAAAACGCGGACTCCGAATACCGCAACTCACGGTTTATCGACTCGTATGACTCGAACGAAGAATTCTACGGCGACGATTACATGCTCGCCGGCGGTACCGGATGGCTCTTCGCACGCGAGGAGCTCGCTGGAAAGTTCGATTACCTCTTCATCGACGAAGCCGGACAGGTGGCGCTCGCCGACGCGCTCGCACTTTCCGCATGCGCCAAGAACGTCGTGCTGCTGGGCGACCCCTCGCAGCTCGCGCAGGTGGGGCAGGGGCAACAGCCGCTTCACGCCGGCGATTCGGTTCTGGAGCACCTGCTGGGCCGTGCACAGACCGTTGCGCCGCATCGCGGCATCTTTCTGGACGTTTCGTATCGCATGCAGCCCGACATCTGCGCCTTCATCTCCGAGACGATGTACGAGCAACGGCTGCGCGCGGCGGATTCGACGCGAGAGCATCGCATTATCGTCGGGCGGCAAGAACGTGCGGGCCTGTACTACGTTGAGGTAGAGCATGCCGGTAACAGCTCGCGCTCCGAGGAAGAGGCCGACGAAATCGTCGCGCACGTCGCGCGTTTGCGCGAGCGAGGCATGCTGGTTGATTCAAAGGCACCCGCGCGAGCCGGCGTTGCACGCCCCTTGACCGATCGCGATATCATCGTCGTCACGCCATATAACGCGCAGCGCCGGTTAATCCAGCGCAAACTTCGCGACGCCGGCTTCGATATCGAAGCGAACACCGGCATTGAGGTGGGCACGGTCGACAAGTTTCAAGGCCAAGAGGCCGCCGTCGTCTTCTATTCGATGGCAACGTCGAGCGGCGACGACATCCCGCGCAACATGGAGTTCCTCTTCGAGCGCAATCGTTTCAACGTCGCGATATCGCGGGCGCGAGCCGTTAGCGTGCTGGTTTGCAGCCCGCGGTTGCTCGACATATCGTGCCACTCGCCCGAAGAGATGGCGCTGGCCAACCTTCTCTGTGCGTTCGTCGAGCGCGCGAAGTGCGGGCCCCTATACGGCGAAGGCGACGATCGTTCCGTGGTTGGACCGGTTGAGCTCGAGGCGCCGCGTGGTCGCGCGTAAGATCGCCAGACCGCGGCCGCGCTCGGGCGACGGCCGTCCCTCGCGCCACGTGCCGAGGTCCTGCACTTCTCCGAGAATCTTGCCGTCGCTCGTGGAGAGACGAAGAACGAAATCGCCCGCCGCACCGCGATAGGCGTGTTCGACGGCGTTGGCGACCGCTTCGCCGACCGCCAGGACGAGATCGAAGGTACGCTCGGGCCCCAGCTGTGCGACGCGCGCGTACCGTGAAACGAAGCGCCGCGCGATCGTCGCCGACGACGGAGCTGCCGGCAGTTTGAGCTCGACGGTTTCGGGCCGCGCGGGGAGAATCGTGGCGGAGAGCACGGCGATGTCGTCGAGCTGGCGGTTGGTGAGCACGTGGCGCAGCAATCTACCCGCGCCGTCCGAGCTAGTGTCGTGGACGCGCTCGCTCAGCGCCTCGAGAAGACGGGCGGACTCGCGTTCGATGTTACGGTCGAACTCGAGCAAGCCGTCGGTATAGAGCAGCAGCGTCGCGTATGGCTCGAGTTTGACTTCGCGCGTCGGAAACGTTGTATCCAGCTCGACGCCCATCGGAATGCCGCCACCCTCGATATAACGGGCGACGCCGCAGAGCGGAGCAACTGCCGGTGGCGGATGCCCCGCGCAGGAGTAACGGAAGGTCGAGCGCTCGATGTCGAGGATCCCGTGGATTGCCGTGATCAAGGGATGCTCTTCATTGAGCATCAGTGCGGTGTTGGCACGGCGCAGCGTTCGCGCCGGCGATAGACCTTCCAACGCGCTGAGGCGCAGGGCTTGGCGCGCGGCGTTCATTGCCACCGACGCTTCGAGCCCGTGTCCGCCGACATCGCCGATCGAGATGGCCATTTTTCCGTCGGATATCGCGAACGCATCGTACCAGTCGCCGCCGACGCGCGACTCGCGTTCGGCCGGGCGATATGCGAAACTCAGCTCGATTCGCGGGTGCGAAGGCAGATGAGCCGGCAGCAAGGCCCGCTGAAGAGTCGAGGCGACGCGTTGCTCTTGCTCGTACAGGCGCGAGTTGTCGATGGCGAGCGCGGCCCGGTGTGCCAGTTCTTCGGCAACCTCGACCGTGAGCCCGGAGCGGCACGAGACGGGATCGATATTAACGAGATGCAACGTGCCCCGAGTGCGGCCGCGCGCGACCATCGGCACGATCAGCGCGGTGCCCAGGCCGGCCTCTTCGTAGATCGCTCGATCCTCCGGATCGGGAACGTTCTCACGCACGGCGCGCAGCGTCGCTTCATGATCGAGCGCTCGACTCTGCGCCTGGCGCAGCACCTGCGGCGACCCGAAGAACGAGTTCCGAACGATAACGCTGCGCCCGACCAAAATCTCCAGACGCTTGTTCAACTCGGGATCGCTATGGCGCACCGCTTCCACAACCAGTTCGTCCTCAGAGGAGATCGACTGCACCTGACACCAATCCGCAAACTCCGGCACGCAGAGCTCGGTAATTTTCTGAAGTACCTCTCGACCATCGAGCGTCGAGGCGAGAACTTCGCTCACGTGCGAGAGAAATCTCTCGCACTCTTCCAGGCGCTTTCGGTCATTGATGTCCGTCGCCGTCGCGAAGAAGCGAACGACGGAACCGTCTTTCGCGTGCACGGCCACCGCGCGCTCGAGAAACCAATAATACTCTCCGGTTTGCGAGCAGACTCGGGCCTCAACCGAAAAGTCGCTGCCGTCTCGAGCGGCGGCCTGCCATCCGGCTTCGACGGCGACCCGGTCGTCGGGATGAAACGCCTGCAGCCAGCCGTCGTTTGCAAACGTCTGTGCTTCACCCAAACCGGTGAACTCGAACCAACGGCGATTGAAGTAGTCGATCTTGCCGTTGGGACCGGCCGTGCAGATGATTTGCGGCACAGAGTCGGCAAGCATACGGAGCATGCGCTCGTGGTCCATGGCGGAGTCCCGGGACTGCTTGGGCATCAGCGTCGCTTACTCGCCGTCGTATCGATTGAAGGCGTAAGTGAACGCAGCGAGCCGGAGAAAAAAATCACCGGTTCGCCGCTGCGAGGCAACAAAGGCCGTAGCGCACAGACAAAGAGACCTCCCGCCTCGACTTTCCCAAGGTGGACAAGCTCTAAACCGGAACGCTACCAGGCGCGGCTACGGTGCGGTCGCCGGGTTCGAAAATCAGCGCGATTTCATGACGACGAAGGCATTTTGGTGAGTGAACCGTTTCCAGGATTCATCTGCGTAGCGGGCGCGAAAGCGGCGCCGGCATGCGATGAGAATGTGCGCGCTGACCAGCGCGTCGCTGAGCGCACGATGCGCCTCAAACTCTTCGTCGGCGGCCCGATCGATGTCGAGGAAACGCCGCAGGGTCTGATTCTTATGGTTTGGCGCTTCGGGAAACAGCGCTCGCGCGAGCAGCATCGTACAGAGACCCTTCCGTCCGAATGATGGCCCCACGAAGGACAGGTCGAATCGCGCGCAATGCGCCGCCACGACGCGGCCTTTGCAGCGCCGTCGCAAATGCTTGAGAGCACGTCCGAGGCGCGGTGCGCCACTCACCATGTCGTCGGTGATGCCATGGACCGCAGTCGCATACGATGGAATGGCGATTCCGGGGTCTACTAGCGTACCCCACCGCCCCACGACCCGCTCGCCGTCGATCAGCGCGCAGGCAACCTCGACGATCCGATCGCGAGTGGCGCTAAATCCGGTCGTCTCAACATCAATGACTGCGTATTGCTCCCGCTCCATGATGCCATCATCGCCCGCCTGAGTGCCAGGTGTATGGCAGTTTGCGCTAACGCCGGGTGCAGTCGGTTTTCGATCGGATCCGCTCCATCCAGCGGTCGGCGTGCGCGAGCGGCGTGAAGCCGTAGCGGTCGTACAGCTTATGTGCATCCGATGTGGCGAGAATCCAACGGCTGACGTGACAAACGTTCGGATCTCCGAGCACCACCGCCATCATCCAAGTTCCCAGTCCCTTGCCACGGTACTCTTTCTCGATGATAACGTCGCAAAGCCACGCGAACGTGGCGTAATCCGAAACGATGCGCGTCAGGCCGATCTGCCGTCCGCTTCGCACTTCATAGAGCCCGAAGCAGAGGGAGCTACGTATCGAAAGCTCGATCGACGCCCGAGAGCGTTCTGAGGCCCAGTAACTATTTCGCAGAAGCCGCTCGATCGCGTCGAGGTCGAGGCGCGCAGGATCCGTGCTGATGACGAAGCCGTGACGCTTGGTTTCTGAAGGTGAGCGGCTAGTGCGCACGGCGGCTAAGGGAGGATCACGAAGGGGTTGGCACCGCTGGTCGATATGATGTACCAGGCCGTCGCGCCCACATGGAGTGATGCGAAATACTTATCCCCGTCGCAATCTCTCAAGCCGTTTATCGAGGCGGCGATAATACCGAGACCATCCGCGTTCAATCCGTTCGTCTGTGCGTATTTGATGTCATCGAGATAGGTTTGCGCTTGGGATTGATCGCCGGCTTCGTTGCGCAGTTCGAGGGCATCCGCGAGATGAGCCGTGCCTTCGAACCACACGCCCGAGCGATCGCCGCTGCAAAAGCTTACACCGCTAAAGCCGTTCTTGCTTGCCGCCAAACGGGTGACGTCCCAGCTCGGCGCGGCAGCCCACGCCGGGTTCTGGAAGGCCAGATAGCTCCACGAGTTCACGTCCTCGGGCTTAAAGGGCTTGTTCGGAGTGACGCCGTCGTCGAGGGTGCCGACGTGGAAGCGGCCGGCGCGCTCGCTCCACATCGAGGCGACAAATCTCTTCGCCCAAGATGCGCGGGAGATCCACCGGCGCTCGCCCGATTCGGTCGCAAGCATCGTGAAGAACGCGTAGGTATCGATATTGTGCTCGGTCGATTTCCACTTGATCTTCTCCCCCTTAGAGGTGTAGCCGCCGGTGTAACCGCCGCTTCCGCGCGTATCGTACGTGTTTTTCTCTATCCACGTCGCAATCTCGAGCGCGCCTTTCAGATATGCAGCGTCGGACGTCTTGGCATAGAGCTGAACCAACGCTTGCCCAACCCAAGCATTGTCGCCCACATCGCTGGCCCTTCCGTCGACTTTGATGTCGCGCGGGTTCTTCAATGGTTTGGGCCCGTAGGCGGCGCGCACGCGGCCGTCGCCGGCCGGATCGTATGCCTGAACGTAGAGAAACGCGTTACCGACAACCTTCGCTCGCGCGATGTCGGCCGGCGTCGCCGCCAGCATTGCATCGACAAAGAGTGCGTCGTCGTAGCTAAAGGCATCGGGCAGGGTCTTGAGCTTGCCGTTGGCGTAGCTGCGCACGAGCCGCTTCGTCGAACCTGTTGCGTACTCGTCCATCATCACACGAAGGAACTCGTAGGCCTTCGCGACGCTTCCCGAAGGAACGGAACCGCGAATAGCCGCAGTGCCCGGCGAAAACGCGGCACCGCCGGGCAGACCGTTCGAGCACGCTACCTCGAACAGCGAGAAGAGGGCCAGCGCGGCGCGGGCCCGAGCGGGACGATTCACGCTTTCTTCATGCCTTGGGGATAGCATCGGTTTATACGGTTTGAGGTGCCGCGCTGTCGCAAGGTTGCACGTGTCTGGGGGAAACCGAGCGCCGCGGCACCTCTGCCGTTATTTACTCCCCCGGTGGGTGGAAGTTGACGGGCCTCTTGATCGCCTCGTCGACCTCTTCGGGCGTTATGAGGACGGTCGACCTCGTCCGCATCGAACCCGAAGCGCTCACGGCCAAAC
>Ga0182024_10005073_pt1 | contig 29735 bp, 22 predicted proteins | sample P32metaG_FD_120480 | JGI IMG/M metagenome (GOLD analysis project Ga0182024, IMG submission 120480) | Permafrost microbial communities from Stordalen Mire, Sweden - P3-2 metaG (Illumina Assembly) | ecosystem: Environmental > Terrestrial > Soil > Wetlands > Permafrost | place: Sweden: Stordalen...
GTTCAAGGATTCATCGAACCGCGCACGGCTGCTGAACCAACGGCAATATTGCGGCACTCTGAAGCCTTTCGGCTGCGTCAGCGGCACTGGCAGGACGACGCCGACGGCTACACACAAGCGGCGGTAGTGATCGACGCGGCCATCGCCGATCTCGGCATCGATCGCACCTGTGACCTCTTTTTTGCCGCCGAACGCGAATACTGGCAGCGGCGAAATCGAGCCGGGCAGGTGCAGAAGCTGCGGCAGGATGCGCTGGGCATCGGCTGGGCGAATCACGATCACCACACCTATCGCTCGGGTCGCGCCCGGTTCGCGCCGATGATCGCGATTTTCGAAAAGCTCGGTTTCCATTGCCGTGAGCGATTTTACGCCGGGCATCAGTCGGGCTGGGGCGCACAGGTGCTCGAGCAGCCGACGGCTGGCATCACGATCTTCGCGGATGTCGATATGTCTCCAGAAGAGCTGATGGGTGACTTCTCGCACGATGGATTGGAACAGCGTCAGAAGCTGGGAACCGTCGGCCTTTGGTGCGCCCTGCACGGCGAGGCATTCCTCGAAGCCGGCATGCATCATCTGGAGTGCCAGTTTGATTTTGAATCGCTTAAGCAGCAGTTGGAACAGACGCAGAACGTGAAAGTGATGAAACCGTTCACGGCGTTTCCCTATCTCCGCCAGGCCTTCACCGAGGGCGAAATTTGGCCGGTACGAACAGAGCGGATCGATCGACTTCTGCAAGCAGGCCAGATCACCACCGAGCAGGCCGACAAGTTCCGCCGCGACGGAGCGCTGGGTTCGCACCTGGAAAACCTCGAGCGAAACGACGGATTCAAAGGTTTCAACCAGACCGGCGTGAGCGAGATCATAGCGAAGACGGATCCCCGCCTGCAGAACTCGCAACACGAATGACCGACTGCTGGTAATCAGGGCGGAGGCTCTCTGATGAAAGCACGGCGGCGGCTGTTGAGCATTGCGTTACTTGGGCTTGCGGCAATTTCAGCTCGATCGCAGGCGGCAGTTGAACTGAAACAAGAGTCGAATCACATCGACGTCACGGTCGACGGCAAGCCGTTCACCGATTATTGGTTCGGCAAGCGCGACGATCGAGCTTATGCCCGCCCTTTCTTCTTCCCGGTGCTGGCGCCGGATGGCGTGTGCGTAACCGCTGATCACTACGGGCAGAAAGAGCATCCGCATCACCAGTCGCTCTGGGTCGGGCACGGCGACGTGAACGGCGCCGACCATTGGGCGCTGAACGGCGATAAGACGCCATTACAGCGGCATGTGAAGTTCGAAAGCGTCAGCGGCGACACGATTGTCGAAGACCTCGATTGGGAGGGGAAAGATCACCAGCCGATCCTGCATGAGCAGCGCACGATGAAGTTCGCCGCGCCTGACAGCACGTCGCGCAGCATCGAATTCACGCTGGCTTTTACGCCGATCGACAAGCCCGTCATATTTGGGGATACGAAGGAAGCGGGGCTAGTGGCGGTGCGGATGAACGATCAGATTCCGAAAAATCATCCCACGCTGACCAATTCCAAGGGCCAGACCGGCGAGAAAGCGACGTGGGGCAAGCCTGCCGACTGGTGCGACATCTCAGGAACAATCGACGGCAAGCAATATGGGGTTTCAGTTTTTGATGCTCCGTCCAACCCGCTCCATCCACAGCGATGGCATGTTCGCGAGTATGGGTTGCTTGCCGCGAACCCGTTCGGGCTAAGCTATTTCGACAAGGGCGTTCCGAAGCACATGGGTGACTTGTTTCTGCCGACGGGTAAGGCAACAACATTTCATTATCTGGTGATCGTGCACGAGGGAGACTTGAAGGCAACGGAGACTGACCAGCGATACAAGGCGTTCGCCGGAAACTAAGGGCTGGCAAAAGAATAACTTTGCCACATTTATTGACAGTTGGGCAAATCAAAGCGGGGCGGCCCAACCCGCTTGGCTAGCAATAAGATGACAAATGTCCCAGTCCCACCCTCAGAAATGGGACATTTTGGGACATTGGCCCGGGATACCCCTGACTACCAGACCGATGTGAAGTGACCGACGACTGCGCGGGAATAATGCCACGGGCTAAGTTCGTTCGGCAGCAACTTTTGCTCGACCGGGGTCGGTTAGCAGGCTATAGACGATCATCAGCCCAACGCCGGTACAGAGGAACGTGTCGGCAACGTTAAAGATGTAAGGGAACAGTTTTGGCCAATGCGGCAGGCCGTGGATCATGTCGCGTACATAGCTGAAACGTACGCGATCATAAAGGTTGCCCACTACGCCAGCCAGGAGCATGCCGAGCAGGATCTGATAGATGCGTTGGCGACCACTGTTGACGAAGAGAAAGGTGATGAACAGGATCGCCGCTATAGAGACGACTTTGAAAAGCGTTTGCATCCCGCTTCCAAACCCGAAGACCGCTCCTGGATTCACCACGACGCTGAAGTTAATCAGCCCGGGGATGAAAATGTATTCCCGAGCCCCTGTGACCGACGCACTGCCGTCCGAGTTAATCTGGATGCCGCTGCAAAGCCGATGGAAGGCTTCCACCTTGCTCCATTGGTCCAAGCTAAAGCCGATGACCGCGGTCAGGAGGAAGCAGGCCAGGGAGGCGGGCGTCAGGAAGTTTTTGGTAAGGGACGGCACCGGAGGATTTCAGATTTCAAATGGCAGATTTCAAATTCAGGACCGGCAACAATTCTTGGGCGAACCAGCGCAAATGGCTAATCTCAGTTTACAGACATCTGAGATCTGAAATTTCAAATCTGAAATCTGAAATTCTAGATCTGATATCCCTTCCCAGTCCGCTCCATCTGCTTGGCATGCTCAATCGAATACCTTGCCCACGGCTGCACTTCCAGCCGGGCTTTGCCGATCGGTTTGCCGGTTCCTTCGCAAATGCCAAACGCGCCATTCTGAATCTTCGCGAGGGCGTTGTTAATCTCTCGTAGCAGCTTGCGTTCGGTTTCGACCAGGCTCAAAGTGAATTCTTGCTCATAGTTGTCGGTGCCCATGTCAGCCATATGAATCGGCAGGGTTGAGAGGTTTGATCCGCCGCTGGTGCGAAGGGCTTCGCGTTCCATGGCGCTCATATCGCCGACAATCTCGCCGCGCTTGGCCAGGAGCAGTTCGCGGAAGTGTTCAAGCTCCCGCGTGAGAAATCCTGCCTGATTCTTTCGGGGCTTGGAATTCGTCGGCACCGGGGCTGCCGTGCGGCTCTCGTTAATCAATGGCGGCGTAAATGGAATCAGTCGAGACGCGGCTCTATGCGACTTCCCGATCTTTGCTGACTTGCCAAATTTGGTCATCTTCCCATTGAGGGCCGACTTCGATGTCGCGGGGGGGATAACCGTTTTCGTGGGGCTGAGTACCGCTTTCGCCGCGGCAGACGACTTTACCGGCTTGCTCGCTTTGGCGACAACGGCCGCGATCTCCTTCGCAATCTTAGGCGGCGCTGCTTTCGAACTCTTTTTGCGATCTAGCTTTACAACTTTCACAACTGGCTTCTTTTTAATCGCTTTAGACTTCTTGGCGCCTTTTTTTGCACCTTTCTTTGACGTACCGCCCTTTTTGACGGCGGGCTTGGCAGATTTCGATTTCGACACCAACTTGCCCGAGGCTTTCCCCTTGGCTTTCTTCGGAGCTCGTTTCGCTGCTTTGGCCACGGAAGTTCCCTGCTCCTTTCAACCACCTTTTCCGGGCAAACGGCAGACCGATTCGGTCAAACTTTGCCACTCGAAAAGAACCGCAAATATAGCCGGAAAAAGCGATTGCCGTCAAGAAAGCAGGAATACGACAGATAGACGGGCATGCGTGGCACTGGAAGCGCTGTTCTTAATAAAGTGAAATGGGAACGCCGTTTATCGACTCAAAGTGCGGCCCTACTAAAACCGAATTAGCGGAAATACTGCCCGGCTTTGATCACCGTAAACGGACCTTTAGCGGCGCTGGCGCCGGTGGAAAGGTAAATCGTTCGTGTCGCTGGTTCGAAGATCATCGACTGAAGCGTGGCTTTGCCGGGGGAGACTTCGGCCAGCATAGTTTCGAGTTCGTTCACACCGATGTGGCCAAATTCTTCCGTGCCGTCCTGGTGCAGATCGTCGTAGCGCCAGCAGCGGCCGGGCGTGTCGCAGTCCTGGCCGCGTTGGTGGTTGGTGCTGATGAGGGGTTGTGATGGGCCGGCTCGGCGGATTGCTACCCCCTCGGGGGTGATCTCCAGCACTGCGCGATCTCCCGCGGCATCCATGAGCATCAGGTTGTTGGCGCTCTGACGCGGCGTTTTTGTGATCAACTCAACCGCTTCGTTCACCGTTTTGCAGCGTTCCAACGCTTCGCGATAAAGCAGCGTGTAGGGCATAGCGCCAGGCAGGCGCGTTGATCGCGGCACCTCCATGTTGGCCAGGCAGAGCCCGTGCTCGTTCATGCCACTGAGGACACCGATCATGCCCGGCCATCCGATGGAAACGAACGCGTAGCGGCCAGTCGGGTGATAGACGAAAACGGTCGAGTATTTGTCGGCGATGTTGAGCGACGGAAAGTCGAGGTTTCGCGCGAAGCGACCCACGTGATCCGGGGCGGCCGAAGCCGGCAGCGTGATCGTCGAGCAGGCGGCTTTTACTGACAGATCGAGGAAGCATTGAGCCAGCACGGCTTCAGGCTCTTCCATCTGGCTTTCCGTCGCCAATGCATCCACCTCGGCCAAATGCTCGGGCAGAAAGTACGGCTTGAAAAGCTTCGCCGTGGTCAGGGCGATAAATCGTCGAGCACCCGTGCCGATGAAGCGATCGAGGTAGTTTTTTTCGAGTGCGTTGATCTGAACGCTGAGCGCCTGCGCATGCCGTGAGCCGATGTCGGCGGGAGAGCCATGCAGCTCGATGAGCGGGCCTGCGTACGCCGGGGCGCTAACGAGGGGCTGCGTTGCTTGCCGGGGCGCGTTCGCCAGGCTATTGGGAGCGACATCGCAAGCCGTCACGCAAAATGGAATAGCGAGAGTCAGCGTAAGCCGAGTCAGCAGATGCATACAACAACCTCGGGTTCGTTCGATTTGTCGTGAAAGTTAAGTTGGCCCGTAGAGGTGATACTGCCGACATGCGAGGAAGTTCGCGAAATCTCGGGAGTTATATAATAGCTCATCCAGCTCGGTGCTTCGACTTCTTTGCCTTCTCCGCGGCGACAACTTTCTTGATTTCCAGCTTGAGCTTCTGCTTCGGCGTTAACTTCTTTTGCGCATTTGTCGGGGCAGGGTCAGTTGGCGTAATGACCGGCGTCGGATCGGTGGGTGGCGGAATCCACGGGGTTCTACTGGTGCGGCCCACGGCGGTCGCGCCGGGCGTCGCGAAGCCGCTGGCGGGCGCCGAAAGCTGCACGAGCGACGCGCCGTTGTTGGCTCGAGCGATTAGCTGGTCCGTGATGTCCACACGCCCATCGCGGTTGTAATCATGGGTGCTGCTCAGGCCGACGGGGTTGGTGAAGCCGTGTGGGTCGTTGCGAGCGGCTTGCTCGTCGGCACTGGTGACGGTGAATTCGCCGCCGGTCGCGCCCTTGCCGCTTTCACCGACAAGATTGCCGAAGAAGAAAACGTCGGGGCTGACCAGTCCGGTGTCGGTGTTGGCGTTCACGATCACCTCGAGCCATGTGTTGCGAAGCGTCCCATCGGGCCAGGTCAGAGCGATGAATTGATTGGCCGGGGTGGTGTTTACGATTGACACCGTCGCGGGCGTCGCCAACCCCCATTGCGTTGTGTCGGCGATGTTGCCGGCCAGGAATGTGAAGTCATTGGCGTTGATCGACGTCAGCCCGACAACACTCACGATGATGCCGTTGATGCCGCTGACGAAGCTCGTGTAATTGGCAAAGCTCGCCGGACCAGCGCCGGGCAGGAGCGCCTGCTTGGAAGGATCGATGTTGGCCAGGTCGGTTGCGTTGCCGGCGGGATCAAATCCGTCGAACTGCGAATTGTTGTAGAAGATCGACCGCTGGGTGACGCGATGGCCCAGGATCGATGCCAGCCCGGCGACCTCTCCGGCCGTCAGGGCTCGGCTGTAGATCGCCAAATCATCGAGCTGTCCCTGGAAGAATGTTCCGGCCGTTGCCGCCGCGCTGGCTATGTACAACGGCTCGCTGCCGACCGCGATCAGCCCGGTCGCGGCGAGCGACGCGGCCAGCGCCCCGTCGACGTAAAGACGCATCGTCGAACCGTCGTATGAAGCGGTGATCTGATGCCACACCCCGATCGAGGGAAGCGCGATGCTCAGCGTTCCTACACCGTTGAGCGCAAACTGAAGATTTCCGCCGAGTGCGCTCAGCGAATATTGTGGTGTGTTGAACCCTTTCTGAACAATGCGCGCCCCGCTGGTCCAGGCGGTTGCTTTTACGAACCCGGCAAGGGTGATGGCGGTCGTCGGGTTCAGCGAGAGATTGTCATTGGCTGTGCCGTATTGCGTGGCGCCGTCGAATGAAAGCGAACTGTTATCGATGCCCGGCGTCCAAGCCGGGAAGTTGAATAACGTCAGGTTGTTTCCGTTCGGACTCGAGTCCACGGCGGTCGATCCCGCGTTGTCATCGAATTTCCACGTCGCGACATTGCCATAAATCGCGCTGATCTGCTGGGGCGACAGCGCATAGTTGTAAACGCGGGCGTCATCGATCAAGCCGCTGAACGTGAGGCCGGTGTTCACCGAGTCGGCAGTGCCGCCGATGAAAAGCGGATCGCTGCTGGTGGCGAGCGTTCCCGTTGCCGTGTGCGAAGCGACGAGCTGGCCATCGACGTAAATCTTCATCGTCGCCCCGTCATAGCTGCCGACGACATAATGCCACACGCCGGTGCCCGGCAGCGGGGCGACGACCGTTCCCTGGTTGCTCAGATTGAATGTCAGCAGCCCGTTATTGGCGATCAGGTAATAGCTTCCTTCGCGAGCGCCCTTGCTGATGATGCCGCGGGTTTGCGACCAGTCTGACGCCTTCACCCACGCAGCCAGGGTGATCGCCGACGCCGGCTCCAGATAGGGGCTGTCATTGACGCGCACCCACTGCGACGTCCCGTTAAAGCTTAGTGAATGGGCGCTGCCGTCCGGCGTGTCCGTGACGAAGACCGGGTTCCCAAACAGCGTGCCGGTGTTCTGGTTTCCGGTGGCATCGGCGGCGGTCGTTCCGCCCGATTCATCAAAACGCCACTCGGCGGTCAGGCTGTTGAGCGCGACGCCCTGCGTCATCCCGCTGCTCTCGTTGGAGTAAGCCGAGTAATCCACGACGTTGTAAGCGCGGACGCGATAGGTGTAGGTCGAGTTGGCAGCGAGACCCGTGTCGATGAACGTCGTCGTGCCCCCGGCGGTGTTGGCGGCGAGCTGCGCAATGACTGAGTAGCTGCCGGCGCCAAGCTTCCTCTCCAGGACGAAGCCGGCTTCGTTGTTGGCATTGTCGGTGAACGTGACGGTCATCGTTGACGCCGACGTCGGTGTCGCCAGAAGTGACGTCGGAGCCGCCGGGGCCGTATTGGTCAATAGTGTTGAAACGTCGGAGGCGGTCAGCGCATAGTTGTAGACGCGAACGTCGTCGATGGCGCCATTGAAATAGTTTCCGACTGTCGTGCTGCCGGGATTTTTCGTCCCGATCATCAGCGGCGAGTTCGTCACCGCCAGTGCCGTCCCGGGCGTCGCGACCGTCGTGCTGCCGGCCAGCGCGCCGTCGATGTAGAGCTTCATCGTCGTCCCGTCGTAAGTGCCGACGGCGTTGTGCCAGACGTTCACGCTCGGCAGCGTGATCGACACGGTTCCGATTCCGTATAGATCGAACTTGAACACGCCGCCTTCAGCGAGCAGTCGATATTGATTATCGCTGGCGCCTTTCTGCACGATGCGGCGGTTGCCGTTCCAGTCGATTGCCTTGAACCACGCCGTGATCGAAATCTGCGAGCCTTGCGGATCGAGCGAGGGGCTGTCGGGCACTTGCACGTAGGCGTTGACCGTGCCATTGAAATTCAGCGCGTCGTTGATTTCGCCGGCGGTAGTCCATGTCGCGCCGGTGCCGAGTGTGCCCGTATTTGCGTTGCCACTGGAGTCGGCGGTGGTGGTGCCGGCGCCTTCATCAAAACGCCAATGAGCGAGCTGCTGCTGCAGGAAAGTTGCCTGTGCGGTCGCGATCGCCGGCGCTGAATCGCCGACCGCATTCTGGGCCCGCACTTTATAGGAATAAACGGTTCCCGCGACGACGCTCGTATCCTGGTAGGTTGTCAAAGCACCATTGATAATCGCCAGCGGCAGATACGTCGCGCCGCCAACTTGCCGCTCGATCACATATTGCGTCGCGCCGCTGACCGCGGCCCAGGAAAGGTCGATTTCGTTCTTTCCATTGGCTGGCGTTGCGTTCAGCGTGGCCGGCGTATTGGGTGTGCCGGCGAGCAACCCGTAAACGATCAACTGATTTGAAAACGTCGGCACGTAAACGTGCCCGTTGTCCACGGTCACGTAGTTGAATTTCGCCAGGTTGCCAAAGTCATCGCGGCTGGCATCCTGCTGGCTGTTCCACAATTCGGTTGACACGTTGCTGGCATCGAACGCCCTGAAAATCCCTGGCTGCACACCTTGATTCGCGCTTGGCCCCAAAGTCGAAGTTGACCAGACAATCCCGGTGCCGGCCGTCGATCCATCGGCCGACAGCGATAACATCGCCCCCGGCTGCGAGGGCGTCGGCGCGGTTGTCACATTGCTCGTATACGTCGGGGTGGTGCTTGTGTAAGTTGAGCCGTTAAACGCGAACTGCTTGAGTGTGTCGCTCATGCCCCAGACATAGATCCACTGGTTGCCCGCTGAATCCTGGTAATAAATCGGCGAGCCATGAATGTGGTCGTTGTCCGCGCTCGGCGTCACCTGAAATTCCTGCACCACCTGGTCGGGCGTGTTCAGGTGGCCCATGTTGTTGGTGTTTACCAGAAAGAACTTCCCCTCCTTGCCGCCGGTCGTGATCAGATCGGTGCCGGGGATCAGCAGCGGGCCTGCGGAGCCGAGGTCGGCGTCCACGTTATTCAGCGCCTGGTAGTTATTCGGAATGAACCAGTCCAGAAGCTGCCCGTTTGGGCTGATTTTGAGAAAAGCCTCGCCGTAATCGGTGCCGTCGTCGGTCCCGTTGCCGGTGGTCAGGTAAATGTTTCCCTGCGAATCGATCGCCGGCCCCTGTCCCGATTGCCAGATGCCGCCGTCGGATCCGTTGGGTGTCGCGCAGAAGACCCATTCCTGTTGCAGGGACGTTTCGTTGTACGCCATCACCCAGCCGTGATAGGGGCCGGTATCGCAATGCGATGCCCAGGTGATGATGACGTTACCCTGGTCGATCGCGAGTGCGGCGCGCTGGTTTTCGGTTTGCCCATTGAACGCAAGGACGCCGTTGGATGAGCCGGCTCCGGTTCCGGGGACCGATGCCTGAATCAACATCGGGCTGTTTGGCATTTCGGCGCCGGTGGACAGATCGATCGCATGCAGGCGTTGAATGAACACGCCGTTTTCCACCGTTCGCGCCAGGCAGAAAAGCGTATTGGTGGCTTTGTCGATCACCGGCGTGCTGACGATGCCGATGTTCCCGCTGAAATCCATATAGGTGCCGCACGCCTGGCCCACGTCGGTGTTCGCCACCGGCCGGATTCCGGCGGCCAGATTGATGAAGCTGTCCTGCCAGTAGGGCGCGACGACCGTGGGATCGTCCGCGTCATACGCATAGATGCTGTCGTTGACGGTCGCGAGGTAGACGATGTTGTGCACGCCTTTGCCGGGTATGTTCACGTTGGTGACATACAGCGGCTGGGCATACATCTGGTCGTCAACCGGCCGGGTGTACAAAAATCCAAAGCTGTTGACGTTCACATTGGATGTGTTGAGCGTGGTTTCCGACAGGTTGTCACCCGTGCGCGCGTTGTCGTTGTGCTGCGTCAGCACATCCACCGCCGACAAATGAACCCGGCGTTCCAGGGTTTCGATTTTGAACGAAATTGCCCGAGCGGCGGCGCGACCAAGCCGCGCTGCACGAGATGCATTTGTCAAATTCATTTCTCCGCCTCGCCGTGGCCAAACCGCTGGTGCGCTGGCGCAATATCTGCTGGCAAACCAATCGGGAATGAGTCGATCGAAAACGCCGCGGCCGGAGCTTGCCGGCCCAATTGTCGCCACGGCAGATTAAGCCAGTGAAAGGTGGGATTCAATGAGAAAATTCCGCAGAAATGGCGTCGGGAATCAACGGAATAATCCAGCGGATCGGGCGTTATCAGGCCACGACGCGAAGCTGCTCGGTCGCGATAATTCGCACTTGAACCTGTAAATGCAGGACTTCTTCCAGCAGGCGGAACTTCTTTCGCCGTCCGTAGATTTGCAGGGCTTTGGGCGTGAGTTCCGTCAGGCAGCAGGTGACGTTGAGACGGCGGTTGGCCAGTTCAAATACCAGGCTCGGCGACTCGATGGTTCGACTGTCTAACGCATCGGCGGTGCGGAGTATCGCCAAAAGCTTCAGCAATGTTTCCCGATCATCGGTGAGGCGGAGGATGCGATCTTCCCCAAGGGTTGGGACTTCGCCGCGATGATAACGCGTGAGATAGACCAGTGCCCGGCGCTCGGTGGCAGAGATCGGCAGCAGCTGTGCATCACGAAGTAGAGCAGCGCCTTCCTTGGGGTGTGTGTCGTCGTCGACGCATCGCCCGACGTCGTGAACAATTGCCGCCATCTGAAGGATCTTGCGGTCAGCTCGGTTGAGGGCATGAAGCGGCCAGGTCAGGTCAAATAATTTGCCCGCGATGGATTTAACGCGAAGCTCGTGAGAAATCGAACCGAGCTTGCGACATGTCCAGCGCTGCAGGGCCAGCGTATGCGGACATGAAGAATCCGAACGATCGCTCTTGACGGAAAACTTCACCAAGAGATTTGTCGGAATTCCCGGGCCAACGCATTATTAAACTTTGATCGAGATCGCCGGCGCATCGCCGAAGTCGTACTTCCGATAAATTCATATGCGGCGCGACGCGAGTGGAATCGAATGGCCCCGACTTTGAAACATGTTCCGACCAACGAACGCCGGGCGGCGATTCTCGCGCTGGTGGTGTCGATTGTCCTGGTGGTGGCCAAGTTCGTGGCTTACTTCCTGACCGATTCCGCGGCGATTTTTGCCGACGCCGTCGAATCCATCGTGAACGTTGCCGCCGCTGGTTTTGCAATCTATTCGCTCTACCTGGCGCATCTGCCGGCTGACACTGAACACCCTTACGGGCATGGCAAGATCGAATTCTTCGCCGCCGGGTTTGAGGGCGGCATGATCGTGCTGGCCGCCGCCGCCGCGACGGTCAACGCGCTTGAAACTTATTTGCACGTGCACGCCACCAGCACGCGGCTTGGACTGGGCTTTGCGCTCATGGGATCGACGCTTGCCGTCAACGGGTCGGTCGGCTGGCTGCTGGTGAGAATCGGACGTCGGACCGGATCGATTACGCTTGTCGCCGACGGAAAGCATTTGCTCAGCGACGCGGTTTCCACCGTCTTCGCGCTCGCGTCTCTCGTGCTGATGCACCTGACGGGCAAGTTGTGGATCGATCCGCTGATAGCGTTGATTGTTGCCGGCTACATCGCCTGGGTTGGCATCGCGCTGCTGCGTCACGCGGCGGCGGGGCTGATGGATCGGCAGGATCGCGAGGATCAGGCATTGCTGGAAAGGATTCTCGATTCACATGTCGGAACCGCCGGCGCCGACCCGCAGATTTGCAGCTATCACAAGCTCCGCCATCGCCACAGCGGGCGATATCACTGGGTTGATTTTCACATCATGGTTCCCGCTCACTGGGACGTGCGGCACGGGCATGAAGTTGCCAGCCGCATTGAATATGAAATCGAGCAGGCCCTGCTTGAAGGCAATGCCACCGCTCATGTCGAACCCTGCAAGGACGCCGATTGCCCAACCTGCGAATCAGCAACGTCCGCTCTCCGTGGTCCAACCTCCGGCTAACAGCGCCATTTCGTTTTTATCAGCCTCGGCGGAATACCTGGGGCGACGCATGCCATCGGCTCAATCTGCCCAAGCCAGTGTCCGATGAGGGAAGTAGCCTTAGCGCCCGAGCTTGAGGCGTTCTTCCTTTCGGCCGTCAGGAGCAAACGTGAGCGACACCCCTATCTTGAGCTTGGAATCGATCGAACGTGACGGCTGTATCCGCGTCGCCAGCCGCGGCAACATCACCGCCAGCGAAGTGAGCCTGGGGACGAAGAATCCGCTCGAAGCACTGCTCGGCGGCAACTGGGCGGGCAATCGCGTGATCGTAAATCTCGCCAGGACCGACTTCCTGGACTCAACGGCCATCGCCTGGTTGATTGCCACATCGAAGCAAATTCGCACGGCCGGCGGAAAGCTCGCGATACACTCAGTTGTGCCGCGGGCCCGGCAGATGCTTGATCTGCTGAAGATCAGCAAGATCGTCCCGATTGTCGCTGACGAAGCCGCGGCGCGTGAGCTGATCAACGGCTCGGCAGCGCAGGCCGCCTAACACATCTCAAAAAACGGCAGAGGAGCAAATTGTGGACGGAATCGCAATCGAGTCATCGAGGCTGACGGACTCTTCGAGTCTGTTGGATATGAGCAAAACTTCGCCCGAGGCGGCGGTCTCGCAACTGGTGCATCACGCTGTCGAGCAGGGCGCCAGCGACATCTTTTTCACCGCGACCGCGAAACATGGACTCGTGCAGATGCGCCACCTGGGCATCATGCGCCCATTGACGGTGCTGAGCCACGAACTGGGCCGTCGCTGTCTGGCCCACGTGAAGGCCCGCGCCGACATGGATACATCCGAGCGCCGCCGTCCGCAGGATGGCCGGTGGATTTTCCCGATTGATGATTCGGCCAACAGCAGTGGCGTTGATCTTCGCATCAATGCGATCCCCACGCTTCATGGCGAAGACCTCGCCATCCGCATCGTGCCTCACGATCAGCAGCACCTCGTGCTCGAGCAACTCGGGATGATCTCGTCGCAGCTCGAGCAATACCGCTCGATGATTCAAAGCCCCGGCGGCTTGATTCTCATCACCGGGCCGACGGGCTCCGGCAAATCAGCAACGCTCTATTCCTCGCTTATTCGCCTGAACGACGGAACGAAAAAGATCAACACGATCGAAGATCCGATCGAGTATGCCGTGGATGGCTTGCGCCAGTCGCAGGTGAACCCGGCCATCAATCTTGGCTTCTCAGAGCTGCTCCGCAGCGTGCTCCGCCAGAACCCCGACGTGATCATGGTCGGCGAGATTCGCGACGAGGAGACGGCCAAGACCGTTGTCCACGCCGCCAACAGTGGAACACTGGTCTTTGCGACGTTGCATGCTCCCGCGGCACCGGCGGCGGTGCAGAGCCTGCGAAATCTCGGCGCGCATCCGCACTTCCTGGCCGCCTCGCTTCGTGGCGTCGTCAGCCAGCGGCTGGTGCGCACGCTCTGCCCGCATTGTCGCACGACGCTCGATATCGGCGATGCGCCTTGTGCGTTCGAAGAGATTCGCACGCAGCTTACCGGCAACGAGGGCCGCACGCTTTATGGCGCGACCGGTTGCTCCAAGTGCAACCTGACCGGCTACGCGAGCCGGACCGGCGTGTTTGAAGTCATGCCCATCACCCCCGCGATGCGCGAGCTTGTGGCCAACGCGCGCTCGGCCCGAGAGCTTCGCGACAAGGCCGTCGCCGAAGGCATGCTCCAGTTCCGCCAGGCGGCGCTGCTGAAAGTCGCCCGCGGCCAGACGACTATCGAAGAAGTCTTCCGCGTGATTCCCACCGAGCATCTGCTGCTGGAAGATTGAGCGACGTTTTCCATGCCGCGCGGGCAGAAGAATCTTGCCCTATCATTGCCGCATGGAGATCAATCTTGTCGTTCTGAACTTGGGGAATTCACGGCTGGCGTCGGCGATATTTGAGGCCGGTGAACTGGGTGAAGTGACCCGCACGCCACATGCCGATCGCGGCCAGTGGGAACAAATCATTGGCGCGGAGTGGAAGCGAATCGCCAACCGCGAGAATGCGGCGATCGTTGCCGCCGGCGTGAATCCGGCGCTGGAGGGCGAGCTCGAACATGCCGTCAGCAAGGCCACGAACCGCGACATCGTTTGGGTTGGCAAAGACCTTGATCTGCCGATCCGCGTGATCACCGACAACCCCGAGCAGACCGGCGTCGATCGCGTCGTGACCATGGCCGCCGCTTACGAGCAGATCGGCAAGGCGTGCATCGTCGTCGATGCCGGTACGGCGGTCACCGTCAACTGCTGCAACGACAACGGCGACTTCCTGGGCGGCGCCATCGCGCCCGGCGTCGAGATGGCGCTGACGGCTCTCAACGAGCGAACCGCCAAACTTCCCCGCATCGATTTTGAAGCGCCAACCGGCGCCTACGGCAAATCAACCCGCGAGGCGATATTGCAGGGCGTCTACTACGGCATTCGCGGGCTCGTCAAGGAAGTGGCCGAGAACTTCGCCACCGAGCTCGGAATCTGGCCCGAAGTGATCGCCACGGGCGGCGACGCCGAGAAGCTCTTTAAGGGCTGGGAGCTGATCCACGCGATCTCGCCGGACTTGGGAATGTATGGGATCGCATTGGCTTATACCGAGCATCACATCCATAACGACGACCTGTGAGCGAGATTAAGAATACCGTGACGCTGCTGACGCCGCTGGGAGTGGGGGCGATCGCGGTGGTGCGCGTTTGCGGGCCGCAAGCATTGCCGACGCTCGTAAAGCACTTTTCGAAATCGCTCCCGGTGAAGAATCGAACCGCGTACGGCGACCTAACCGTGGATAGCCGTGTTCTGGATGACATTCTCATCGCGCGCATCAGCGACGACGCGTTTGATTTGAATCTTCACGGCGGCGACTGGATCGTCCGCAGCGTGATCGAGCTGTTTGTTCGTCAGGGGTTTGCTGTGACCACCGAATTGCCGGATGCGGGCGATTCGATGCTCCGCCGGGAGATTCTTGCCCATCTGCCGCGAGCGTCGACCGAGGCGGGCGTTCGGCTTTTGCTCGCGCAGGAATCGTTGTGGGACAATATCAAAGCCCGGGTGGACACGGAGAACGTCTCAAGCGTTCTTCGGGATGCGTTGTATGGTCCGGCGACGCTGCGTCGATTGTTGAATCCCCCTCGTGTCGCAATCGTCGGTCCCGCCAACGTTGGGAAATCGACGCTGGCTAATCAGCTTTTCGGAACTGAGCGTTCGATCACTGCGGACGTTCCTGGCACAACGCGCGATTGGGTGGGGGAACTTGCGAACGTGAGCGGGCTGCCGGTCATGCTTGTCGATACGCCGGGGATTCGACCAACGAGCGACGAGATTGAGCACGCCGCGATTCGCGCCAGCGGCAAGCAGATCGAGCAGGCGGATTTGATCGTCCTCGTGGTCGACGCAACACGCACGCTGGTTGAACAAAGTGAGTCGATCGCCGCCCTCGCGCCTTTGCTCCCTCTCCACGACTTCGACGAGCTCGCCGAAGTCAGAGCCGAAGGCAGTCGAGTCGTACTCGGGGGGAGGGTTGGGGAGGGGGCGATCATTGTCGTCAACAAATCTGACCAGCCACCTGCGGATGGAATCGAATCTGTTGACGGCATTCGCACGGTGGCAACAACGGGGCAGGGCGTCGAGCAGTTGCGCAACGCGGTCGTCAAGCACTTCTGCGGCAACTCAACGCTTCAACTTATGACGCCCAGCATCTGGACCGACCGCCAGCGCGGGATCGTCGCAGGTGCGATCGACGACGTCAGTGTGATCAAGGAACTGTGAGAACGCGGGATTTTTTTAGCCGGGTCGCTTGCGACCCGATTCCGCGTGCCCGGACGCACAACCGGTCGCAAGCGACCGGGCTAAAAGATCAAATCAACCGCAGGATGTCGTGATAGGTCACGAAGAGGAAAACACCCGCGAGGAAAGCAAGCCCGACGTATTGCGCCGCCGCCTGCATGTTGGGTGAGAGGGGCTTGCCCTGAATTTTTTCGATGATCAGCAGGGTGAACAGCCCGCCGTCGACGATCGGGATCGGCAGGAAGTTCACGACGGCCAGGTTCGCGCTGATCATGCAGAGGAACCACAGCAGCCAGTCGCCGCCGCGCTGGGCGATTTTGGCGCCGCTGGTGAAAATGCCGATCGGACCCATCAGGTTGTTGCCCGAGACCGATCCATCGGCGATGCGTTGAAGCGTCAGATAGAACTGCAGGATAAAATCGCGCGTTTCGCCGACGCCCCAGGAGATTGCCTGGCCGATTCCGTCGGCTTTTCGAGCGAAGGTGGCGTCGCGAAGCGACAGATAGTCGTTTCCTTTTTGCAGATGCGCGACCTGTGCGATCTGCTCTTCTCCCAGGGTGAGGGAGCGGTCCTGCTCGCCGGCCTCGCCAAGCAAGTGGAAAACCAGCGGCTTGCCGGGCGTCGCATTCGCCATGGCGCGCTGCACCTCGAACCAATTCGAGATCGGCTGCTTATCAATCGCGACGATCGTCGCGCCTGGCGGGAATCCAGCGGCTCCCGCGGCACTGTCAGTTGGCACGGCGGCAATTACCGGATGCAATTCGTCATAAGCGAGCGACACGCCGAGCCCTCGTGCGGTGCCGCCACTGTTCGTTTGAATTTTTACGTTCGCCGACAAATCTGGAATGGTGACCAACTGCGTCCCGCGCAGCACGGTCATCGTGATCGGCTTCCCATCTTCCCCGGCCTTCTTAAGAATATCGTGGAGTGTCTCGGTATCGAGCGTATTTTTGGCGCTCCGCGTATCGCTGCCCTGTGTGACCGACACCACCACGTCGCCGGGTTTGAGCTTATCTCTGGCGGCCGACCCTGGCTCAATGCCGGCGATGACCGGCCGCATCGAAAGCCCGGCCAGCCGCGTCTCGGCGCCGTTGAAGGCTTGCCCAAAATGCGGCAGGATTTCAGTTTGACGCGTTCGCTTTGTGGCGAGATTCGTCAGTGTCAGCTTCACCGGCGCGCCAGTCGATGCCTGCAGAGCGGCGCTGAGCTTCCAGAAGTTTTCCGTCGGATCACCGACCTCAACGCCATTGATCTGGGTGATCGTTTCGCCGGGCTGGACCGCGTTGAACTCTGATGGCTCGTACGGCAGCGCCGCGTTCCGCACGTCCTGATCGACGTCTTTCACGTCAAACGATTCGAGCGTCTGGGCCGGCCGGATGCCGATGGTCATCATCCCGCCGTTTGCAATGTCTGCGCGCGGCTTGATCATCAGGTCGTCAACGGTTCTGTCCGGATGCCGCACCTTGATCGGCAGGTCTGTGTTTGCCGCCGAAAGCGCGACGTTCAATCCGATCTTCGTGAAGTCCTGCTGTGGGCGGCCATCAAAGTCGAGAATTTTGTCGCCAACGCGAATGGGCGCGGGCACGCGCTGACCGTTCACGATCTTCACCGTTTCTACAGCCGGTGAATCGGAAGCCACCGCGCCAACCCACGGCTCAGGCACCGTAAAGCCAACCTTGAAGAGGATCGTAAAACCAATTCCGGCCAGGATGACATTCATGATGACGCCGGCGGACACGACGATCATCCGGGCGCCAATCGACTTGCGGGTATAGCTGCGCGGGTCGTCCTGCTCGCCGGCGGGGCGGAGGTCGTCCTGGCCCAACATCTTGACGTAGCCGCCCAGCGGCATCCAATTCAGGCGGTATTCGGTCTCGCCCAGGCCGAGTGCTTTCTCGGCCTCGATCACGGCTTCCGTGTAGCGCGAGCCGCTGTGCTCGGCGATCTGCGAATCGTCCGGATACTTTTCCTTCAGGTAAGCATCGATGCGCGTCTGATAATCTCTTTGTGTGTTCCCGATGCGGAAGCCGACGCCTTTGCGCCAGGCGAGCAGCGCCTGGCCGAAGCCGACGGCAAACTGCTCAACTTTGATGCCGACTGATTTAGCCGCAACGAAATGGCCCAGCTCGTGCCAGAAGATCACGAAGCCGAATCCCAGAACAAGGACGGCGATCATCATCGCCGAGTGCAGGGTCGATAAAACGTCAAACGCGAGGACGGGTGCGATCACAGGCATGCGTCGGTTCCAGTCAGTTCAATAATTAGTGAGCCAGGACGGCGTCGGACGTACGTCCGGATATCAGCGACCGGACGGTCTGGCGCGCCCAGCGATCCGCCTCCAGCAGATCGTCAAGGGTCGGTTCAGTCTGAAGGCGATGCTGGGAGATTGTAAGCTCTACCAACCGCGAAATCTCGCCAAAGCGAATGCCGCCGGCGACGAACTCAGCCACGGCGGCTTCGTTCGCGGCATTCATGACGGCCCCAAGCGTCCCGCCGCGCTCTGCTACGTCAAATGCGATTCGAAGCGCAGGAAATCGCTCAAAATCCGGCGGCTCAAAGTGCAGTTTGAACGCGGAGGTAATATCCAGCTTCCGGCTCGGCCCAGCCGAGCGGTGCGGGTGCGTAAACGCATACTGAATCGGCGTCCGCATATCCGGCGGCGATAGCTGCGCGATCACCGAGCCGTCCACGTATTCCACCATCGAATGGATAATCGATTCCGGATGAACGACAACCTCGACCTTGCTCGGCGGGATGTCGAACAGCCAGCACGCTTCGATGATCTCCAGCCCCTTGTTGAACATGGTGGCCGAGTCGATCGAAATCTTGTTCCCCATCCGCCAGGTGGGGTGGTTCAGGGCGTCGGCAACGCTCGCGTTCTCAATCTTTTCGCGCGGCGTGTTTCGAAACGGCCCGCCGCTGGCGGTGAGAATCACGCGGCTGACTTCGTTCAGTCGGCCGCACTGCATCGCCTGGAACACGGCGCAGTGTTCTGAATCGACCGGAAGAATCTTCACGCCGCGCTTGCGCGCTTCAGGAATGAGCAGCGAGCCGGCGACAACGAGCGATTCCTTATTGGCCAGCGCCAGCGTCTTACCCGCCCGCACGGCGGCGAGCACCGCCGGCAACCCCGCCGCCCCGACGACGGCGGCGAGAACGATGTCCACGTCATCGCGCGACGCCAGCGCCACCATTCCCTCGCTGCCGCGATGAACGGCTACGCCCAGCTTGGCAATCTCATCGATTGTTTTCTGATCGGCCTGATCGTGGGTCACCGCCACCGCCAGCGGCCGATGCTCGCGAACTTGCTCCAGCAGTTTCCCGACCTGCGAATGCGCGCTCAGCGCCACCGCCCGATACGGCTCCCCCAAACACCGAATCACATCCAGCGCATTAACGCCGATCGACCCCGTCGAGCCCAATATGGCTATGTTTTTTCTCAACCGCGTAAAGCGTAAGAGACCCGCGATGAATAGGCAAAGCCCGATCTGAACGATCACGCCAGGGGAGGCCGCTGCAATTTGAGGCAATCAGTCGGCCGCCGATCCCTTCAAGCCTTCAACGATGTGGTCGCGATAATCACGCCAAGCCGGGAATCGCTGGTTGATAATCCTCCCAAGCTCGTCAGATGATTCACAAACCACGGTCGGCAGAAAATTCGCGGGGACACTCTTGAACGCGGCTTTTGAGGCCGCCACCGCAGGTGGCCCGTTCGGAACCATGACCCAGTTGCCGGCTTTCAGCAGTTCCATGAGAAAATCGCCGATGCCGCGCGTGTAGCCACGCAGGGCAATCATGCATCTCATCTTCAAATCCGATGCGTAAACGTCTGCGGTGCCGCCGTCGGCGCAGCGGATCGCATAAAAGTCCGGGTCTTGCGACTCATTCTCGCGATAGTTCTCCAGAAGCTGGCGCACGGCAGCAAGCTCATCATCCGTCAGCGGCTCATTTGGCAGAACAGATCTCGATTTGCCAGTTTCCTGATCAATGCGCTCGACCGGCTCTGAGCAGAATCGGCATGGGAAGAAGTGGATGTCGAAACTCATGACTCACCTGCGACGCGACGCGAATCTCCGTTTTGATGTTCATGGCAATAAGCTTGCCACTTCAACCGCCAAGTATTGCCCATCCGGCGTCGGGAATTCGACGATATCACCGGGCTTGAGGATTAGCTTGTTGCCGTAAGTTGCTCCCTCATCGGCTTCCACCGCGGGATGGGAATAGGCCTCAAGAACTTTGTCAACGAGATTGATGATAACGTAGCAGGCGATTCCGGCAGCGGCGTACGCACGCAGCTTTGAGTTCCGATCGCGCGCCAGGGAGTTGTAGGCGACCTCAATGACGCAAGAGGCATCCGCGGGGCTTGGATGCCGTTCTTGGTAGTCCCGATTGACTCCGCGAACAATAAGGCCATCGGGCTCAGGCTCGTTGTTCGGCGCGATCGCGAGAGGCAACTGTGCTCGAAGGTGGCAGCCGTGCCGCTGAAGTTCTGCGTTTAATGATGAGAGTTCGCCCACGACCCACGCGTGGTGATGACCGACGGTCATGATGCCGCCCCCTGGTTCACTCCGATCTTTCCGAACGATGTGGCCGCCGAGCAGTTCGAATGGCTCACCCTCGGGGAGATCGCCGCTCTCGATGAGCGCGTGATACGCATCGAGCGTCAGCGGATAAAAGACAGCGTGCTCTTCAAAGAGCTCTTGCGTTTGCAGCATGGCCAAATCGCGTGACGACATCGCTTGAGTCTCCGAAGTTACCCTCAAGGAAGTAGATCGCTCACCCTTATTTCGACGGTCGCTCCGTCCGGCGTCGGGATATGCAGAACGCCTTGATCCCGAAAACTTTGCTTGACTGCATATGCGGGCGCCGCCGTGCGATCGCTGGCGGGATTCGTGTACACATCGATGACGCGATGACGAATATCCATGACGACGTAGCAGCCGATTTGGGCGGCGGCATAGAGCAATCGTTTCGCGCCTTGATCGAAACCAATCGAATGATCGGCAACTTCAATGACACAAGAGATGTCCTTCGGGGTGGCGAGGTTTTCGGAATATGCGTCTTCGCTGCCGCGAACGATCGCCGCATCGGGTTCCGGCATGCTGTCGGGCTTGATCAGAATCGGCTGTTGAGTCTGAATGTGACATCCAAGCTTGTGGAACTCTGGGCCCAGGCGCGCCAGCCGCTTGACCACCAACACGTGACGTGGACCAATTGTCATGATTCCGTCGTCCCCCTCGCTGCGATCCTTCCGAACGATATGGCCGCCTATCAATTCGTAAGGCGCGCCTTCCGGGATGACGCCTTTGATCATGAGATCCAGATAGATTTCGGTTGTGATTGGAAAGAACACTGCGTCCTCGGCAACGAGTTCCTTGAGTTGAAGCCTGGCCAAATCTCGTGACGACATCGTTGAATCTCCGCCAGCATTATACCAAAAAACCGGCGGTCGTCCTTTCAGACGACCGCCTGTACGGTCTTTGGAAGATCAATAACCGCGCGTTTCGTTACTTCACTTCGTACTCGGCGTCGATGACGTCGTCATCCTTCTTTGCTCCGCCCTGAGCGCCTTCGGCGGTGCCGCGGTCGGTACTGGCTTCTGGGCCGGGCGTCGCGCCGCCTTGGGGGGCGCTTTTGTACATCTCCTCGGCCAGCTTATGCGACGCGGCGTTGAGGTTCTCAACCGCTTTCTTGATGCGATCGCCCTCGTCGCTCTTCAGGGCGTCCTTCAGGTTGCTGACGGCGCTTTCGATCTGGCCGCGCACTTCGCTGCTGATCTTGTCGCCGTAGTCCTTCAGGCTCTTTTCGGTCTGGTAGACCAGGTTTTCGCCTTGGTTCTTAAGATCGATGACCTCTCGGCGTTTCTTGTCCTCGGCGGCGTGCAGCTCGGCGTCGTGCTTCATCTTCTCAATCTCTTCCTTAGACAACCCGCCGGCGTTTTGAACGGTGATCTTGCTCTCCTTGCTCGTGCCAAGATCCTTGGCGGCAACCGTGAGAATCCCGTTCACGTCGACGTTGAAGGTCACTTCAATCTGCGGCATGCCGCGGGGAGCCGCGGGAATGCCTTCAAGATTGAACGTGCCGAGCAGGCGGTTATCGCGAGCCAATTCGCGCTCACCCTGCAGCACGTTGATCGTCACCGCGTTCTGGTTGTCGGCGGCGGTGCTGAAGACTTCCTTCTTGCTCGTCGGGATCGTCGTGTTGCGCGGAATCAGCGGCGTCATCACGCCACCCAGCGTTTCCACGCCCAATGACAGCGGCGTGGCGTCGAGCACCAGGATGTCTTTCACATCGCCGGTTGCGATCCCGCCCTGAATGGCAGCCCCAATGGCGACCACTTCGTCCGGGTTCACGGTCCGGTTGGGCTCTTTGCCGTTAAAGATTTCCTTCACGACGCGCGATACCAGGGGCACGCGCGTCGAGCCGCCGACGAGAACCACTTCGTCAATCTGTTCCGGCTTCAACTGAGCGTCCTTCAACGCATCGATCACCGGCTGGCGGGTCTTATCAACCAGAGCCGAGATCAACTGCTCGAACTTGGTTCGCGTGATCGTGGTTTGCAGGTGCTTGGGGCCACTCTGGTCGGCGGTAATGAACGGCAGATTTACCGTCGATTCCATCGCGGTCGAAAGCTCAATCTTGGCCTTCTCGGCGGATTCCTTGAGTCGCTGCAGGGCCATCGGATCTTTGCGGAGATCTATTCCTTCCTGCTTGCGGAACTCTTCGGCCAGGAAGTTGATGAGCTCTTCGTCAAAATCGTCGCCGCCCAGATGGGTGTTGCCGTTGATGGAGAGCACTTCGAAGACGCCGTCGCCGACGTCGAGAACGGACACGTCGAACGTGCCGCCGCCCAGGTCGAAAACGCAGATCTTTTCATTTTTCTTCTTGTCGAGGCCGTATGCGAGTGCGGCAGCGGTCGGCTCCGGGAGCACGCGAAGAACCTTCAGCCCGGCGATTTCGCCGGCATCTTTGGTCGCTTTGCGCTGGGCGTCATTGAAGTACGCCGGCACCGTGATGACGGCGTCGGTCACCTTCTCGCCGAGGTAATCTTCGGCGGTCTTCTTCAGATCCTGAAGAATGAACGCGGAGATCTGCTCGGGGGTGTATTCCTTGCCGCGGACTTTTACTTTGACGTAATCTTCGGGGCCGCCGACGATTTCGTACGGCACCATCTTCTCTTCCTGAGCCACCTCTTTATGCCGACGGCCCATGAATCGCTTGATTGAGAAGATCGTGTTCTTTGGATTGGTAACTTGTTGATGTTTCGCAGTTTGACCGACCAGTCGATCACCCTTTTCGGTGAACGCGACGACCGATGGCGTCAGCCGGCTACCTTGGGAATTGATCAACACCTTGGGTTGATCCCCTTCCATGATTGCCACGACGCTGTTGGTCGTGCCCAGGTCGATTCCAATGATCTTTGCCATGTGATAAATCTCCTTTAGCGAAGGCTAGACGTGGGCAGGTAGAGATCCCACACTTCACCCTCGGGATGGACTAAAAGCAAAGGTGGTGCCAGAGGTGGGGGCTGCCGCAAGTTCGTAAAGTGCTGTGGGATCAGGATTTCGAATTTCGGATTCCAAATCTCAGATCGCTTGCCTGGCAAGCCAAATGCCAGATCGGCAGTCTGGGTTCGCCTGCTGCCAATGTGGCAAAGGCGGAATATTCAACATTGCTCATTACTTCGACCGGCTGATAGCGTCTTGATCGCTGACCTCCAGTGGGTGGAGATCATGTTCCTTTCAAGGGATCGCTAACGAGGAGGCAATATGTCCATGCTGAGCAAGGCCGTTGTTCTGACGGCCGTGTCGGCGGTTTTGGCGGTGCTGGCCAAACCCGTCGCAGCAGGAGTCGTGCTGGTTGATTCATCCCGCAGCATTTTCACTCAGGGGCCGGGTATCGATCAGACGAATACCGCCGCTGGAACATCGCCGTTCAATTCGACGATCAGCAAGTCCGGCACGTTCCAATCCACAACGTTCCAGGCATCGGCATCGCAGAACTCCTCCATCACCTCCACCTCCAGCAGCCTGCACGTCTCAGCCACCGGCACGGCTTCCTTTTCCGTCAACGGAAGCGATCTTTCCACGCTGCCCAATGGCACCGGGAACATCGAAGGCAACAGTTCCTATTCCGTGACGTTTCAGTTGACCAGCCCGGAAGCGTACACCGTTGTCGAGCAGACGGACCATCAGACCCAACCATCGCCGGGCAGCGACCTCGAAGCCCAGTCGAACGGCGCGGAACTGCTGATGGGAACGAAGGAGATCATTCCGTTCCCGCTATTTGCTTTATCCTCAAGTGCCCCGCAAACGTTCACCGGAATGCTGGCCGCCGGCACTTACACCTTCAAGGGCTCCGCCAGCGCATTCGACATATCTTCGAGCGGCAGCGCCAGTTTCTCGGCCGACCTGACGGTCGGCTCCGGCACTGCCGCCGTTCCGCTTCCGCCGGCTTTATGGATGGCGCTAACCTCACTGGCCGCGGTGCTCCCCGCGATGCGCCCGCTAACCCGCCGGTGGCAGGTGAGCGGAACCTGATAAAAAGCACACCGTGGGTAGCGCCGCCGAGCGCCGAGAGCGCCGGCGGCTTCAGGACCGCGGCAGGATGCGCTCATGCGCAAAACCATCCGGCGGTGGTGTTAACATACCGGCGTGCGGCGACGCGCGTTATCCGGCAAAGTAACCGATAGCTTCATCACCAGCGACGAGCCGTTCAAGCTGGTTAATTTCGGTACCTTTATCGCGACAACGCCCGGCACGGCCAGTTCGGTCGGCACCGCGCAGCTAACCGCCCCGGCGATAACGACATTTGGCGTCACTGAAAACATGACCGGAGACCTGAATCTCACCGGTGAAGGTTATTCGACGTTTCCGGTCATGTCATATAAGCCCCACGGGTTGGGTTTGAAACTCGCGGCCGGCGATGTAAACGGGAACCCGTCGTCGAATGCGAAACGCGACGCGCCACCCGGTTCGTGAAGCGTCTTGCTCAGCGAGACATCGGACGAATCTCGGCCGCGCCGCGCCGTGCATCGCGGTTATTCCTACCGCTTATTTTTGCGAGGCTTATGGAAATGTGCGTCATCCAGCTTGTCTAAACTCCACAGCAGCCCGCGCGTCACCAAGTCGAGATAGCGTGAGTCGGCAACCGTGTCGTTGTTATGACCCAGCGTGGTGCTGAAGACGCGGGTGCCGTGGTAGTCGTTGGTCCAGATCACCGGAGCGTCGGCTTCTTTGCTCACATTCTGATGGCCGGTGGCTAGCGCGTGAGACGTGGGAAGCAGCTCGGTCGCGTGGTAGAGCTCTTCGTTGATCGTCGTCCAGTTTTCCATCCCTTTGACGATCGGGTCGGACGTTTCGGTGAAAGTGATTTCGATCGGGCGTTGCTGGCCGTGGTGGTTGGTGTTCATGCCGGTGAATTCCATCCACGGCGTGGTCTTCGGATACGGCTCGCCGCGATAGCAATGCATCGCGCAGTGCAGGTTCACGGCGGGCAGCCCGTGCTTGTGCGGCTCGAGAATGCGGTCGATCAGCTTCTGGTCCTTAAGATCGGAAGAACATTCATCGTGAATGATGACGTCGAATCCTTTGTACCAGTCGTCGCGGTCATAGATAAAGTTCTGGTGGCCGGTTGTGGTGTCGGGGTCATAGGCGACGAGGAATTCGATGTTCGTTCGTGCCGCGAGGCCCTTGGCAAGAATGCTCGGCTGGGCCGCATAGTCATGACAGCAACCGCCAGCAATAATCAGAGCGCGGATCGGCTTTTCATCAGCCGCGTGAGTTGACGGGGGGGCAATAAGAAAGCCGCACAATGCCAGGCCGATGCCGGCTAGAAGAGAACGTTTCATGGTCCGCCTACCCTCACGTTGAATGTCAAAGTGATTGAACTTCCGCATTCACAATACCGCGAGGGCGGCGGGGCGTTTTCGATGCGAGGTAATCAGCCGGGCCAGTTGGCGATCCAGGTTCCGGTCTTCATGTACGTGCCGTCGTAGCCGTTGGTGAGGACGAGCTGATTGCCGATGCGCTGCAGCATGGTGCCCTGCAGCACGCCGGGCAGGTTGCCCAGCAGTGCCCAGGTGTTGCCGACGGGGTCGTATTCGAGAATCGTGTTGGTCGACTCGTAGTTGTCGATCTGCCCGCCGGCGATGATGATTTTCCCGTTGGTGACAAACGTGCTCGATTCCGTGTGCGACTTGCTCAGCGGCATGTCCGCCAGGCGCGACCATTTGTCGGTCGCGGGATCATAAACGTCGGCTTCGGTCTGCTGCATGTGATAGGTGTCGTGGCCGATCTCGCCGCCGAAGACGTAGATCTTTCCATTGAGCGCGACAGCCGAGATGTGATCGCGCGGCGTGGGGAAAGCAGCGGCGGTGTGCCAGTCGGTCTGGCCGAGCTGGAGCACGTAGTGAACGGGAACGTTGGTGCTTCGATTTGCGCTGCCGATGCCGGCGAAGTAGTGGAGCTGGCCGTTGACAAGCACCGCGTCGCCGGCTGCTAACGGGAGCGGCAGCGACGGCATCGGCGTCCAGGCATTGTCATTCATGTCGTACGACCAGACTTCGGTCGTCGCGACACCGGGAAACGCGCCCTGCAGGCCGCCGACGAAGTAGAGGATGCCCTTCTCGGGGTCCTGGGCGAGTCCTGCGTGCGTTGGTGCCACGGGCATCTGGCCGAGGCTTGCCCAATTGTTGGTCGCGGGGTCGTAAATCGAGCCGTCGGTGTTGATGGCGTATGGATGGATCAGGGAATTGTATCCGCCGAAGGTGAACAGCTTGCCGTTGCGTGAGCGGGCGTAACCTTCGAATCGTTTCACGGGTGATGGCGCGGCGGCGGTCCAATGAATTGGCTTTGGCCAAATGATCGGGGTCACATTGAATACATCAAAGCTGCCGGCGGCGCCCAGCCCTTTCATGTTCGAATCGAACACCACGCGCATCAGGTGCGGGCCGGCGGTGAGCCGAAAACTACGACTGGCAACGGTGTTCCAGTTCGTCCAACCGCCGCTGTTGGGAACTGCGAGCGAGCCGGTGAGATTCGTGCCATCGAACTCTGTATGGAACTTCGCACCGTAAGCGGGCGACGAAACGCGGGCGCTAAAGACGTATGCGCCGATCGTGGGAAGGGTAATGGTGTACTTGATTGATGCGCCGACGTGAGCCGCATCGCGGTTAAAGCCCTCGCCATCACCGGCTGGAATTGGCTGGCCCGCGATCGCAGGCTTGCCAACGAATATCGTGCGGACGCCCGCGGGTTCCACACTGAGGCGCGCTCCAAACGCGCTGAAGAGCAGACAGCCTCCCAGCGCCAGGCAAGCCACCGAGCTGCAGATCCTGCGAGCCAGTGCGAATCGTTTATCGGTCGTCTCGGTTTTCATGGCGGTGCGCGGTACGTCGAAGCGTCGCGGCCCAGGTCAAGCAGCCCGCCGACGCTTAAGCGTACTTTGCACTTACCACATCGGTCCGCGTAACGAACAAAAATAGCCCGCCGGCAACAGGGCCGACGGGCTGCATAGACGTCACAGGTAACTTTAGATCATTCCATCAGGCTTTTTAACGTCGGGCCCATCTCCTCGGCCCAGATCCCATAACCTTTGGCGTTAGGGTGTAGGTAATCGGGCATGATCTCTTTGCTCAACGTGCCGTCGGGTTCAAGGAATTTGTCCCCGAAGTCCAGATATTTGACGTGAACTCCGTTGTCATCCAGGTGCGCCAGCTGCGCGTTGATCGCCTTGATGCGAGCGCGGAATGGGCTGTCGGCCTTGTTGGCGCGCGGGAAGATTCCAAGCAATAACACCTTGGTCTTCGGCAGTTTTTCGTTCAGCTCCTTCACGATCTTGGTGACGCCGGCGACGATCTCATCGTCTGTATTGAGAGCACGCTTCTCCGATCCCAGGTTATTGGTGCCGATCATCAGGACGGCCACCTTTGGGCTGATGCCATCGACTTCTCCGTGATCAAGGCGCCAGAGGACGTGCTGGGTTTTGTCGCCGCCGATTCCGATGTTGAACGGATCCATCGATCCGTAGTTCGTCTCGAAGACTTCCTTGCCGTTTTTGCCGCGCCAGCCGTCGGTGATGGAGTCGCCGACAAACAGCACGCCGCACTTTCCGTTCAGCGCCTTGAGGTCCACGAGGAAAGCTTCATGCCGTTTCAGGAGGGTATTCGACGGCTGATCCTTTCCCTTGATCGCCGGCATGTCGGCTGCCTCGACCGTGCGCGCCTGCGCCGCCGGCGCTGCGCTGGTTTGCGCCCAAGCCGGGCTACCGGCCAAAACCGCCGCCAAAAGCCCCACGCCCGCAAGCTTGCTTCGCCAATTCATTCGACTCCTCCAGATAAGTATGAGTGACTTTGCTTCTGGAGTAGATAGTCGTCAGAAGGGATTTGGTTTACGTCCTAAGCGCCCCGGTGGCGGTCACGACGAAACTGACTCGTCTGGGTCGGGTCGGCACGGGTGTAGTCACCACCGCAGGAGGCGATGTCGTGGATGGTGTTCCCGACGTCGCAGTGTTGGGTGGCGGCGAAGCGTTCGATGCAGGACCGAATGCGCCATCGAGTCCATCAACCCCGTAACCGTAGTTCACGCCCAGAATATCGGTGACGTTCGATACTATCGGTATCCACGCCGCATCCGGAACTGTCTTACTGATCGTGTTGCCGCTGATCGTTGTGGCCGTGCCCCAGGCGGTGAAGATACAGTCGCCGACGTTGGGATCACCGGCGTCAGTCAGGACATTGTTGGTAATGAAACAGTTCGTCCCCTGGCAGAAAATGCCGCTGGCGCCACTTGTCAGAGTGTTGTTCTCAACCTGCACGTTCGTGCCGCCCTCGACCGCGATTCCGCCCGAATCGTTTTGGAGCGTGTTGTTCGTGATCACGGCGTTAGAGCTGGAAACGCTGATCGCGGAGACCGGTCCCTGCAGATTGGTGATTTTATTGCTACTGATGGTGGCGACGCCCGACCAGTTTCCGGCAATCGTGATCGGTGAAATTCCATTGACGTTGTTAAACGTGTTGCCGCTGATCGTGGTCACTCCATTGCTGCCCGAGATCAGATAGATCTGCGCCACGGCATCGGAGCCGGTTCCACTCGCGGGCCGAGTGACGCTGAAGAATCCGTTGTTGGTGATCGTGCTATAGGTGGTTCCGCCGTAGATGCCCGTATAGCAACCTGTGAACGTGTTGGAGTCGATCACCGTGTAAAGCCCGGCGATGGGGCCGCCAGTCGGTTCCGAGAACCAAAGGGCGATATCCTGGCCGGAGACCGTGTTGTCTTTGAAAATCAGTCCGTCGGCAGCACAGTAAACGCCAATGCCATTGCCTCCTGCAATGACGTTGTTCTCCACGTCGCAGTTGTTGGCGTAGATTCCCAGTCCGCCTCCGGCGGCATTGGTGATCGTGTTCCCGGTGATGACTGATGGCGCACCCGTCGTGATCGCGGTTCCGCCGATAGTCGTGAACTGATTGCTCGTAATCGTCGCCTGCCCAATCCAGTTGCCGACGATGTCGAGGCCGATGACACCGCTGATGTTGGTGAAGGTGTTGTTGGCGATCAGCGCCGTTCCGCTCGATACGGAAAGCAGCAGGATCTCTCCCGTCGCATTGGATCCCGGTCCCGAAGCCGGCTTGGTTGCGTTGGAAAAGCTGTTGCCGGTGACCTGGCTGTGGATCAGTGACGACAACAGGCCGGTGGGACATCCGCTGACGGTGTTACCGCTGACGATTGAAGCTGTCGCGGTCTGGCCGGTGCTGGCATTGTCGCGCAGGTCCAGCCCGGTCGCGAAATTCGACACCGTGTTCCCGCGAACGATCATCGCGCTGCCCGTGACGGCGATTCCGTCCCCCGTGCCGCCGCCGAGGTTGTTGTTCTCAATGTCTTCGTTGGCCCCACTGACCGCGATTCCGCCCGAATCGTTTTGGAGCGTGTTGTTCGTGATCACGGCGTTAGAGCTGGA
>Ga0182024_10005074_pt1 | contig 29732 bp, 23 predicted proteins | sample P32metaG_FD_120480 | JGI IMG/M metagenome (GOLD analysis project Ga0182024, IMG submission 120480) | Permafrost microbial communities from Stordalen Mire, Sweden - P3-2 metaG (Illumina Assembly) | ecosystem: Environmental > Terrestrial > Soil > Wetlands > Permafrost | place: Sweden: Stordalen...
GATGCCGTCACCAAAGCACTTAGCCCAGGCCAGTAATCGCGCCGGCCAACCTCATCGGTCGCGCCGCGTGCTTCAAAAATTTTGCAGTGGCGCTTCAAAAATAACGCGTCGCCCTCGACCGGCACGGCGCGCTTCACCGGCGTCCGAACAATTTGTCGAGCAGCCAGAAATCCAGCCCGCTGCCGCTGTTTTGTTGATTGCCTGGCGGACCATTATTGGCGGCGACCGGCGGCGCCACCGGAGCAGGCGGCGCCGGATTGAACCAGGAGCCGTCGGTCAATCCCGGTAGGGCTGCCGGGGCGATGCCCGCATGGGCGACTTTCATGAAGCGGCTCCAAATCTCAACCGGCAGGCCGCCGCCGACCGCCCGCTTGGTCGGCGAATTGTCGTCGTTGCCGAGCCAAACGCCGGTGACGAGATGCGAGGTGTAGCCGATGAACCAGGCGTCGCGGTAATCCTGGCTGGTGCCGGTCTTGCCGGCGGCCTGCCAGCCCGGCAGGCTCGCCCCGCGCGCGGTGCCGGAGAGCAGCGTCTGCTGCATCATCGTGTTCATCATGCCGATGTAGCGGGCGTCGACGACGCGTCCGAGCGGCTGCGCCGAACGTTGATAGAGCGTCTTGCCGTCGGCGGTGCGGATGCGTTCGACCACATGCGGCGAGATCGCGAAGCCGCCATTGGCAAAGGTCGCATAGGCGGAGACGAGCTCGAACGGCGACACTTCCGAAGTGCCGAGCGCGATCGAGGCGTTGGGCTCGAGCTGTGAATTGATGCCGAGCCGGTATGCGGTGCGGATCGCGGCGTCGGGGCCGAATTCGAGCGTCAGCCGCACCGACACGGTGTTGAGCGAATTGGCGAGCGCCTGGGTCAGCGTCACCGGACCCCAATATTGGTGTTCGTAATTCTCCGGCTTCCACCCCTTCACCGCGATCGGCCCGTCCTCGCGGACTGTGTCCGGCGTCAGGCCGTGTTCGAGCGCGGTCAGATAGACGAAAGGCTTAAATGACGAGCCCGGCTGGCGCTTGGCGTCGATCGCGCGATTAAACTGGCTCTCGCCGTAATTGCGCCCGCCGACCAGCGCCCGCACCACGCCGTCCGGCGTCATCGCCACCAGCGCGCCTTCGCCAACGTTGAGCTTTTCGCCCTTGGTGCTGAGCGTGTCGACCAAGGCTTGCTCGGCCGCGCTTTGCAGCGTCGGATCGATTGTGGTTTCAACCACGATATCTTGATCGATATTGCCGACGATGTCGTTGACCGCGTCCATCACCCAGTCGGCGACGTAATTGACGGTGCCGGCGCCGGCCGGTTTGATCGCGCGTGCGGGATGCGCCAAAGCGAGCTTCACTGAACTCTCGCTGATCATTTTCAAGTCGGCCATATCGGCGATCACCAGCGCGGCGCGGCGCACCGCACCGTCGGGATTGTGGTTGGGAGCGAGCCGCGACGGCGATTTCACGAGGCCTGCCAGCATCGCCGCCTCCGGCAGCGCCAACTGCCGCGCCGACTTGCCGAAATAGCGTTGCGCCGCGGCTTCGATGCCGTAGGCGCCGGAGCCGAAATAGACGCGGTTGAGATAGAGATCGAGAATCTGCTTCTTGCTGAATTTGTGTTCGAGCCAGACCGCGAGTGCGATTTCCTGCAATTTGCGGGAGACGGTGCGCTCCTGTGTCAGGAACAAGTTCTTGGCGAGCTGTTGCGTAATAGTGGAGCCGCCTTCGGAAACGCCGCGATGCAACACGTCGGCGACGCCGGCGCGGAGAATGCCCCATGGGTCGATGCCGTAATGCGAGTAGAAGCGGCGGTCCTCGATGGCGATGAAGGCATTGGGAACGTAATCGGGCAACTCGGCGAGCGGCACCGCCGCGCCGCCCATCTCGCCGCGGGTCGCGAGCGTCGCGCCGTTGTCGCCAAGGATCAGGACCGAGGGCGGCCGTTTGGGAATTTCCAGCGACTGGATCGGCGGCAGGTGGATGCCGATCCACACCAGCACGCCGATGACCGCGATAACGGCCCATAGCGCCAGTACGGCGGCCCAATAAAACAGCGGACCGATCCGAAAGCCGCCCTTGCCGCCGCGCCGCGCTTTACGGGCTGTTCGCGGTGCGCGCTCGCGGCGGCGGTTGCCGCCATAAGGTGGACCACCGATGCGGTCCGCCGCGCGCATGCGCAGATCGAAGCCTTCAGCGTCGCCCGTCCGCTTGCGTCGCTCGCGCCACGCCATATCCCGCCCTCAGCGCGGAAAACGCGCTGAAAACACCGTAGTTGTCGCGGTTTAAGGGGCGGTTACTGATGTGACATCCGCTCGTCCTCGCGTAGCGGGGACCAAGCGCTGGATTCCCGCTTAGCCGGCCGCCGCCTTGCCCTCGACCTGGGGTGCGAACAGCGCCAGGAGCGGCCGTTTGATCGCGGCTTGGCGGCTCAGCGTTGTGATCTGGGCGCCGAGGAGGTCTGTCACATAGAACACGTCGACGACCCGCTCGCCGAAGGTCGCGACATGCGCCGAAGCGATATTCAGGTTGAGCTTGGATAGCGAGGTGGTGAGCTCGTAGAGCAGGCCCGGCCGGTCGAGGCCGGTGACTTCGACTACGGTATAGCGCGCCGACCATTGGTTGTTGATCGACACTTCGGGCTCGATGGCGAAAGCCTTGAGCCGGCCCTTCGGGGCTGCGCGTTTGGCGACCACGTCCGGCAATTTGAGCAGTCCGCGCACCGCCTTCTCGATGGCGTCGCCGATGCGTGCGGCACGGCGTGCCTCGTCCTCTTCGCGCTCGAATTCGCGCGATACCGCGATGGTGTCGAGCGCGAGTCCATCGGTCGTGGTGTAGATCTGGGCGTCGACGATATTGGCGCCGGCCAATGCACAGGCACCGGCGATGATCGAGAGCAGCCATGGATGGTCCGGAGCGAACACCGTCAGCTCGGTGACGCCGCGCGCGGCGTCGAAGCCGACGCTGGTCGCGAGCTTCTTACCCGCGTCCTCGCTGGCGCGTACGAATTGCGCATGCGCGAGCTTGTGCGGCAGGTCGACCTTGAGCCAGTAAGCCGGATAAAGCCTTGCGACATAGGCGTTGAGCAGGTCAGCCGGCAAATCTTTGAGCTCGGCGCGGAATTCGGCTTGCGCCATGGCCACGCGCTGGGCGCGGTTGACCTCGGAGAAGCCGCCGGTGAGCACCGGTTCGGTCTCGTAATAGAGGGTGCGCAGGAGCTGCGCCTTCCAGCCGTTCCACACCCCGGGGCCGACGGCGCGGATATCGGCGGTGGTGAGGATGGTGAGAAGCTTCAACCGCTCCAGCGACTGTGCCACGGCGGCGAAATTCTCGATGGTCTTGCGGTCGGAAAGATCGCGCGACTGCGCCACCGTCGACATCACGAGATGAACCTCGACCAGCCAGGCGACCAGTTCGGTCTGAGCCGCATTGAGCCCGAGTCGCGGACACAGCCGCCGCGCGATGCGCGTGCCGGCCAGCGAGTGGTCCTCGATCCGTCCCTTGGCGATATCGTGCAGGAACAGCGCGACGCAGAGCACGGCACGATGTTGCGGCTGAATGGTCTTGATCAGCTCATTGGCGAGAGCGAATTCGGGATTGGTGCCGCGCGCGATCTCATTGAGCACGCCGATGCAGCGGAGGAGATGCTCATCCACCGTATAGTGGTGATACATGTTGAACTGCATCATCGCCACGATGCGGCCGAACGAATGCACGAAAGCGCCGAGCACGCCGGCTTCATTCATGCGCCGCAGCACGGTCTCGGCGTCGTTTTCCGAGGTCAAGATTTCCAGGAATAGCCGGTTCGCTTCCTTGTCCTCGCGCACGGCTTTGGTGATGAGCCTGAGCGAGCGCGTGGCGATGCGCATCGCCTCAGGATGGAGGGCGATGTTGCGCTGCTGTGCGAGATGGAACAGCCGGATCAGGTTGACCGGATCGCGGCGAAATACGTCGGCGCGCGCGATATTGATGCGGTTGTTGTCGATGACGAAGTCGTCGGTGCCGGAAAGCTTTATCGGCCGCGGCGCCGGACGCAAGCGCGCCATCACCCTGCTTAAGACCGGCGCCGGCTTGGCTTGGCGTTCCTCGAGGCCGGCGCACAGGATGGCGGTGAGATCGCCGACGTGCTTGGCGGTGAGGAAGTAATGTTTCATGAAACGTTCGACGTCGCGTAGCCCGGGATGCGCGGTGTAGCCCAATCGCACCGCGATATCGCGCTGCACGTCGAACGACAGGCGCTCCTCGGCGCGGCCGGTGAGGAAATGCATGTTGCAGCGGACCGACCACAGGAAGTCCTCGCAACGCCGGAACATCTTGTATTCGTCGCGGTCGAACACGCCGCGCTCGATCAATTCCTCCGGTTCGCGCACGCGATAAACGTATTTGGCGATCCAGAACAGCGTGTGCAGATCGCGCAAGCCGCCCTTGCCGTCCTTGACATTGGGCTCGACCAGATAGCGTGATTGACCGGCGCGGCGGTGGCGCTCTTCGCGCTCGGCGAGCTTGGCGGCGACGAATTCCGGCGCGGTGCCCTGCACGACGTCCTTGTCAAAGCGCGCCGTCAGTTGGTCGTAGAGTTTAACATCGCCGAACAGATAGCGTGTTTCAAGAAGCGCGGTGCGCACCGTCATGTCGGCCTTGGCGTGCCGAATGCATTCGTCGACCGAACGGGTGGCATGGCCGACTTTGAGCCCCATGTCCCACAGGCAATAGAGCAGCGCTTCGGCGACCTGTTCGCCCCAGGCGGTCTGCTTGTAGGGCAGGAGAAACAAGAGATCGATGTCCGAGCCGGGGGCGAGCAGGCCGCGGCCATAGCCGCCGGTCGCAACCACCGTCATCCGTTCGGCTTCGGACGGCGCCTGTGACGGATAAAGCTCCTGCCGCGCGAATTCGAACAGGATGCGGATGATCTCGTCTTGCACCCAACAGAGCCGCTCGGCGCAGCGGCGGCCGTGGCGGTCTTTCAGCAGCAGCGCTTCGGCCTTTTCGCGCGTTTGTATCAGTGCCGCCTTGAGGCGCTGCGCCACGGCGGTGCGCAACTCGTGCTCGCGCCCGGCATAGGTCGCCGCAAGCGTCTTAAGGTCGCCGACGATCGCCGCAGCATCGATCAGTTCGACGCCGGTGCGGTGCGATCGTTGAATGTCGAGCATGGTCGTTACGAATAGCGGAGGCGATGCCCAGTGTCATCGCCCTGTGCTGTCGGGGCTGAAAGAATGGAACGGGTCGTGGACCCGGCCGTGGAGAGCAAAAATTCTGCGTCGATGGCCATCATAGCATATATTTCCATTTGACGGCCGTTGGAAGGTTTTCTAAAGAATAAATATAGCGCGCAATTGAATAAACCGATGCGATCCTAAGCGGGGAGGTCGTCATGCTGTCACGTCGTGGCTTACTGGGAAGTGCGGTCGGCGCCGGCCTCGCGTCACTCGGTTTCGCGCGCTCGGCGCGTGCCGCCGACAGGCCGTCGCAAATCCGGATCGACTGGGCCACCTACAATCCCGTCTCCATGGTGCTCAAGGAGCAGGGGCTTCTGGAAAAGGAATTTGCCAAAGACGGCATCGGCATTCTCTGGGTGCAGACCTTGGGCTCCAACAAAGCGCTCGAGTTTCTCAATGCCGGCTCGATCGATTTCGGATCGACGGCGGGCTCCGCGGCGCTTCTCGGGCGCATCAACGGAAATCCGATCAAATCGATCTACGTCTTTTCCAAGCCGGAATGGACGGCCTTGGTCACACGCAAGGACACGCCGGTCACCAAGATCACCGACCTCAAGGGCAAGCGCGTCGCGGTGACGCGCGGCACCGACCCGCATATCTTCCTGGTGCGGGCTTTGCTTTCGGTCGGGATGACCGAGAAGGACATCAGCGAAGTGCTGCTGCAGCATCCCGACGGCAAGACCGCCCTCATTCGCGGCGACGTCGACGCCTGGGCCGGCATCGATCCGATGATGGCGCAGGCGCAGGTCGAGGACGGCGCGCGGCTGTTCTACCGCAACAGGGACGCCAATACCTACGGCATCCTCAATTCGAGCGAAGACTTCCTCAGCAAATATCCGGATCTGACCAAGCGCGTCCTCGCGGTCTATGACCAGGCCCGGAAATATTGCCTTGGCCATTACGACGACGAAAAGCGCGTCTTCATGAACGTGACCAAATTGCCGGCCGCCGTGGTCGATATCCAGCTCAAGGAACGGACCGATCTGACCAACAATTGCATCGGCCCGGCGCAGCGCGATACCATTCTGCAGGCCGGTCTCGCTTTGCAGAAGGCCGGCGTGATCGCAACCAATGTCGACGTGAAAAAGACGCTCGACGATCTCGTCGACGACCGCTTCGTCACGGCGGCTTGAGCGCGGTTTCGCGCTTTCCGGACGCATTGCTTTTGCCCACGCCACCATGTCTCTTGCAGGCATGACCATCGTTGTAGAAGGCAGCGCCGCACAAGAGCGGGCGGCGAGGAACCACTGGGCGCGATTGACGCGGCCGGCTTTGGGCCTCGTTCTGCCGGTCACGCTGGCCGTCCTCTGGGAATTCATCGTTCGCGTGGGCTGGGCAAGCGGGCGTTTGGCGCCGCCGCCCTCGGTCGTGTTCGCCACCTTCGTGGATTTGGCCCGCACCGGCGACCTGCAGCGCAATACGCTCGTAACCTTGGCGCGGGTGGCGGCCGGCTTCGGCATCGGTGTGACCGCCGCCACGATCATCGGCGCCGCAGCCGGGTATTCGCCCATGGTGCGGCGTCTGCTTGACCCCAGCCTGCAGGCGCTGCGCGCCATTCCCTCGATCGCCTGGGTGCCGCTGTTCATTCTGTGGCTCGGCATTTTCGAGGCGTCGAAAGTGACGCTGATCGCGGTCGGCGTTTTCTTTCCGGTTTATCTCGGCCTGATGGGCGCGATCCAATCCGTCGATCGCAAGCTGGTCGAAGTCGGCCGGGCTTTCCGCCTGTCGGACATCGCAATGGTGCGCCGGATTTTGCTGCCGGCGGTACTGCCGGCCTATGTCATTTCATTGCGTTCGGGGCTTGGTCTTGGCTGGATGTTCGTCGTCGCCGCCGAGTTGATGGGCGCGTCCGAAGGGCTCGGCTATTTGCTGATCGACGGCCAGCAACTCGGCAAACCGGCCGAAATCGTCGCCGCCATAGTCGCCTTCGGCATCGTCGGCAAAGCGTCCGATTGGCTGATCGTGCTTGTCGCCGCGCCGTTCTTGCGCTGGGAAGACGTGGTTTGAGCTGAATAGGCCCTTCGCATGCTCATTCTCGAACGCGTTGGCAAAACCTATCCGAACGGCGTGCACGCGCTCGGCGGCGTATCGCTCGAGGTCGCGCTGGGCGAGATCGTCGCCGTGATCGGCGGTTCGGGCTGCGGAAAATCGACGCTGTTGCGCGCCATCGGCGGGCTCGATCCGGCAAGCGAAGGCTCGATCGTGCTCGACGGCGAGCGCATCACGGCGCCGCATGAAAAGATCGGCATCATATTTCAGGAGCCGCGCCTGCTGCCCTGGCTCAGAGTCGCCGACAATGTCGGCTTCGGGCTCGGCGACCGGCCGAAACAGGAGCGTGCCCAGCGGGTTGCGGCGGCGCTCAAGCGCGTCGGGCTGGCCGACAAGGCCGGCGTATGGCCGCGTGAACTGTCCGGCGGCCAGGCGCAGCGCGTCGCTATTGCACGCGCCTTGGTGCCGCGGCCCGAAGTGCTGCTGCTCGACGAGCCGTTCTCCGCGCTCGATGCTTTTACCCGCACCGATCTGCAGGATCATCTGCTCGATCTGTGGGCTGACGCCAAACCAACCTTGATCCTGGTCACCCACGACGTCGACGAGGCGATCGTGCTTGCCGACCGCATCATGGTGATGTGCCCGCGCCCCGGCCGCATCTTCGACGAGATCGAGGTCGACCTGCCCCGGCCGCGCGACCGCCAGTCCGCCGCCTTCGATTTCGCTAAACGCCGCGTCCTCGCCGCGCTCGACCGCTCGCTGCAACGCGTGCCGAGCGGCGCCGAGGACGAGCCCAAGGCAGAGGCCGGCGCGGCCTTATGGTGGTAACGCCCCCGTCGTAATGAATTTGCCGTACCCGACTTGTGCAGGACATCCCCGGCCTTATACACAACGCCGAAAAGAGGGAGTGCACATCATGGATGCCGCCGGGCTGCGCGCGCTGCAGGCGCCGATCAAGGAGCGTTACAAGGCCGATCCCAAGGCCGGCTTCATTACGCTCAAAGCCAAAGGCACCCTCGACGACGCCAATATCGCCTGCAAGGTCGAGACCGGCCGCGCGCTTGCGGTCGCCGGGCTGCACCCGGCCACCGGCGGGTCGGGCATGGAATTGTGCTCGGGCGACATGCTGCTTGAGGCGCTTGTCGCTTGCGCCGGCGTGACGCTCAAAGCCGTCGCCACGGCGATCGACCTCCCGCTTAAATCCGGGTCGGTCAGCGCCGAGGGCGACCTCGACTTCCGCGGCACGCTCGGCGTCGCCAAGGAGGCGCCCGTCGGTTTTGCGCAGATCCGGCTGCGCTTCGACCTCGACACCGACGCGCCGCAGGACAAGCTCGATCAGCTTCTCAAACTCACCGAGCGCTATTGCGTGGTCTATCAGACGATCAGAAGCGGGCCGCCGGTCGAGATAAGCCTCAAACGGAAAATCTGATCGCTCTCGTTTCGTTTGCCGGCCCGGTCTCTTCCTAAAGTAGCGAATGGCCTATCTCATCGCGGTGCTATCATGTCCCCGCTGATCGCTTTCCTGCTTGACCTCACCGCCAAGATGGCGCTGACGGCGACCATCGTCGTCATCATCTCTGTTGTCGTCGAGCGCTCCGGGCCGTTCGTCGGCGCGCTGATCGCGGCGCTGCCGACCGCTGCCGGCGCCGCCTATATCATTCTCGCTTTCGAGCACCCGCCCGATTTCATTGCCGCCAGCGCGGTCGGCAGCGCCGCGGCGACGGCGGCGGTTTCGATCTTTGCTTACACCTATAGCGTATTCGCGCAGCGTCACGGCTTGCTGCTTAGCATGAGCGTGGCTATCGCGATCTGGTTCGTCGCCGCCGCCGTCTTGCGGATGGTTGCCTGGACGCCACTCACGGCGGCGCTCCTCAACATTGGCGTGTTCGGAATGACAGTGCCGCTCAGCTGGCGCTATCGCACCTCGGGCCTGCCGGCGAAGTTTTTGCGCTCAGCCTATGATATCCCGCTGCGCGCGCTCACTGCCGCTATCGTGGTCGCTGCCGTGACCACGGCGAGCTACAGTATCGGTTCATTCCTTTCCGGCGTCTTCGCGGTATTTCCGATCGTGATGGGTTGTTCGGCCGTCATTCTGCATCCGCGCGTCGGCGGCATCGCATCGGCGAGCATGTTCGCGCATGCGCAAATCGCGCTGAACGGGCTTTGGCTCGGATTCCTCGCCATGCACTATCTGGTGGCACCGCTCGGCGTGTGGGGTGCATTCGCGCTCGGACTGATGGTGTGCGTTTGCTGGAGCGGGCTGCTGTTCCTAATTCGGATGCGCGCTATGAGTCGCCCTTCGCCAGCTGCGCCTTGAGCACGTAGAGCGCTTCGAGCGCCTCGCGCGGCGACATTTCGTCGGGATGAAGCGCGCCAAGCGCCGCGAGCGCGGAGTCGCGCGGAAGCGTAGTTGCGGGACGCGCTGCCGCGAACAGCGGCAGGTCGTCGATCAAGCGGCGCGCCGGCGATGTCCGGTCCTCCGCTTCGATTTGGGCCAGCACGATTTTAGCGCGCTCGATCACGCTCGGCGGCAGGCCGGCGAGCTTCGCCACCTGGATGCCGTAGGACCGGTCGGCCGCGCCGGCGATGACCTCGTGTAGGAAGACGACGTCGCCTTGCCATTCCTTCACTCGCATCGTGGCGTTATGCAGCCGCGGCAGCTTTGCCGCGAGCGCAGTCATCTCGTGGAAATGGGTGGCGAACAGCGCGCGGCAGCGATTTTTCTCATGCAGATGCTCGATGGTCGCCCAGGCGATCGACAGGCCGTCGAAGGTCGCCGTGCCGCGGCCTATCTCGTCCAATATCACCAGCGCCCGCTCGCCGGCCTGATTGAGGATCGCCGCCGTTTCGACCATCTCGACCATGAAGGTCGAATGGCCGCGCGCCAGATCGTCGGCGGCGCCAACCCGCGAGAATAGGCGGTCGACGGTGCCGATATGTGCGGCTTTGGCCGGCACGAAACTGCCCATCTGGGCAAGCACGGCAATCAGCGCGTTCTGGCGCAGGAAGGTCGATTTTCCGGCCATATTCGGCCCGGTGATAAGCCAGATACGGCCGGCCACAGCGTCGTCCGGCGGCGACAGATCGCAATCATTGGCGACGAACGGTCCGCCGCTCGCGATCAGCGCCTGCTCGACCACCGGATGGCGGCCGCCGCTAATAGCAAAAGCCAGACTGCCGTCGACTTCCGGCCGCGTATAGTCACGTTCGACCGCCAGCGCCGCCAACGCCGTCGTGACGTCGAGTAGCGCCAGCGCGTTCGCCGCTTCCTTGATGGCTGCGCTTCCCGCCGCAACGGAGGTTGCGAGGCGGTCGAAAATTTCCAGTTCGAGCGCCAGCGCGCGGTCGGCGGCATTGGCGATCTTGGCTTCGAGCTCGCCGAGCTCGGTGGTGGTAAAGCGTACTTGGCCGGCGGTGGTCTGGCGATGAATGAACGTAGCATTGAGCGGTGCCGCCAAGAGTTTCTCTCCGTGCTGCGCCGAGACGTCGACGAAATAGCCGAGCACGTTGTTATGCCGGATTTTTAGGGCGCGGATGCCGGTGGTCTCGGCGTAGCGCACCTGCAGCGCGGCGATGACGCGGCGCGATTCGTCGCGCAGCGCCCGCGCTTCGTCGAGCGCCGGCTCGTAGACGGCGCGGACAAAGCCGCCGTCGCGGCGGAATGCCGGCAATTCTTCCGCCAGCGCCCGCTGCAGCTCGGCAGCGACCGCGGCATCGGGCTGGCGCAGCGTCGCGACGGCCTGCGCAAGCTCGTGCGGCAATGCGCCGAGCGCCGCGAGCCGCGCGGCAAATTCGCCTGAGGCGAAAATGCCGTCACGGATTGCAGCCAGGTCGCGCGGACCGCCGCGGCCGACGACAATGCGCGAAAGGGCGCGGGCCAAATCCGGAACCGCCTTCAGCCTACCGCGCACCTCGTTGCGCAGGGCGCTGTCCTCGGCGAAGGCCGCCACGGCATCGAGCCGGTGCGCGATCTCGGCGGGATCGGTGAGTGGCGCGGCGAGCCGCTGTGCCAACAGCCGCGAGCCTGCGGCGGTGACTGTGCGGTCGATCGCGGCCAGGAGTGAGCCGCGCCGCTCGCCGGACAACGTGCGAACGAGTTCGAGATTGCCGCGCGTCGCCTGATCGATCTGCAGCGTCGCGCCGGCCGCTTCGCGTGCGGGCACCGACAGCGGCGGCCGTTTGCCGAGCTGAGTGCGTTCGACATAGGTGACGGCGGCCGCCGCCGCGGCGAGTTCGAGGCGCGAAAACGTACCGAATGCGGCGGTCGTCGCCACGCCGAAAAACGAGGCGAGCCGCCGCTCCGCGGTCGCACCATCGAATACGTCGCGCGTGAGCGGGGTGAGCGCCGGCAGCGAGCGCACAAAAGGCGCCAGCTCGGTGTCGGCATAGAGTGCATCGGATACGAGGATTTCGCCCGGCTCAATGCGTGCGATTTCGGCGGCGAGCGAGGCGCGGTCGCATTCGGCAACGCGAAATTCGCCGGTCGATATGTCGATCCAGCCAAGCGCGAAGCGGTCTTCGCCGGACGAGGCACGGCTGCGCGCCAGCGCCAGCAGATAATTATTGCGCTTGGCGTCGAGCAGCGAATCCTCGGTCAGCGTGCCGGGCGTCACCAGCCGCACCACGTCGCGGCGCACCACGCTCTTGGCGCCGCGCTTGCGCGCTTCCGCGGGATCCTCGAGTTGTTCGCACACAGCGACGCGGTGGCCGAGCGCGATCAGCCGATGCAAGTATTCGTCGGCGCGCTCGATCGGCACCCCGCACATCGGAATGTCGCGGCCGAGATGCTTGCCGCGCTTGGTCAGCATGATGCCGAGCGCGCGCGAGGCCGTTTCGGCGTCATCGAAGAACAGCTCATAGAAATCGCCCATCCGGTAGAACAACAGGCAATCCGGATTGGCGGCTTTGATCTCGATATATTGCTCCATCATCGGGGTGACGCGGCCCAACTCGTCGGGCGCTTTGGGCATTACGCCAGCGGCGTCATCCGCTGCCACAGGTGTGCCGCGGCTGGCGGTCTCGGGCTCCACTTCGCCGGTCGCGATGGTGCGTGCTGCGTCCATGCGGGCGACGCTAGCAAAAAAAAGGATGTCGCGCCCGGTCTGGTGGCTTGCATCCACGACTTAGATTTTCGGTGGCTGCGATGGGCCCGACGACGATCGGTCCCACCCGGATTTGACTAGGTCGGCCGCCGTTCGAGCGGAACGTAGGCCCGGGCGTCCGGGCCGCTATAGAGCGTAAGCGGGCGGATCAGAATATTGTTTTCCATCTGCTCGAGCGCCTGCACGACCCAGCCGGACACGCGGCCGATGGCGAAGATCGGCACAAACAAATCGCGCTTGATGCCGAGCAGGTGGTAAACCACGCCGGAATAAAAATCGACATTCACATTGACGCCGTGGCGCGCATAGGGCGCCATCGCCGCCACCACCGCCTGGAGAATCTCGTACCAGCGCGGCTGGCCCATCTCCTTGGACAGGCGTTCGACGCCGGCGCGCATATGGCGCGCGCGGGGGTCCTCGGCGCGGTAGACGCGATGGCCGAAGCCGGTCACCGCCTCGCCCGCCTTGCGCTTGTCGCGCACATAATCGGCCGCGCGCGATGGATCGCCGATCTCCTCGGCCATCTTCATCACGTCCTCGGCGGCGCCGCCGTGCGCCGGCCCCGACAAGGCCGCGATCGCCGCGGTGATGGCGGCGTGGAGATTGGCCTCGGTGCCGATAACCACGCGCGCGGTAAACGACGAGGCATTGGAGCCGTGCTCGGCGTGCAGCACGAGGTCGCGGTCGATCAGTTGCGCGGCATCGGCGCTCGGCTTCTCACCCTTGAGCATCCACAACAGATTGGCGGCGTGCGACAAGTCCTTGCTCGCGGCGACCGGCTCGATGCCTTCGCGGAGCCGTGCGTGCGCCGCGACGATCATCGGCACCTGCGAGGTGAGGCGGACACCCTTGCGCAGCACAGCCTCGCGCGAATTATCGGCGGTCTCGGCATCGAAGGCGGCAAGCGCCGAAGCGGCGGTGCGCAACACATCCATCGGATGCGCGTGTTTAATGGTGCGGATGATGTCCAAGATCGGCGCCGGCAATTCGCGTGCGGCCTTCAAGGCATGATCGAACTCCGCGAGTTGCGACTTGTTCGGCAATTCGCCGTGCAGCAGTAGCCAGGCGGTTTCCTCGAACGACGAATGCTCGGCGAGATCGTGGATCGAATAACCGCGGTAGCGCAGCTCGCCGATGCGACCGTCGATAAAGGTGCAGGGCGAGCGGTCGAAATAGACGCCCTTTAGGCCGCGATGAATCTTGATCGGTTCGTTTGTTTCAGTCATCTATGCCTCGACACCACTCGCCCGAACTCAACATGAATCCCATCGAACGCTGTTTCGATACAGCACGCGGTCGTCATTTCAAGATCGTTCTGCCGGAAGGCGATGACATTCGCGTGCTCGCTGCCGCGCGCGGTCTCATTGACCGGGAAATTGCGCGCCCGATCGTGCTCGGCGCGCCGGATGCGATATCCAAAGCCGCGCAGGCCGCCGGTATCGGACTCGATGGCATTGAACTGATAGATCCACGCAGCGATGCGCGCACGCTGCCCTACGGTGCAGCCGTCGCCGGCGTGCGCAAGGGGATGACGCCGGCGATGGGCATTCGCCTGGTCGCGAAGCCGCTCTATTTCGCCGGCATGATGGTTCGGCAAGGCGACGCCGACGCCATGGTCGCGGGCGCGGCAAATCCGACGCGCCGTGTCATCGAGGCAGGCTTGATGACGATCGGGCTGGCGCCGGGGATTACGCTGCCGTCGAGCTACTTTCTGATCGTCGTGCCGAATTTTCTCGGTCAAGGGCCCCGCTCTTTCATATTCGCCGATTGCGCGGTCAACGCCGACCCGACTGCGGAGGAATTAGTCGATATCGCGCTCACATCCGCCGCCAGCGCGAAAAATCTGTTCGGCGAAGCGCCGCGCGTCGCCATGCTGTCGTTCTCGACCAAAGGCAGCGCCCAGCATGCGCGTGTCGATAAGATCCGGCGCGCGCTCGATCTGGTGCGGTCGCGGGCGCCGGATCTGGCGGTGGACGGCGAATTGCAAGCGGATGCCGCCGTGGTGCCCGCGGTCGCGGAAAAGAAGCTGAAGGATCTTGGCGCCGTTGCCGGCCGCGCCAATGTGCTGATTTTCCCCGATCTCGACGCCGGCAATATCGGCTACAAGCTCGTGCAGTGGCTGGGCGGCGCCACGGCCGTCGGCCCGTTCCTGCAAGGTTTTGCCAAACCGATCAGCGATCTGTCGCGCGGCGCGTCGGTCGACGACATCATTACGACTTGCGTCGTTGTCTTGGCGACGGCGTGACGCGATATCATCAGGCAGGCGATACGAGAGTATTCCGCGGTCTCACGTCGTCAAAATGCCGCCGTCTACGGGGATGACCGTTCCGGTAATAAAGCCGGCACGGTCGGAGGCCAGGAACGCCGTCAAGTCGGCAACATCCGCTGTCGTGGCAAGACGGCCGAGCGGAATGCGCGGCAATATTCTTTGCCGCGCCTCATCGGTCAGCGCGGCATGCGTCATTGCCGTGTCCAAAATCGCCGGTGCGACGGCATTGACGGTGATGCCGTCAGGTCCGAGTTCGCGCGCGAGTCCCATGGTCAGCGCCACGACGGCGGCCTTGGTCGCGCCGTAAAGCGTGTTGCCGACCGAGCCGCCGCCGCGCATGGCCGAGATCGACGCGATGTTGATGATGCGCCCTCGGCGCGACGCCGCCATTCCCGGCACGGCTGCCTTCACGCAATTTATGATCCCATCGATATTGACCCGGGCAACGCGGTCGAATTCGCTTGCTGGCAAATCGGCGACGTGACCGGTCGAGAGCAATCCGGCGGCGTTCACCAGGATCTCAGGCGCTCCGGTTTTACCGAGCAAACTAGCGAAGGCCGCTTCGACGGCGGTCGCCTCGGCGACGTCGACCATGATGGCGTGAGCGGACAACCCATCGCGCGCCATCGCAGCGGCGGCTCGCGTGGCAGCACCCTGGTCGCGGTCGGCAATCCAGACCGTGCAACCTTCACCCGCCAGCACGCGCGCGATCGCTTCGCCTATTCCGGCGCCGCCGCCGGTGATGAATGCGACACGACCTTTGAGGTTGATATCCATCTTGATCGCGTCGCTATTCGTGTCCCGGCAGGCTACGCCGCCTTCTTCTGATCGACGCCGATGTCGCTCTCGTGCCGATCCGTCATCGCATAGACCGACAGCGCACTAATCGCGCTGACGACGAGAATGTAGAGACAGATCAGCCAGGGCTGGCCGCCGCCCAACGGCAACAACGCCGTCGCGACGATCGGCGTCAGTCCGCTCGCGAAGATTCCCGAGAACTGATAGACGAACGAGATGCCGGTATAGCGAACTCGCGTATCGAACAGTTCGGAGAACAGCGCGGCCTCCGGGCCGTAGACCGCCGGATAAACAAAAGCGAACGGCACCGCGACCGCGATAATCGTCAACAGCGGCGATTGCGATCCCATCAGCCAGAATGCCGGAAACGACAGCGCCCCGATCAACAGGCTACCGATGCCGAACACTTTGCGGCGTCCGATACGATCCGACAGCCGGCCGCAGAGCGGCAGCATGACGATCATGATCGCGGAAGCCACCATCACCGCCGACAACGCGGACTGTCGCGTCATATGCAGCGTGCTGGTCAGATAGCCGACGAGGAAGACGCCGTAGACATTGAAGGTCACACCCTCGATGTAACGGGCGCCGAGCCCCAGCAGCGTGTTTTTGCTGTGCGTGCGGAACAGCTCGGCAACGGGCACCGCCGCAATCTGATTCTGCTGCTGTGCCGCCTTGAAGGCCGGCGTCTCCAGAATGCGCAGCCGAATATAGAGACCGATGGCGACAAGAACCGCGCTGAGCAGGAAGGCAATCCGCCAGCCCCAGGCGAAGAAATCATCATTATTGAGGAACGACAGCAGGTTGACGACGCCGGCGCTGAGCAACAGTCCCGCCGGCACGCCGATTTGCGGCCAGGCGCCGTAAAAGCCGCGTTGGCCTCCGGGCGAATGCTCGACTGCCATGAGAACGGCACCGCCCCACTCACCGCCGATGCCAATGCCCTGGAAGATGCGCAGCGCCAAGAGCAGCAGCGGGGCCCACATCCCGGCGGATGCGTAGGTCGGCAACAGTCCGATCAGGAACGTGGCAATGCCCATGATCAACAGCGTCAGGATCAGCACCGTTTTACGGCCGAGGCGATCGCCATAGTGGCCGAAAATGATGCCGCCGATCGGCCGCGACAGGAAGCCGACGAAGAATGTGCCGTAGGCCAATAGGGTGGAGATCAACACGTCTGCATTGGGAAAAAACAGCTTGTTGAGCACCAGCGGCGTCATCACGCCGTAGAGAAAGAAATCGTACCATTCGATCGTCGTGCCGATCGCGCTCGCCAGCGCAATGGTGCCGATCGACATCGTCGCGCCGTCGTCCTTCTTGTAAGCCTGATCCATTTCCCTCTCCCCTCGCTTTGTTATGAACCGGCGCCTAGGCTGCCGGCAGTCCCAGCGAGCTGCGCGCCTCGGCGCAGCTCGCGGCGTGACGCCCATACTCACCGCATAGTCCGGCGAGGCGGGCGACCAGTTCGGCGTTGCTCTTGGCCAGCCGGTCCTGGTCGAACTTGATGTTGTCCTCCAGCCCGGTGCGGACGTGGCCGCCGAGCTCGAGACACCAGCGGTTGACCTCGAGCTGATGCCGCGCAATGCCGGCGGCGGACCATGTCGCGTCCGGCATGATCTCCTTGAGCTCGCCAACCAGAAATTCCAGCAATTTGCGCCGTGCCGGCAGCGCATTGGGAATGCCCATGACAAACTGGACCTGGCACGGCCGCTTGAGCAGGCCGCGATCGGCGAGCGTCTTGGCGTTGTAGAGCATGGCCACGTCGAAGACCTCGATCTCCGGTTTGACGTTGTTTTGCAGCATCGACCGCGCAAGGTCTTCCACAAGCTGCGGCGGATTCTCATAGATCTGCGCCGGAAAGTTTACCGAGCCGGTGGCGAGCGACGCCATGTGCGGCTTCAAGTCGAGCATCCTGCCACGCTCGCTCTGCTCGCGGCCGCGACCGCCGGTCGAGAACTGAATGATCATGCCCGGGCAATGCTTGGCGACGCCCTCTCCGACTTGCGCGAACAATTCCGGGTCGGAACTCGGCGACTCGTCCGGATTGCGAACGTGGATATGCGCGACGGAGGCGCCGGCTTCGTAGGCCTGATGCGTCGATTCGATCTGCTCACTCGGCGTGACCGGGACTGCCGAAGTGTCCTTCTTGCGTGGAATGGCGCCGGTAATGGCAACGGTGATGATCGCGGGTGTCGTCATGGGCATGCTGCCGCTGCGGGGCGTTTGACGATGTGAAACGAGCGGATGTCGGGCCGCAGCGCGATTTCCTTCAGCAGCGTGACGAGCGGCGTCGACGCCAGTGGATAATCGGTCTTGATCGGTCCGGCCGCCTTGAGCGCCTGGTATTGGCCGTCGGAATAAAACGCCGCAAGCAACAGATCGTCGTCGGAAGCAAACGGCCCGCGTTCGCGCCGCACCCGCGGGATACCCGGCTCGATCAGGTCGCCGGGCCGCGCCGTTGTCGGCGCCGCGCCTTTGGCGATGCGGTCAAAGAGGTTGGGGTCGATCGGCCCGACGATTTCGCCGTAATAACCGAGCACGTATTTTCTCACCTCGTCCGGCACTGTCGCGTAGCGTTCCTTGCCCATGACGTTGAGCACCGCTTGCGTTATGACGAATTGCGCAAACGGGCTGACGATGATCGGATAGCCGAGATCGCGGCGAACGCGCGCGGCTTCTTCCAGAACGTCGGGCAGACGATGGGCGATGCCGAGCGGCGCCAACTGCGATTTAAGATTGGATATCATGCCGCCAGGCATCTGGTGCTCGTAGTGAAAGGCGTCGTGCTCGACGATGTGTCCGACCGGCTTGTCTTCGCGCGCAGCGATGTAGCGCAGGCGCTCGGCGACTTCGGCGACCGGCGCGAGGTCGATCGGCACGGCAAAGCCGTCGCGCCGCGCGTTCTCCACGAAGCCCTCGGTGGCGGGATGCGACGCGCCGTTGGCCAGAGTGGAGGTCGCCGTATGCACCACGTCGACGCCAAGCTCGGCGGCGCGAAGCGCCGTATAGGGAGCAAGCCCGGTCAGGCAATGCGAATGCAGATGCAGCGGCAGCGCCCCGCAGACGGCCTTGAGCGCCGGCACCAGCGTGTGCGCGCGCTCGGGGGTAAGGAGCCCGCTCGGATCCTTGATGTAGACCGCATCGACGCCGAGCTTGATCAGCTCGCGGGTCTTGCGCGCGTAATAATCGTCGGTGTGGACCGGGCTTTGCGTGTAAACCACGCCGCCGGCGGTATAAAGACCGGCCTTCTTCGCCGCGCGCACCGGCACCGCCATGTTGCGCATGTCGTTGAGCGCGTCGTAAGGCGTGTGGTAGCGGATGCCGTTGGCAAAGATCCGTTGTGCCGTCAGTTCGACAATATCGTCGGGAAAGAATTCGAACGTGAACAGGCTTTGCCCGCGCGTCATCACGATCAGCGGCGTATTCTTGACCCAGCCGCTGAGGATACGCATGCGTTCCCAGGGGTCTTCGCGCAGGTAACGCACGCAGACGTCGAACACCGCGCCGCCGACGAGGTCGATCGCCTCGAAGCCGGCGCGATCGAGCCGTGGCGCGATGTCGGCCATCATTGCCGTGGTCATGCGCGTCGCCCACAGGCATTGGTGCGCGTCGCGCAACGTAACATCGACGAGTCGTATGGTTCTGCCCGCGCCCATCACTGCACCGCGGTCCGCAGCCGATCTTCCACCCAGCGGGTGTGAATTTCCGCCCGCGCGAATTCGGGCCGTTGCAGTAGTGCGGCATGAAACGGTACGGTGGTGGCGATACCGGCCACGTCGAACCGCGCCAGCGCCGAGGACGCCGTTGCGATCGCCGCCGCGCGGTCGCGGCCGGTGATGATCAGCTTGCCGAGCATGGAGTCGTAGAATGGCGGCACCACGTAGTTCTCGTAGACGTGGCTGTCGAGTCGGATGTCGCGGCCGCTCGGCGGCCGCCAGCGCTTGAGCATTCCGGGCGACGGACGAAAGTCGTTTTCGGCGTCCTCGGCATTGATACGGAATTCGATCGCGACCGGTGCGTCGTCCCGTGCCGGCACGAGCGAGAGCCGCTCGCCGGCGGCGACGCGAAACTGCTCGGCCACCAGGTCGTTGCCGGTCACCATCTCGGTCACCGGATGCTCGACTTGGATGCGGGTGTTCATTTCAATGAAGAAGAAACGCGCGCTCTCGCTGTCGTAGATGAATTCGACAGTGCCGGCATTGACGTAATTGAGCGCGCGCACGAGCGTCAGCGCGGCGTCCGCCATAGCCCCGCGAACTGACGGCTCGAGCACCGGCGACGGCGCCTCTTCGATGAGTTTCTGGTGACGACGCTGCACGCTGCAATCGCGCTCGCCGAGCTGTACGTAATTGCCGTGCCGGTCGCCAAAGACCTGAATCTCGATATGCCGAACTTTTGGGAAAAACCGCTCCAGATAGACGTCCGGCCGGCCGAACGCCGCCGCGGCCTCCGCGCACGCCTGCGCGAACAATTCATTGAAGACACCCACCTCGTTGACGACGCGCATGCCGCGGCCGCCGCCGCCGGCGCTCGCCTTCAACAATAACGGATAGCCGATCACGTCGGCGTGCTGTTTGGCTTCGGACGCTACGGTGAAGCCTTCGCTCGAGCCCGGCACCACGGGAATGCCCAATGAGGCCGCGGTCTGCCGGGCGGCGACCTTGTCGCCCATTCGCGCGATGACCTCGGCGCTCGGACCGATAAAGATCAATCCCTCCTCGGCGCAGCGCATGGTGAAGCCTGCGTTCTCCGCCAAAAAGCCGTAGCCGGGATAAAGCGCGTCGCATTGGCAGGCGGAGGCCACTTCGATCAGCGCCGCTTCATTGAGATAACTCGCTTTGGGCGGTGGCGGTCCGATGCACACGGCATGGTCGGCGGCCCAGCGATGTGGCGAATTGCCATCCGCCGAAGAATAGACCGCGACGCTGTCGAGTCCGAGCTTGCGGCAGGTGCGGATGGAGCGCAGCGCGATCTCTCCGCGATTGGCGATCAGTACCCGGCGCACCCTGACGCTCCTATGCGGGTTCGATGACGAAAAGGGTGCGGCCGTACTCGACGAGCTCGGCATTGTCGGCGCCGATTTGCACGATGCGGCCGTCGTGCTCGGACGCAATGGTGGTGAAAAGCTTCATGACCTCGATTAGGCAGAGTGCGTCGCCTTTGCGAACGCGTTGACCGATTTCAACAAAGGGCGGTGCATCCGGCGAAGGCGCCAGGTAGAAGGTCCCGACCATCGGGGCCGTCACCTCGATCTGATGCGGGGCCTTGGCCGGTGTCTGGCGCGGCGCTGCATCGGCCGACGCCGCGCCGCCGACGCCTGCCGGTCCCGGCGGCGACGGGGTCCTCGCGGGAGGCGCGACGACGTCATGGGACGGCGAATAGGCATTGCCCGCGCTGTTGCGCCGCACCACCAGTTTCAAATCGCCGGTCTCGACGATCAGCTCATCGCAGGAGCTGCCGTCGATGATTTTCAAGATCTCGGCGATGTCATCGTAATTAAGGCTCACGCTTACTCCGGGCTTTGCCGCACCACACGTCAGTTCGTCGATTGCATTTTAGCGAGCGCCTTGAGATCGGTGCCGGTCTGCTCGATGCTTACTCCCGAGGTCCGGAAGCCGACAAGCCAGATCGGCAGGATGCATAGCACCGTGAGCACGGCGAGGATCAAGCACAGCGTCGAAAAATCCATCACCGCGCTCATGATTGGGAACAGATAAACCAGCACGACGCCGCCGAGAAACCGCGTAATGCTCTCGCCGAGCATAGATCCTGTCGCCCGCAGCCGCGTTGGGAACTGTTCGGCCATATACAGCTTTGCCAGCGGAAAGCCGGCATAGTCGAAGCTCCAGACCACGATTGCGGCTGCGATGATCGCGCCTCGAGACAACGGGGCGCCGAGCGCCACGGTGCCAATCGCCGTGATGATCATGATGATGACGAGGCCCCAGCGCCGGCTGATCTTGTCACCCATGCTGCCGGCGATGGCGGTCGAAATCACCGTGAGGAACAGCAGTCCGGACGTGTAATAGAGCGCGTTTTCCTTGCTGGCGCCCATGCGCTGGATGATGGACGGCCCGTAGATGGTGATGATGTAGAACGACACGAACGGCGACAGCAGCGCGAGAAACGACACGACGCATCGTTGCCAGTACGGATAACGGAACAGATCGAAGATCGAGACTTTCCGCGCCGCTGTCGCTTCGAGGACCTTCAGCGAGCCTTCGTCGATCAATGTCGCGTCATGCGGGACTTGGCCGATGTCTTCGAGTTCCTCGACGAACGCCCGAACGGTGTCGATCTTGCCGGCTTTCAGAAGAAATCGCGGCGATTCCGGAAGATATTTCATGATCACTGGGACGATAACGATCGGCAGACCGCCGAGCATCAGAAGCACCCACCAGGCCTCGCTGGCCGGCAAACGGCCGATGATCAGCGCGCCGGCCAGTGTGTTGAGGCCGTAGGAAAAGCCGAGCAGGGAATTGGAAAAGCCGACGGCGGTGCCGCGCCATTGCTTGTTGACGAATTCGGACAGCAGCAAATACGGAACGGGGAACACCGCGCCCTGGCCAAGGCCGGCAATGAAGCGGAAGAGCGCCAACTGGTTGGCGTCCTTCGCGAAGCTGGCAAGGAATGTCACGACGCTGAAAATGACGATGCCGCCGACCAGCGTCGTTTTGCGGCCGAAGCGGTCCGCCAGCCGGCCGGCCGGCAGCAGCCCGAGAACGATGCCCAGCGTGCCGGCGCTGCCGACCAGACCGGTCGCGCTTGGCGAGAGCTGCCATTCGCCCTTCAAAATGAACAGGACCGGAGCGATGATGCCGATGTCGAAGGCCTCAAGGATCCAGACCACCCCGAGCAGGCCGACGAGAAACAGGATTCTGCGATTAACCGGCAAGCGATCGAGCCGCGCCAGCAGGTTTTCCTGCGCTCCCAGATCTTCAGGACGTTGAACACTCGTTGCGGTCGCCACCTCAGCCCCCCCTTTTGGTTTTTAGATTGTTTTTGTTATTCGCCGCGTTGCGCGAAATCGTCAGAACTCCTGCGCCGTTCGGTCTCGTTGTCGTCAGACTAGCACTATGCTATTCACTTTTAAAACCATACGTCTCGATCAATGAGAAAATGCAATGTTTGGCGCGCGTCAACAAAAAGTTGCCACCGCGCGTTGAGCGGCCGACAAAACCAAAATACAGGGAGGATCGATGATGGTCGCTAAAAAAGCCGCGTTGGTTGCGATAGCTCTCGCTGTTGCATTGGCGCCCGCGTCGCACGCGCAGGAGAAGTATCCCGACCATCCGATCAATTTTATCGTTCCGTGGGGACCGGGCGGCGGCGCCGATCTGTTGGCGCGCACCGCCGGCAAGATCATGTCGGCCGATCTCGGCGTCTCGTTTCCGGTACTCAACGTGCCGGGCGCCACCGGACAGACCGGCATCACCAAGCTTCTGAATTCCCCGGCCGATGGCTATACACTCGCGGTGCTGATCGGCGACACCTATTCGTTGCTCGCCGGACCGCATCCCGGCTTCGCCGCCGATCAGGTCATTCCGCTCGCCATCATGATCCAGCAGCCGTCCGGCTATTGGGTCAACACCCAGAGCAAATGGCATAGCTGGCAGGATCTCGCCTCCACCGCCAAAGAACAGACGCTCAAGGTCGCGGTGCTTGGTTTCGGTAGCGCCGACGACATCACCACCTCTTATCTCGACAAACAAGGTTTCAAGTTCGCGCCGATCCCTTATGCCGAACCGGAGCTGCGCTATACCTCGATCCTCGGCAACAATGCCGACGTGCTCTATGAGCAGACCGGCGATGTGCGCAGCTATTTCGACGGCGGCAAGATCCGGCCGCTGATCTTTTTCTATTCGCATCGGCTCAGCATTCCGCAATTCGCCAATGTGCCGGTGTCCAAGGAATTCGGTTACGACGTGACGCTGCCGCAGTTCCGCGCCATCGTGGTCAAAGCGGGCACCGATCCGGCGCGGGTCAAGCTGTTGTCCGACGCGCTGGCGAAGGTGGCGAAGACCCCGGAATTCACGGCCTATCTCGATCAGCAATATGCCGATCCGGACAGCTACGTGCCGATGGATAAGGCGCGCGGCTTCATGGATTCATGGCTTGCGCAGGCCAAGAGCATCCTAGCTTCAACAAAGACGGGATCGAAGTGAGTTCGGACAAAGCGGTCACACTGCTGGATCGATGCCGCGCGACGCTGCCTTATCTCGTCGTGCTCGCGGTCGGTGCGTATCTCTACTACACCGCCGCGAATTTCGAGTTCGAGCAGTCGTCGGGGCGCATCGGTCCGGGCGCCTGGCCGAAGCTCATTCTGATCCTGATGCTGGTCTCGGCACTGTGGGGTGCGGTGTCGGCCGCGTTTCAGCTTGGCAAATCGGGCACGGTTGCCGAAGACGCCGATGAGACCGAGGCGCTGGTCCGGCCGCCGGAGATTTATCCGTGGCTGGTCTGGGCCGCCGTCGTGGCCACCATCGGCTTCCTGCTGATTCTGCCGATCATTGGTTTTTTTCTCGCGACGATCGTTTTCGCTTTTACCCTGATGTATCTCGGCCACTACCGGCGTTTTGTCTCTGCCACCCTGCTGAGCGTGGCGATCGCGTTCGCCTTCATGTTCATGTTCATGCGCGTGGTCTATGTGGCGTTGCCGGTCGGCATCGCGCCGTTCGATCGCCTGTCCTACGCGCTGATGACCGCAATGGGCGTACACTAGGAGGCGACGGCGTGGTGATCGTCAATCTCGCTCGCGGCTTCGTCCAGGTCTTCCAGCCGTTCGACCTGCTGATGCTGTTCGTCGGCCTGCTGGTCGGCATGGCGGTCTCGATCATGCCCGGTCTCGGGCTGGTGATGGGCGTCATTCTGGCGCTGCCGTTTACCTATCAGATGCCGATCGAACCCGCCGTCATCCTGCTCACCGCCATCTATTTCGCCGGCACCTATGGCGGCTGTTTCACCGCCATTCTCTATCGCATCCCGGGTGAGCCGATGGATGTGCCGATGCTGTGGGACGGCTACACCATGGCCAAGCGCGGGCAACCGGCGAAGGCGCTGGGCTGGGCGCTTCTCGCCGCGCTGATCGCCGGCCTGTTCTCCTCGGCGGTCATGGTGGCGCTGGCCGGGCCGATGAGTGAAGCGGCGCTTAAATTCGATTCCCCGGACTATTTCGCTGCGGTGTTCTTCGGGCTGACCACCGTCGTTGCGCTGGCCGGCAAATCGCTGGTGAATTCGCTGATCAGCCTGTGCATCGGGCTCCTCGTAGCAACCATCGGCATCGACAGCATCTACGGCACCGACCGCTTTACCTTCGGCGTGCCGATCTTGCGCGACGGCGTGCAACTGGTCGAGGTGCTGGTCGGCATGTACGGCCTCGGCGAGGTGCTGGCGCGGATCGGCCAGGGCCTGCATCTCGACAAGCCGAAAGACGCCAAGGTCAACGTCGCCACCGAGTTTCCGTCACTGCGCGAATTTCTCTCGATCAAGATGACGCTGCTGCGCAGCACTGTTTTGGGCACCGTGCTTGGCATCGTGCCGGGCGCCGGCGCCACCATCACCTCCTTCATCTCCTACGGCATCGAGAAGCAATACGGCCGGCGCCGGCAACTACTCGGCACCGGCATTCCTGAGGGCATCGTCGCGCCGCAGATCGGCGCCACCGCCTCCGTCGCGGGCCACATGATCCCGCTCCTGACGTTGGGCCTGCCCGGCAGCGGCGCCACCGCCGTCATTCTCGCCGCCTTCCTGCTGCACGGAGTGCAGCCGGGCCCGATGCTGTTCGAGGATCCGGCATCGTCGCTGATGGTCTACACCATCCTCGCTTCGATGTTCGCCAGCGTCATCGGCATGTGCCTCGTCGGATTCTTCTGGATCAGGGTCGTGGTCAAAGTCCTGACCATTCCGCAGGGCGTTCTGTCCGCCATCGTGGTGATGTTCTGCCTGGTCGGCTCCTATGCCAATCGCAACGACATGTCGGACGTCTGGATGATCGTGGTCTTCGGCGTGCTCGGCTATTTGTTCGAGAAATTCAAATTTCCGATTTCGCCGATGGTGCTCGGCGCGATTTTAGGGCCAGTCGGCGAAACCGCTTTCATGCGCAGCATGATCAGTAGCGACAACGATTGGACCGTGTTCTTCAGAGGTCCGATCTGCGGCCCGCTGATGGCGGGGTCGATCCTGGCGTTGAGCTACCCAGTCCTGCGCGAACTCTTTTTCATGCGCCGCCGCGCAGCGGCGGTTGTCATATCGGGTGAGCCGCGATGAAAGCACAAGCAATGACGGACAGCCTTCACTACCGCGAGGCGCCACGCGACGACGCGGTGCGCGATGGCGACCATGAGGCGATCTCGACGGCGACGGCGCGCACCTTCGCCATTCTCGACCTGGTCGCGCACTCCCCGGTGGCGGTCGAAGTGGCCAGCGTCATCGAGACTTTGGCGCTGCCGAAGGCGACCGCCTACCGGCTGGTCGATGGGCTAGTCAGTTCCGGCTATCTGGCTCGCGAACCGGCACGTAAGCGCTTGACCGTGGGCACGCGGCTCACCGATCTCGCCTTCGGCACGATGCGAGCGTCGATGCGCGATTCCGGGCGCCATGCGCTGTTGCGCCGGCTCGCTCACCAGGTGAACGAGACGTGCAATATCGGCGTCATTCTCAACGGCGAGATCGTCTATCTCGACCGCGTCGAGGCCGAGCACTGGCCGCTGCGTCTGCATTTCGGCGCCGGCTCGCGCGTGCCGCTGCATTGCAGCGCCATCGGCAAGCTGCATTTGGCTCTGCTGCCGGCCCGGCGCCGCCAGCGGCTGTTACAAAGCCTCGAACTGCGCCGCTTCACCGCCGGCACCATCGCCGAGCGCTCGCTGTTGGAGGCCGAGCTCAAGCAAATCCGCAAGGAGCAGGTGTCGTTCGACCGCGAGGAATATCTCGCCGGCGTGGTCTGCGTGGCGGTGCCGGTGCTCGGGCGCAACGGCGAAATGCTCGCCGCGATCGCGATCCAGGCGCCGGAAGCACGCATGAACGTTCGCATGGCCCGCGAGCATCTGCCGGCGCTGCGTACCGCTGCCGAGGAGCTTGCCGAGACTTTTCAGGACAGGACATAAATCTTATCTCAACCGGCATGACGTGAATGCCGGACTCGAACAAGGATTGAAACGATGAAAATGACGACGGAAGAAGCTTTTGTGAAAGTCCTGCAGATGCACGGCATCGAGCATGCTTTCGGCATTATCGGTTCGGCCTTCATGCCGATCTCGGATCTGTTCCCGGCCGCGGGCATCACGTTCTGGGACGTCGCGCACGAGGGCAACGGCGGCATCATCTGCGACGGCTATACGCGCTCGACCGGAAAAATGGCGATGGTCATCGCGCAGAACGGGCCGGGCATCACTAATTTCGTCACCCCGATCAAGACCGCTTACTGGAATCACACGCCGATGCTCTTGGTGACGCCGCAAGCGGCGAATCGCACCATCGGCCAGGGCGGCTTTCAGGAAGTGGAGCAGATGGCGCTGTTCCGCGACATGGTCTGCTATCAGGAAGAGGTGCGCGATCCGCATCGCACCGCCGAGGTTCTCAATCGCGTCATCACCAAGGCCAAGCGGCTCTCCGCGCCGGCGCAGATCAACATCCCGCGCGATTACTGGACGCAAGTGATCGACGTCAATTTGCCGGCGATCGTGGAGTTCGAGCGGCCGGCCGGCGGTGTGCAAGCTATCGCCGAGGCGGCGAAGCTTTTGTCGGCGGCGAAATTCCCGGCGATCCTGTCCGGCGCCGGCGTCGTTCTGGCCGGCGCCATTCCCGAATGCGCGGCGCTTGCCGAAAAGCTCGATGCGCCGGTCTGCAACAATTACCAGCACAACGACAGTTTCCCCGGCAGCCATCGGCTTGCCGTCGGTCCGCTCGGTTACAACGGCTCGAAAGCCGCGATGGAGCTTATCGCCAAGGCCGACGTGGTGCTGGCCTTGGGCACGCGGCTTAATCCGTTTTCGACGCTGCCCGGCTACGGCATCGATTACTGGCCGAAGAACGCCAAGGTGATCCAGGTTGATATCAATGCCGACCGCATCGGCCTGACCAAACCGGTCAGCGTCGGCATTTGCGGCGACGCCAAGCTCGTTGCCAAAGCAATCCTCGCGCAATTGTCGCCGTCGGCCGGCAATGACGGCCGCGAAGAGCGCAAGGCGCTGATCCACACCACCAAGTCGCGCTGGCTGCAGGCGCTGTCCGGCATGGATCACGAGGACGACGATCCGGGCACGACCTGGAACGACGACGCGCGCAAGCGCGATCCCGACCGCATGTCGGCGCGTCAGGCCTGGCGCGCCATTCAAGCCGGGCTACCGAACGACGCCATCATATCGAGCGACATCGGCAACAATTGCGCTATCGGCAACGCCTATCCGACTTTTGAAAAGGGGCGCAAATATCTCGCTTCGGGTCTGTTCGGGCCGTGCGGCTACGGCTTCCCGTCGATCATCGGCGCCAAGATCGGCAATCCGGATACGCCTTGCGTCGGCTTTGCCGGCGACGGCGCCTTCGGCATTTCCATGAACGAGATGAGCTCGATCGGCCGCAAGGAATGGCCCGGCATCACCATGGTGGTGTTCCGCAACTATCAGTGGGGCGCCGAGAAGCGCAACTCGATCCTGTGGTTCGACGACAACTTCGTCGGCACCGAGCTCGATCCGCATCTCAGCTACGCCAAGGTCGCCGAAGGCTGCGGCCTCAAGGGCGTGGCGGTACGCACGCCCACCGAGTTGACCGAGGCGCTGCGCGCCTCATGCGAGGCTCAGAAGCAGGGCGTCACCACCTTCATCGAGGTCATCCTCAATCAGGAGCTCGGCGAGCCGTTCCGCCGCGACGCCATGAAGAAGCCGGTACGGGTCGCCGGCATCCGGCGCGAGGACATGCGCCCGCAGCAAGCCGCACAGTGAAGGGACGATCATGACTGTGGCCGTGAAATCCCCGGCAGAGCTGCACCATAAGCCGGTCATCGACGAGGTGATGCGGCGGGCGCGCGCGGCATTCGAGAGCTTTCGCGATGTCAGCCAGGAGCGCGCCGACGAGGCGGTGCGTGCGCTGGCGTGGTCGATCTATAAGCCCGAGCACGCGCGCGAGCTTGCCGCGCTCGCCGTCGCCGATACCCGGCTCGGCAACGTGCCCGACAAGGTCGTCAAAAACCAGCGCAAGACCTTCGGCACCTTGCGCGACCTCCTACGCGCCAAATCGGTCGGCATCATCGAGGAAGACAAGGCCAAGGGCATCGTCAAATACGCCAAGCCGATGGGCATCGTCGCCGCGCTGACGCCGTCGACCAATCCCGCCGCGACCCCGGTGAACAAGGCGATGATGGCGATCAAGGCCCGCAACGCCGTCGTCATTGCACCGTCGCCGCTCGGCTACGAGACGACGAAGCGCACCGTGGATTATATGCGCGGCGCCTTGGCGCGAGCCGGGTTGCCGGCCGATCTGGTGCAGGTGCTGCCTCCGCCGGTCACCAAGGAATTGACTGAAGCGCTGATGAAAGCCGCCGACCTCGTCGCCGTCACCGGCTCGCAGGACAATGTGCGGCGCGCCGCGATGAGCGGCACGCCGGCGATTGGCGTTGGCGCCGGCAATGTTCCGGTCATCATCGATGAGACGGCCGATCTGGCCGATGCCGCACGCAAGATCCGCGCCTCGAAGATTTTCGACAACTCGACCTCATGCTCGTCCGAGAATTCGGTGATCATTGTCGATGCGATCTACGACAAGGCGATCGCGGCGCTCAAAGACGTCGGCGGCTATCTGTGCACGGCGCCGGAAAAAGCCGCGGTGCAACAGGCGCTATGGCACAACGGCAAGCTCAACCGGCATCTAATCGCGCGCAGCGCGGAAATCCTCGCGCCCGCATTCGGCCTGACGGAAGACGCTTCCCGTGCCGATTTCTTCATGGTCGAGGATTCAGGCGTCGGCAAGGAACATCCATTTTCCGGCGAGAAGCTCTCGCTCGTGCTGACCGTCTATCGCGTCAAGGATTTCGCCGCGGCTAAAGAAAAGGTGAGTACCGTGCTCGACTTCCAGGGCAAAGGCCATTCCTGCGGCATTCACACCAAGGACATGGCGCATGCGCGCGAACTCGCCGAGGATCTCGACGTGGTTCGGGTATTGGTGAACTTCGCTCACACGTTCGGCAATGGCGGCGGCTTCGACTCCGGCCTCGGCTTTACGCTCTCCATGGGCTGCGGCTCCTGGCAGAAGAACAGCATTTCGGAAAACCTGAGCTACAAGCATTTCCTCAACATCACGCACCTCGTCACGGTGATTCCTGAGGACAAGCCGAGCGAAGACGAACTGTTCGGCCCGCACTGGAAAAAATACGGGCGCTGAAGGC
>Ga0182024_10005075_pt1 | contig 29731 bp, 26 predicted proteins | sample P32metaG_FD_120480 | JGI IMG/M metagenome (GOLD analysis project Ga0182024, IMG submission 120480) | Permafrost microbial communities from Stordalen Mire, Sweden - P3-2 metaG (Illumina Assembly) | ecosystem: Environmental > Terrestrial > Soil > Wetlands > Permafrost | place: Sweden: Stordalen...
CGATACCGTCCACGATTTTATCTGTGCCATCCTGTAAGGTATCTTCGCCCCGATTGAGCCCCCACTTCCAGAACTTTGAGGGAGGGAATCAAGTTGATCATTATTTACGGATAAACTCTTAGAGTCTCAGTTGAGTTTGGTTGAATCGAACAGGCGCGAATGTGCGACCAGCCGAGCGCTCAGGTCGCGCTCTTTCGACATTGGAAATCCGCTGGCGGCAAGCAATGCGGAATCGGCATCTGGTCACGCCAATCCGCTCTCGGCTGTTGCCCAAAGCCGGAGTCACTCATCGAGGACCCCTGCGGTTCAGAATCGCCGGTTCCGGCCGGATTGCCGCCTAATCGGAAGTGTCTTTAGCAAGCGAAAATGTCCGCTTTTCTAAGCTGGTAAAGTGTCCGGAATGATGAATCACCCAGTCAGCGTTACAGAGCTAGCAGTGCGGATGAGGGTTCTTGAACACTACCTCGATCGGCAGCCAGTCTGAAAGGCGCTTCGCGGCTACTTCGGCATCTCCGGCTTGGCTGGTGAGCGACGACCTGGCAATCGCCACGGTTATCTTGATTTTGCCCTTAATGCAGTAAGCCCCGAGATACTTCGACAGCTCCTTATCCGCTAAATCCATGTAGTCCGCGGGAAGGGCGCCCTCCGTGCCTGAGATATCCACCGGGGACATAACCATCTGGTTCGAAATCGGCCCTTGTTTCGTAACCCCCGAAGCCTCGAATCGCACCACGAGGATGGCCCGTCTCTCCAGCGCATCAGGATTCGCCGTGTACTTGATAGCCGGAATGGTGACTCCCGCCGGGTTAGGTTTTGCCGCCTGCGCGTCAAACTCGAGATGGTAGGGGGCTCCCTTCCATTTGGGCGTAACGGGAACGTTGGTGGCCTTGTCTCCCTGGTTTCCGCACCCCGCCAAAAGCGTCAATCCCCCGATCGCCAATATGATGCTTTTTCTCAAGTCATCCTCCTCGTTCCCATCAGACGACGAGCAAGAATACCACTCCTGTGCCTCGCTGCAATGTGATCGCGAGCAGTTGTCGGTTCTAGGGTCGAAACCAGCCGATTGCTCGGTCGCATCCGCCGAATGCGGCATTCACCTCCCCATCTCGACGCGATTCTGACGCAAACATGAATCGATGCAGAAAACGAGCCAAAACTGTTGCGAGTCAGCGTGGGATTGATTCAGAACCCTAGCTGAAGCGGAACACGACGCCGTTCACCGGGATATCGATCTCGAACAACAGATCCCGCGGACCGATATTCAGCTTCGATCCCTTCGGCTTCCTGAAGTACACAAACCCCTCGGCAGTGCCTCCTTGCCGCAGAGTGCTCCGGCGCAGGTAAAGTTCGTCCGAAGTCAAAGTTGAGCCGGGCAATGATTTGCTTTGATTCTCCTCGCTGGCCTCATCCTGTTCTCTCGCAGGCGCGTTCGGATCCTGGTCTTTCACTCGCTGCGACCTCGCCTGGCGGTCTATGTCGGCCTCAGGGCCAGGTGGGGGAATCACTCCTGGCAACCCGGACTCTCCCTGCGAACTCGCTGGAACGATGGCCGATTCCTGTGTCTCCTGGCGCACCTTGCGCCTATCTACCTCCGCTGCCTTGTCGTAAAACCAGAACCGCGTGTGCGCCGGGTCCGAATACAGCGCGGAAAATTCCTGCGGCTTCACTTCAGCCTTCCCGGGACCGGTCTGTCGTACAACAACGAATACGAGAAAGTCCATGTCGCCTGCGCTGACAGGCAATCCGACGGCAACGCTCGTCCCACCGTACACCGTCTGCAGCATCGGTCTGCCTTCGATCGTCACAACTGCGCAATGTTCCGCATCGGCACGGCCAAACGTGATCGCCTTGACCTTGTCGGAGACCTGTCCAACCACGGAAATAGAAGTCAGAAGCAGGAATACGAACCCCTTCATCTCCTTCGACCTCACACACAAGCTATTGCGCCCACATTGGAAGTATCCGAGCAATGACGCGGCGACCGAAGTTCGGCGCCCATGCTCGGGGAAGGTCACCGAGTGGTCTGCAACGCTTCACGTTCAAGAAGGTGCAGAATGTATTCCCCCGCTCCATATCCAACCATGGGCAAGGCTCCTGTGGGATCGCCGATCTTTCCAGGAAACAGGGGGCAGGGCACTGCAACGTACATTTCAGGGATGATGTTGTGGTCCGCGGCTGCCTTGTCAACGATGCGTTGAAGCGTAGCGACTGCCTCGGTATTCCTTCCCTGCCGGCGATACACTTCCGCCAGGCTGAAGTCGACAAACAGGAACTCCTCCTGCTCGTACCAGTACTCAAATATGGCCGGATCGGTGTATGTGCCCCGGACACGGCGGTAGCCGCCTGAAGCCACTTTCAGGAGCGCCATTCTATCCAGTACGTCGCGCTCGATGGCCGGATCCGTTTCGACGCCGAAATTAATCACCGCCAGCAGCGCGCCGTCAATATCGTTCTTCACCCCCTCTTCCAGCGTTCCGTGCAGTTCTCCACCCCGGATGAAAGCCGCGCTGAAGCCTTTCCGGAGCAGCGCCACCTGGTTCAGAACATCGTTTCGAGTGGCTTCATCGCCGGCGCGGCGCGCAACCTCAGAGAAGTCTTCGAGACCCACGATGGCCATGGCTGTGGACCACGCGAAATGTTTCTTGTCTTTCTGGTGCTCCTCCCAGATGGAGGTGTCCGCGGCCACAATCAAACCCTGATCGTATGTTTCCAGGTTCTTGAGCAGTGGTTTCACCACGTAGTCCCTGGCGCTCTCGTAGAGCGGGCCACGATGGGTAGTGATCCTGAGCAAGGCGGGATCGGGATATCGACGCAAGTACTCGCCCAGGACCCACAGTGCCAGACCCCAATCGTCGAACTCGATATTGGTGGCTCCCTCCTCGGTAAAAGACGGTTCTTCCGAACCGTCCCCGAAGTAGCGAACAACGGATATCTGGTAGTCGGCGCCCTCAGTCTCCGCGCGCATCTTTCCTGTAGGCCGTGCGTTGAAGTAGGCCAGGAGCCCGGCAAGCGCTTCGCTCTGGTGTCCCATGCGTGCCAGCGCCACCAGCGCGTATGCCATGTCGCGCACCCACGGCGTGAAATACACGCCGTCGGGCAATGCCGCAACAATCAGGCCATTATTGTTTCGGCCCGGACGATTGGGCTCACGGCTTTGCGCAATGCGGAGCATCACTTCACTCTGTCGCCACAGGCACCGTTCCTTTTCCCCTGCAAACGTGACCGGCGGCTTGGCCCGCCAGTGCTCCATTTCGGCAATCTCGCGCCTCACCAATTCCCGCGGCGTCAGTCCCGCGCGCCAACTGCGGAACTCGCTCACCGCCTGTTTCACTTCGCTGTCGCTCTCGAGAGAAATCAGCGCCCACGCCGGGCTGGCGGACAGAACCTGCCGCGGCTGTGCAGGCTCGACCCGCTTTCCACCCATCGGAATGAGCAGCAAGGACTCCTCAATACCGTCGAACTTCAGCAGTTGAATTTCGGCGCCAAACATTCGCACAACTTTTTGTGAGCTGACCGGCCGGCTCCATTCCACATACAACCCGCCTCCGCGCGCCTCCGTGGAACCTGGTTCCCAGCTGACGACAAGAGCTGTCTGGCGAAGACCGAAGGGCATAAAGAAAAGTCCCTCGCCATCGCTTCTGCGGGCGTGGATGACTTGCGAATCTTCTTCATACTCCGCCGATGCGCCCTCAGTTGACGAGGTTTGGCCGGTTGCGGCTCTCCACCCGAGCGCCTTAATGAAATTGGCGGTTTCCACTCCCTCGCTCAACGGATTCTTCGGGTCCGGTTGACCAAAACTGTAGGGATGGGCGTAGAACCTGGTCACCTTGGCGTTCTCCGGCGACACGACTGCGAATCCGAAGCCGTTGCCAGTCACCAGGTGAGAAGCATCGGCAGGTAAGCATGCCAACAGGCCTGCACAGACGAGAGGGACGAGATAACGGTCGCAGCACATGGCCAATCCAGTTTCGGCGACGCGCCTGAATTCCGCAACACCCCTGACGATCGCTTCCTATGTTGTCTCGGGTGGGCTATGCCTTACCTCATCGAAAGCCATGAAGAGGACGGCAACCAGCGCCAGGACCATGCCTGCGGAATTGTATCGGCTCGGAATCTCGCGATAGATGAGCAAAGAAACGACGATGGTGACCATTGGAAACAGGCCATTGATCATGGGGACGACCACGATCGCCTTTCCAAGTCGAATGGCATAAACGAACAGCAGGCAACCGACCGCGTTGAGAGATTGTATGGCGAACGTGAGTCCGAACCCAGTGGCGGAACCGGCGTGGAGGCCAGGGCTCATCGCAAGCGCAACAGGACTCAATGCGAGACCCGTCGCCGTCATATAGACGAAAAGCTCTTCGGCACTGATCGAGCCGGCTGAAGATTTCATGAAGTAGGCCTGCAGGCCCCACATAAAGAAGATTGCGATTGCGCCTATCAGCCAGAGCCTGCCGTGCACCGGGCTGCTGGATGGCGATTGCAGGGAGACCAGAAAGATGGCCGGCAGGGACAGCAGAATGCCGGACAGCGCGAGAGGATAAGTCCGTTCTCGCAGAATGGTCCAGGAGAGCACGATGGTGACAGCGGGTGACAGGCAGACGATGGGGAAGATGAGGTATGCCGGGCCCAGTTGCAGCACCCAGAAAAGCAGCAGTTGGCCTGCCGCGCCAGAAAAGCCCACTGCACAACCATAGAAGAACGACCGCCGGGTCAGATTCATCTTCCAATTGATCTTGCGCATCGCAATCACGGTTACGGGAAGCATGGTCAAAGACCATACGACGTAACCGAGGGTGGGCGGGAAGGATGGGTTCAGCCATTTTTCCGGAATCTCGGTGAGAGCTCCCCACAGCCCCCAAAGCACGGGTACGGCGATCGAGAGCAGAAGCCATTTTGGCAATCTCATCGGTCTTTGGTCTCCTTGCTCGATGATTGCGGCGTTGCCTGAATCAGGCCGCCTTCGTTCTCGACAATGTAAGAACACAGACGGAAAGAGTCGGGGTCTTCGTCGCGGAGGACAGCTAATCTTTCAGCAGCGATCTGGATGGGGATGATTTCAATCAGGAACTGCCATTGAGCCGGAATGGCAGGCAGGCGCAGGACGCAGTCGGCGGCGTTTTCCTCCAACTGCTGGCCGATCAGCAGGACACGAGCGCCCAGCCGTCTCAGATCGCGGGCCAGATCCAGATCCTGGCTGCGCATGCGATCCGCATCGATGAAGATGCCGGCACGAAAACCATCGCGGACGATCTCCTGCGGGCCGTGGCGAAAACCGCCTGCGGTGAGTGCGGTGGCCGGTGTTTTGGATGCCTCTTCCCAAAGCAGCCGGGCCTCGTGGCAACTGGCGAGGCCTGCGCCGCGGGCCAGGAAGTAAGTGCCGCCACTGCCGTCGCCGAGCCAACCGGACTGCTCGATGGTTTTGCGCCACTCAGGAATGGCAGCCGCTGCGCCCACGAGGGCTTGAGACAGTTCATCCCGTATCGATTGCGCCGAGGCGCCAGTGGCTTCGCAGGCCAGCAATGCGCCAGCCATCGCGATTGCGCTGTAAGTTGACACTGAGACTGCGTGATCGAAGTCGATGCTTGTGTTCAAAACAATATGAGAACCTTGCGCGAGTGGACTATCGGCCTGGTTGGTGATCGAAATGATGGTCGCAGACCGTGAGCGGCACTTCTCGACCAGCTGAACAATCTCAGTGCTTTTGCCGCTGCGCGAGAGCAGGACAACGGTCGCGCCGTGCGGCACCTGAGCGAAGTGAAGTAGTTCCGAAGCATCCATCAACAACGCGGAACAACCGCAAGCAAGCAACTGCGCCTGCATTGCCATCCCCGCATGCCAACTGGCTCCGATGCCAGAGATGACTATGGGCCCGGCACCGCGTAAGACCACCGCCGCCGCTTCCAGGGCGGGCTTTCCTGGGCCAAACATGTGCGACAACGACCGGGCGAGCTGCACGGGCTGCTTGCGAATGTCCTTGAAAAGCATGGTTTCAGCGGCAGTTCCAGCAGCGGCCTGCGCCGGCAAGCGCGATCCTGCTTCAGCGGTGTTTTCCATCCATTGCCTCTTTCCTTCTCTGCTCACTTGGGTGCCTTGAATACCTTACAGGGGAATTGTCCCGCCGGTCCATTCGCTTATTGATAACTCCGGAGTCTGGCCTTCAGGCGCGCCAAGCAGTCGAACATCCTGTCCCGGCGATCCTTGCCTGCGAAGACTGTTCATCCATGGCACCCGCGCGGTTCTTCAGCTAAGAGAGAAACAGTCTCGGTTTGATGAAGATACGAAACAGCCTCGTCAATCAAAGCCGGCTCCGTGACATTGGCCAAGGGTTGCATCCGCTGCCGGCGCACAGTCAGTTCGGGTGTATGCTTGAGTAAGCATTCAGAACTTCTTCTTCTCGCCTTCAGCCTTCCAGGCTTCGCTCCAGACGAGCACCGTCCAGGTAATCAACCGAGCGAAGGGAGCGGCGATGGCTCTTATCAAGAAAGTAGATGTGAAGGCGTACTTTGCTGCGCGGCGCGGCCTGGAAATAGCCGCGGCCGAGAAAGCAAACAAACGGGTTAGGATTGGTCCTTCCAATGCAAGGCCGGCGGACGCAGGAAGTACTTCGGCAGAGTTTCTGCAGGATTTCTCCCTGGAGCATTCATCCCGGGGAGCGTCCGCATCTCTCATCGCCGGTCTCTCTGACCGTCCCCGAGTGCTCCCGATTCCAAGAAATCTGCCAGCATGAACCAACACGCCATGTTTCTGCGCACGGGATGCACTCTGCCGGACCAGATAAATCTTCATCACCAGCCATTTTGCGCGGGCTGGACCGAGGCAATCGATACCCTGGTCGCGGAGATGGATGCATGGGTCCGCAAAGCGGGCTGGCACTTTATGTGGATCGAGGGCTCCCACTCCTGCTTCGGTCTCGGACGGACGCCTGAATCTGCGATCCATCGGGCGTTGGTGCGCGCTCTAACAAACGTGGAGGCGAGCTATAACGCAGCTGAGCTCGGCTCCTTGCGGATCACGAATTGTCTGGTCTTCCAAATGGCAAAAGTAACGACTCATGCCCGGCAGATACAGGAGGGGGCTTCCCTGGACCTTCCGGTGGCGATTCGGCTTCAGCAACGCCCGGCTGCCTAGATCTGTTTCTCTTCAAATGAGGCATGCCGCGGAACGGCTAAGGATTAATCGACGCTGGGCCGGTCGACCTTGTGAAAGGCGCTGAGATGGACTTTTCAAATCGTACCTGGCCCAAATGGGTGCCACATCTGGTCTGGATCAGGCGCGAATGTCCGCGCTGTAATTCGATCAAATTCAAACAGGCCGAGTTGCGGTCGTTCGATGGCGTGCTCAGTATGTTTGCGTTGAGGCCGGTTCGCTGCATGTTTTGCTGGCGAAGGTACTATTGGTTTGCATTCAGGGTCGCAAGCTAAGAACTCCGCGGGTCATTCTGCGTTGGGTGCTCCTCGCGGTATCCTTCGATAGTCATCGGGGTCTGCCTCGATTTCCGATAGACGTTTGCAACTGCCAGCGACCAGAACGGAACCAGATCGACGCCGGGCACGAGCTTGCCGAGAAACGAAGGCAGTAATTCCCAGTGCCAGCCAAGAAGGTAAACGAGCAAGGCTCCGATGCCGAAATCGAGCACGTCATCGGCAGGTGATTCAGCTCCCTCGACGAAAATGGGAAAAATGGCGAGCTGGAGTGCATCCGCGATGATGGCCAGCACCATAGCGACTCTAAAACGCGTACTGTGCGAGATTGTCATTTTGGACTGATGCCTATCCGCCTGTGCCATTTCTATTCTGGCTCGATTCGACTATTTTACGCCGGCAGCATCACGGCATCCAACTTTCGATGACGCGGCAATTCTCCATTGGTATTCGTGAGCTCAAGAGCCCTCCGTGCCCCATCCTTTCCGCTTTTTTCTGCGGAAAGGGTGGGAAACCAACAGAGCTCAGGGTCATGATTATTCCGAAAATGCCTTGAAAACCAGCCTCCTGCCTTCTCGAATTCAGTCATTCGCGATGCGCATTCTCAGAGCTGAAACAAAGCAGCTAGCGAGAGTTAGTTGGTCACTCAGCGTCCTTTACGCAGCGAAAGCCGATTGCGCTGGAGCGGTCGTAACTTGGCGCCATAAGCAACAGCTTCCCGTGCTGGGTGTTTCTGTATGCTTGCGGGAAATACCAGATTGAACCCACGGGCCGATAGTGGCTGCCGCCACGCACAATAGCAGCTCGTGTATGCTCGTCAACGTATTCATCGGTCCACTGCCAGACATTTCCAACCATATCCATCACGCCGAATGGACTTGCGCCGTTGGGGTGCGCATCCACATCGCTGGCGGGGAGCATCGTGCGTCCGCGGTCGGCAAACGGTGCGGGTGCATCCTTTGGATCGTACCAATTGCACGGCGATATGGGTTCGGTTTGCGGCTGAAGAACGCTTCTCAATATCGGAGTCGAAGACCAATCGCAATTACCCCATGGATAAAATTGATTGCCGTTGCCCTGCGCGGCGTATTGCCACTCCCACTCATGAGGAAGCCGCTTGCCCGCCCATTTTGCAAACGCACGCGCATCTTCAAGCGAAACCCACGTAACGGGCTTTTTCGCCGACCCCTCGGGATAAGTCCCCCCTCGCCAATCCTTCAGGAAGCTAAGATCGTCCGCAGGATGGTAATGAGCGGCATCTAAGAACTTCTTGAACTCCGCGTTCGTTACCGGATATTTGTCGATGTAGAAGGGCTGCAAATGAAGTTGGTGCTCGTGGAACCGACGCGGTGTTTCTTCCCATGGATACTGCACGTCTACACCAACATCGTCGGAGCCCTCAATCTCGATTCCCTCAACGCGGAAATCAAAATCGGCAGCTTCTATGCGGATCATTCCTTCGGGGACGGTCGCCGATGGTTTCGTTGGCGGAATCTCAACCAACTGTTGTGTCAAGGGCGTCCACTCGTGAGAAAAACTGGCCAGCGGCTTCTCAGTCATCCGCTTCATTCTTGAAAGCAAATCCTGAATCCGGGGGTCTGGCGGACCGGGTGTGGCAAGGATGGCGCCGTAGCCGTGGGCCTCCGTTGTGAATTCAAGCAATGATCTGTCACCATCGGTTCTTGCGTTGAGTTCTACGCCGTGGTAAAGGTCGAAGTAGCGCATGCCTTGCTTGTAAGGGACTGTCATCTGGCTTTCACTAACATCAAATTCATTTCGATTCACGATGGTCCATAGCGTCTGCTCACCCAAAGGCCAGCGGCTGGCGAAAATGCCGAACCTGCGCATTGGATAGAACGGCTCCCAACCGGGGCTGATAAGGAAAGGGGCCACAGCGCGCTCAATTGTCGCAATGCGACGGGTCGCTTCGGCGTCGCGCGGCGTAATGCCGTTCCAGATGCCCCAGACGTTTTCCCAGCTTTCCCAACCCTCGCCGTTGAAAAATGCGAATTGCAGATCATCGGTCTTATCGCGCATCCACCGACCCTGGATATTGACCTGGTGTCGCGGCTCAAGCCAGCGATACTTGTCGACCGTGGGAACGAATTGAAAATTATATTGGCCCCAGTTAAGCACATCCCAGGCAAGGTCTTCGTCGTGGGGACTGCCTTCCGGCTCAAACGCAAGCGGATGATCTACTTTCTCCGCGGCTAACGTAAAGGCCAACGGAACGCCGTCCTGGGTGTCGCCGTTGATCCCATCGGCGTCGATCTGCTTCATCAATTCAGCAATCGCATCAGGCCATGAAGAGCCGGGATCTCGTGTTCCCTCGTCCCACATCATCATGGGAAACAAGACTCGAACGCCGCGGCGATGAAAGTCGGCAACCATCTTGCGGACGCCCTCCACACCGCCGGGCATGGAGCGCACCATATCATGCTGGTTCCGATCGTCAATTCCCATATTCGGGTAAGTGGGCCAGATAAGCACGGCGTCGATGCCGCCGTATCGCTTATCCAGATCGTCGAGATACCGGTCAACCGTATATTTGCCGGCAACTGGATCATAAAAGTAGCGGTCATGCACCATCATCTGTGGTTGCATAAAACTGGACTGCGCCCACTTGAGCGCGGGGAGCTCATAGCGAGCTGGATCGTACCCAATTCGGATACGGCGCTCATTACGCCAGTGCGTTATATCGTTCAACCAATCCTGATGAATTGCGGGTGTACAGGGTGTCGCTCCGCCCACCCATGCTTCACGAATCGTAAAGCACCCAGGCGGAGGTATCTGTTGTCCGTCCGGCTCATACGCGGTATCCTGCGCACTCGTGGGCGCTGCGAAAGCTGCCACAAGGAGAGTTAGGCTCAATGTCGATAGTGCAGCGCGAGCTGTTGCTTTCATTGTGTACCTTCCTGGTGCAGCGTCTGGAGGATTTGCTGCTCATCCGCGCGAAAGATGCAGACGCGCTGGTCGGCCAGTTTGAATTGTAAGGCCATGCCGCGGGCGGCTCCTATCAAATTGGAATTGAAGTCATGATGTCGGCTTCCAAAGATGGCATCGGCGCGCACCTCTGGAGTCCACACCGTTTATTGCATCGTATTTAACGGGCGAGCCAGCCGCCATCGACCACGAGGATGTGTCCGCTGATGTAGTCGCTGGCGGAAGAGGCAAGGAAGACGGCGGCTCCGGCTACATCTTCCGGTGCCCCCCAACGGGCAGCAGGTATGCGCTCGAGTATTTGCCGGGAGCGAGTGGGATCCTTCTGGAGAGCCTGTGTGAGGTCCGTAGCCATGTATCCGGGAGCGATTGCGTTGACCTGAACGCCGTGGGCCGCCCACTCGTTTGCAAGGGCCTTTGTAAGTTGAGCGACGCCACCCTTGGCTGCGGCGTAGGCAGGAACGGTGATGCCGCCTTGAAAGCTGAGCAGAGACGCGATGTTGACGATCTTGCCTGAGCCGCGCGCGAGCATAGGGCGAGCGGCACACTGGCAGAGGCGAAAGACGCTGGTGAGGTTGGTGGCGAGAACGTCGTTCCAGTCAGTCAGTGAGTAGTCAATGGCAGGTGCGCGACGGGTGATGCCGGCGTTGTTGATGAGAATGTCAATGGAGCCGAGAGCGGCAATGGCCTGATCAACAAGGGCGGTGGCGCGGTTGGGGTCGCTGAGGTCGGCTGTGAGGGCGACGTGGCGAACGCCTGTTTCAGCGACGCTTTGAACAACGTCGGCCGAAACGGAATGCGAGGCGTGAAGAGCGACGTTTGCGCCGGCCTGAGCAAGAGCGATGGCGATTGCCGCACCCATTCCGCGAGATGAGCCGGTGACGAGCGCGTTCTTGCCGGTAAGTCGAAATGAGTCGAGGATCATAGCTTCTCCTGATAAGTGGCGGGAGTTATAGGAGGTCAGCGATGCGGAGCGGGTCCATATCGGTGTAAACCTGATTTTCGCCGCCCATGCCCCAGCAGAAGGAGTAACTGGCAGTGCCGACTCCAGCGTGAATGGACCACATGGGAGAGATCGCAACCTGCTTGTCGGCGACGAGGAGATGACGAGTCTGGTTAGCTGGTCCCATGATATGAATGACCCGCTGGTCGCGCGGAAGATCGAAGTAAAGATAGACCTCGGAGCGGCGCATGTGCGTGTGGGGCGGCATGGTGTTCCACACGTTGCCGGAATGAAGTGTTGTGAAACCCATAACGAGCTGGCAACTGCTTGCGCCCTCCATGTGGATGAGCTTGTGAATGGAGCGCAGGTTTGCTGTTGCCGGGTCGCCAATAGTCTGCGCAGTGAGCGTGGCGGCGCGGACAAGGGCGATGGGATACACGGCGTGGGCAGGATAACTGAGCAGATAGAACTCGGCGGGATTATCGGGGTTCGCGCTTGAGAAGAAGATAGAATGATCGCCGCGACCGATGTAGAGCGCGTCGCGATTGCCAAGAGTGTAGGTGTTACCATCGACCTCGACGGCGCCGTGGGAGCCGATGTTAAAGATGCCGAGTTCGCGGCGCTCGGTGAACGAGGTTGCGCGGAGCTGGTCTGGGCAGGGAAGCGGCAACGGTTCAGCCAGTGGGACCGCCGAACCGATAACGGTCCGATCGAGGTCGACATAAACAATCTGGACAGTGCCCGCGCCAAAGAGGTCTTCGAGGAGAAAGCAGCCCCGAAGCTCCTCGGTTGACATGCCCGCAAATCTAACTTCATCGGCGAGTTGCAGAATTCTCATGGCTTGTCCTGAAGTTTCGAGTTGAAACAAGTTCAAATGAATGTGTCAATGATCTGCGAGCGGCATGGTACGCCTAAGTCTATGACGGCCAGGTTATTGAAGCTCCGAGAAAGACCGGGGCGATGTGCCGGGCAAAGAGGTTGTCAGTCACGTTCTTCGCGATGATGTCCTGATTCGCTTCAAGCAAGTTGAGATAGCGATGGCCCAGCTTTGCGGCGACTTTGAATCCAACGTGAAGCAGTTGACGGAAGCTGGGGTTGTAGTTTGCTGAGTGCGGGTTGTGGCGCAGGGCAGCCGTGAATTGCGCGGACGACCAATGAGCGACCTTGGCGGGCGCGGGAAGTTTGGCGGGGTCTATGTCGATGACCGTCGCATATGGCGCACACAATTCCTCGGAATGCGCGAAAGCTTCGGCGTAAATCTCCTTCGCAAGGGCGAGCCCGTCGCCTCCGGCCTCTGCAAGCCCGATGAGTTCTTCAAGCCATGTGGTCCCGGCTGTCTTGAGATGTACACCTGCGGAAAACTGCTTGATGGTCGAGTGGATGGCGGGATAAATCGAGAATTTGTCGCTACCGGAGTGTACGCTGAGCTTGAGATTGGAGGGTAATCCGTAAGCTGCTACCGCGTGTTGGATTGCAGCAATGTCGAGGGCCATCTCACGGGCGAATTGCGCAGGATCGCCGACGTAGTCGACGCCTTTGTTGAAGCGGCCGCTGAACTTGGGAGCGATGGTCTGAATGGGAATGGATTCGTCGGCGATTGTGGCAAGGATGATAAGCAGCTCGGCTGGAGTTTGCGCGGAGTCGGTTTCATCCATGGATACTTCGGCAATAAATGTGCCGGCACCGTTTGCAGATTCAATGCTGTGGTAGATCTTTCCGGCCTCCTGAATGGCGAAGAGGAATTTGGTCGCGGTGGTGCGAAGCAATTCCGGAGTTATTTCAATGGTCTGATTGTTGGCCTGCATTGGAATGACGCCCCGCAATTCGGAATGAAGGCTGACAAAGCGGTCGATCGAGGCGGATTCGGCGGGCTTGCCAATGTAGTCGGCCACGTCAATGGTATAGAAGTCACAGGATGGAAGGAATCGCGCGACGGTGGTTAGGTTGATGTGGTCTGCGTCGCAAAAGTATGGGCGCTTCCAGCCAAGCTCGGCGACGGCGGCATCGGCTGCAACGCGGACAGAAAGCGGTTCAGTGCCAATGATAGTGTGCTCGCGATTGGACTTATTCCAAACGGGAATGATATCAACTCCGGCATTGCCGGCGAGAATGCATGCTTGCAGTTGAGCCTTGGCTTGACGAGCGAAACGGTCACCAACGCCGATGGAGAATTTGCCGAGGTTAGTCATAATGTGTCTGAGTTGCCAAGTCGTTCGTTGTCGATAAATCCGTGAGAAAGCACGTTCGCCGAATGAGCATGCTCAGTGTTTCCAACGCAGGTTAAAGTAGTTATTGTCTCACCTTGATCACCAGTGCGCCGTAAGTGGTTCCGGGAGCAATGAGTAACTGGTGCGGGGTGCCCGCTGGAATGTGGATTACATCCCCGGTCATAATGGATTGACTGATGCCGTTGCGGATATCGGAGCCGACGATTTCGCCTTCGCTCACCGTGTGTGCATCGATCAGGCCGCCGCCGGTCACAAGCGTGGCTTTGCCTTCCGTGACCAGCATGACGTCATCGAAGTAAGCGTGAATCTCAGCCCCTCCACTTACGGTCCTTGCTGAAAGCTTGAGCGCCAGTGCCCCATAGTCTGCCAAGGTGGAGCCGCCGCTGCCTTTGGAACCTGCCTGTTTTGCCAATTGGTCAAGCTCGCTCCGAATCTGGGCCGAAGAGAACACTTTCGCTTTACCCGGAGACTGCGCAAGGCAAGAGACAGAGAACAGGATCAGGCCAATTGCGAAGACGAGTTTCATTTGGACATTCTCCTTCATAGGGTACTAGATTGAATAGGCAACTCTCAACAGCGACCGCGCGCCCGGTTATGGAACATGCGTGGATAAGCGGGCTAAGGACGATACCACTCCCTCGAGCCCAAGGCGTGTATCAATCGAGATGAAAAACTTCCTGAAGCGGAATGATGTTATCATCCGCGGCTCCGCCGCCGAGTGCTTCAAAGAATGGAGACATATCCGCTTGCCATCGGGCATTGACGGGATAATCTTTCATACCAGCACAAGCTCGATCAAAGTCATCGGTTTCAAGATAGCCGACGAGCAGGCCATCGGGTTGCAAGAACAGAGAGTAATTGTGCCAGCCTGTATTTCGCAGTGCATCGAGCATCTCCGGCCAAACCTGAGAGTGACACCGTTTGTATTCTTCCAGCATCTCTTTTCGGACTTTCAAAAGGAAGCAGATTCGCATGGTTACATCCTATCTTGCCTAATGCGTGGATTAGTCTCAAGACTGCATCAGAGCAGGTTGGAACATGATTTCGTCAAAGGGAGGTCTCATGCATGACCAGAGCTACGGCGCTTCGCAACCTGGCCTTGTTTCCCTCCTGTGCCGGACGGATACGGGGAACGATGGCTAATGGATTGCGCTGCATTTCCGTCTGAATCATAGGGCCCACTCTATGCCAGAGGGTTGTGATGTCACCCACGACAATAATCTCAGAAGGCGCAAGCGCTGTCGCTATCATATGCATCCCGCGGCCAAGCGCGGCGCACATACGATCGATGGCTTGTCCCCCCGCAGCATCGCCGATATCCGCTAACTTCAGTAAGTCTTCAAACGTCGGCGACGGTTTGTTGGCAAATTCCGTGTAGTAGCGCATACCGGCAGAATTAGCCGCGAGAGTCTCCCAGCATCCCCTGCTGCCGCAGCCACAAAGCAAGCCATTAGAGTCCATCTGCACATGACCGAATTCGCCCGCGGACCCGCCTTCCCCGCGAAGAATGCGGCCGTTTGCGAAGATGCCTGTGCCCAATCCTTCTGACACGTTGACCACAACAAGGTCGTGCATTCCATCGCTGTCGCCGAACCAGACTTCAGACAAGGCACAGGCGTTGGCAACGTTATCCGCAACGACGGGAAGTCCAGTAGCTTGCTCGACGCGGGATTTAATTTGTGCAATTGGCCAGTGAATGTTGGGAGCGAAGATGGGCGTATCCGGGATCGGCCTGCCCTGGACGGGTTTCGCCGGCGTGAGGTCAAGGCGACCGGGCAGACTTATCCCAATTCCATCAAAAGAACGGTCCTTGTTGGCAGAGATAAGTTGCTGAATTGCACCGACGATGGCAGCAATTACTTTCTGTGGGTCCTGTGGGAGTGGGATCACGTTTTGAGCAATGATTTTGCCACCCAGGTCCGTCACAGCCAACGTGGTTTGAGATGGATGGATATCCAGCGCAAGTACACCTCGCTGGCTGTTTACATTGAGGAATGTAGGTCTGCGCCCACGAGGAAGGCGACCCATGGACCCTTCAACAATCCAGCGCTCGGCGAGCAGCTCTTCGACGATCAGGGACACTGTGCTTCTTTGCAGGCCTGAGACGCGGGCCAGATCGGCACGCGAGATGGGTTGACGGGTGCGAATCTGATTGAAGATGAGGTTGCGATTGATCTGCCGTGGTATTTTGTTCGACGCACTGACTTTATTGGTAAATGAGAACCGGGGCGCGGGCGAGTTGGAACGGCTCTCGGATTTGTCTGGCATGATCGGCACCTTGCTGCTTGAAAGTTATGTCCCTGCGGCTGCGGGCCTGCGCGACTGGTATTGCGGAAAGATTCAGTTATGCGCCGGCGCTATGCGCTGTAGGTGGAGGATGAGACGCGGCCTCCGCGGCCGGTCCAGTTGGTGTGGAAAAACTTACCGCGTGGTTGGTCGGTCCGCTCGTAGGTATGCGCGCCGAAGTAATCTCGTTGCGCCTGCAGGAGATTGGCGGGCAATCGCGCGGTGCGATAACCATCGAAGAAAGCGAGCGCGGTGGAGAATGCGGGAGTGGGTACGCCCAGTTCCACGGCATGAACGATTGCCGCTCGCCATGAAGCCTGGTACTGGTTAAGAGCACCGGAGAAGAAGTTATCGAGGAGCAGGTTGTCGATGGAATGGTTCTTGTCGAATGCCTCCTTGATCTTGCCCAGGAACCGGCTGCGGATGATGCACCCGCCGCGCCACATAAGTGCGATGCCACCCATGTTGAGATTCCAGCCGTTCTCTTTGGCTGCGGCTTTGAGCAGCATGTAGCCCTGCGCGTAGGAGATGATCTTGGAGCAGTAAAGGGCGCGGCGCACATCTTCAATGAACGCAATGCGATCCGTTTCGACAACTTTGGAGACCGGGCCTTCGAGGATAGAGGATGCGGACACACGTTCTTCTTTCAGTGCCGAAAGGCAGCGCGCAAAGACCGACTCGCCGATCAGTGTTACTGGTTGGCCGAGGTCGAGGGCGCTGAAGACCGTCCACTTACCCGTGCCCTTTTGTCCTGCGGTGTCGAGGATCTTATCGATGATAGGCAGTCCATCTTCGTCTTTCTTGGCGAAGATTTGGCTCGATATTTCGATCAAATAACTGTCGAGTTCACTTCGGTTCCAATCGGCGAAGACCTGGTGCAATTCATCCGCACCGAGGCCGAGACCGCGTTGAAGCAGGTCATAAGCTTCGCAAATCAATTGCATGTCGCCATACTCGATGCCGTTGTGGACCATCTTGACGTAGTGCCCGGCCCCGCCTTCGCCAACCCAATCGCAACATGGCGTGCCATCTTCGACTTTGGCCGCGATGGCCTGGAAGATATCCTTGACTTGCGGCCAGGCAGCGGGATTGCCGCCGGGCATGATAGACGGGCCGAAGCGCGCACCTTCTTCACCACCGGAGACACCGGTGCCAATAAAGAGGATGCCTTTAGCGGCGAGGCCCTTGGTGCGGCGGTTGGAATCAGTGAAGAGCGAGTTACCGCCGTCGATTACTATGTCGCCAGGTTCAAGAAAGGGGAGCACGTGGTCGATCATCTGATCGACGGTGTCCCCTGCCTTAACCATGAGCATGACGCGGCGAGGCCGTTTGAGCAGGCCGGCAAACTCCTCGATGGAGTGGGCGCCGACTACCTGAGTGCTACTTGCTTCGTTGGCGAGGAAGTCGTCCACCTTTGAAACGGTACGGTTGAAGACGGCGACTTTGAACCCGTGGTCGTTCATATTCAGGACAAGATTCTGCCCCATGACAGCGAGGCCGATCAGGCCGATATCGCAGGATGTGTCTGGCATACTGTCTCCGATTCAAGGAAAGTCTAAATGAGAGGGCGCGGTGTCACGCCCCCGGTCAGGCTACTGGCAGCTTGCGCTTGAAGAATAGTTGCCGCCGCATTCAGGGGAAAAGCAGCGCCTGCGATAAGTGCGCGAGTTCGATCGTTCTTCATGTTGATTGGTCCTTGCCTAACTTCGTGTTATAGAGACGTGCGGCCCTTAAGTGACAGAGTTACTGGTTTACACCGCTGGCAAGGAACCCTCCGTCGACAACAAGTGTTTGTCCAGTGACGAAGGATGAGGCGTCTGAGACGAGATAGATGGCGGCGCCGACGAGCTCTTTGATTTTGCCGAAGCGGCCCATGGGCGTGCGCATGAGCAACTCCTGCCCGCGCGGGGTGCTGTCGAGCAAACCGGCATTCAGATCGGTGCGAAAGACACCGGGGGCGATGGCGTTTACAGTAACTCCCTTTCGGGACCACTCTACGGCGAGCGAGCGGGTGAGCGATGCTACGCCGGCTTTACTGGCTGCGTAGGCGGCCACTTCATTCAGGGCGACGAAGCTATTGAGAGATGCAATGTTCACGATGCGGCCATAGCCGCGTTCGAGCATGGGTCGGCCGAAGACCTGGCACGCGCGAAGAGTGCCGGTCAGGTTGGTGTCGAGGATATCGGTCCACTCTTCTTCAGGCATGGCGAGTGTGGGGGTGCGCTTGATTCTGCCTGCGGAGTTGATCAGAATGTCGACCTTGCCAAACTTGTCGAGCGTTGCTGCAAGAAGCTTTTCGAGAGAGGCTCGGTCGCAAACATCCGAACAAAGGCGCAAGGTCTGGCGTCCGCGAGCTTCTATCTCCGCAGCAGTGTCGTCTACCTGCTGCGGACGACGAGCCGTTGCGACAACGTCTGAGCCAGCTTCGGCGAGGCCCAGGCTGAGAGCCCGTCCAATGCCTGAAGTGCCACCCGTTACTACCGCAACTTTGCCTTCAAGGCTAAATAGGTGCGAACTCATTTTTCTCCCTCTTTCAGAGGCGGCTGCGGTGAGCCCAGAGGCCGAGGCCAGGATTACCAACGAAGAAAACCTCTTCATCATCGATTTGATTGTAGCCGTGCGCCAGGCTTTCGAGATTGTAGCGAGCCAGCATCGCGTTGAGGTCGCCATAGCGGAACCCGACGGACTCTACTTCTTCGCGAGTGAGTTGTCCGGGGCACCACGTGACGTTGAAGCGGCCTTCGGACGAGCCGTGGATGAGATGGGCAGCGGCGCCGAGATCATTGGCCAGGTCGGCGTTGGCATCAACCGCAGCCAGGGTGGCAGGAGTGCCGCGATAGCCGTATTTGCGAATTAATGCGTCAATCCCTTTGTCCTCGCCAAATTCCCTGACGCCGGGCGCGAGGATGACCAGGTCGGCCCCGTCTGCCAGCGCCATGCGGGTTCGATAGACTGCCTTGTTTCCGATCCAAGTGGAATGAAACTCGTGAGGATCGAGGTATACGACAGCTTTGTGGATGGGCTGGTCCAATATCTCGAAGTTAACCTTGAAGCTTAATTCGGCGGCTAAGTGGAAGCACTCGGAGTCATCGCCGATGAAGAGACCACGGAGCGCCAAGCCGCCTTCAGCGCGGCGCGCAACCACGGTGAGGACGTAAACAATGGGCAGGTGACGAAGAAAGCGATCGGAGGCGTAATTGAGCACGGCGCGCACAGGATTCTCCGCACGGCCCATGATGCGCTCCATGCCGTAGACCGCGCCGAGGTAATGGCTGCGATTGATGCCATCGGGGCCGCCAGTACCGACGAGGATGTTCTTGGTGTAATTGGCCATACCGATGACCTCGTGGGGGACGACCTGGCCTATGGAGAGGATGAGATCGAAGTTACCCCTGGACACGAGGCGGTTGACCTGGGCTGGCCACGGATAACTCAGTTTGCCTTCCGATTGCTCTCGAATGAATTCGGTGGGAACTTCGCCAAGAGTTTCTACATCGGTGCGCCAGTTATGGACATGGAAGAGATTTTGCGGGACATCGCCGAACATGCGGGCGATCTGATCCGGGCGCAAGGCTGTATGCGTGCCGAGCGCCGGCAGCACCGCTTTGAGGTGGTCACGGTAGTATTGCCAGGCATAGGCGGTGAGTTCGCCGGCACGCGAGTGCAGACGACTTAAATCGGGAGGGACGGCCAGGACGCGACTGCGCTGGCCGAGCTTTGCGAGGGCTTCCTCAAGCAGCAGCTGCAATTGCTGTGGCGAGAGATCTGTGCCGATACTTCCTATGGCGCAATAGAGACTCATGCGACTGCCTCCACTTTCTTCAATCCGGGAGCAAGGGCGACAACGATGAGTAGCGCCACAAGATATGCGCTGGCTGCAAGAGCAAATAGGCTGGCATAACTGCCAGTTAACTGCAGAATGTAACCGGTGAAGGTGGCGAGCAGGAAGCCGCCGACCGAACCGGCCATGCCACCGATGCCGGTAACTGAGCCGACTGCGGAGCGCGGGAACATGTCTGACGGAGTGGTGAGAATGTTAGCGGACCAGCCCTGGTGAGCGGCGGCTGCAAGGCTCAGCAAGGAGATGGCCGCCCACTCCGAACTGAGGTAGTTGATCATGAAGATCGGCACCACCGCACAAGCGCAGAGGAGCATGGACGCCAGGCGTGCGTTGACCGCGGACAGTCCGAAGCGGCGAAAAGGAGCGGGCAACCAGCCGCCACCGATGCTGCCGATGGCCGAGGCGTTGTAGACGATGATGAGTGGCAATCCAAGGTGAGAAAGGTCGAGGTGAAAGCGCTTGCTGAAAAAATCGGGTAGCCAGAAGAGGTAGAACCACCAGATTGGATCGGTAAGAAACTTGCCAATGGCAAATGCCCATGTCTGTCGGTAACTCAACAGCTTGATCCAGGGTGTGGACGGGCCCATCTGCTCGGCAGCCTCCTGGTAGATGTGTCGCAATTCGGCGCCTGTCAGCGTGGGATGGTTGGCAGGTTTGCGGTATTTCGTGAACCAGAGGGCGATCCACATAGCGCTGAAGACGCCGGTAACCAGAAATGCCGCGTGCCATCCGTAATGGATTGTGACCCAGGGGACGATGAGGGGAGCAAGGATGGCGCCGAGGTTGGTTCCCGAATTGAAGATCCCCGTAGCGAACGATCGCTCGCTTTGCGGAAACCATTCAGCCACAGTCTTGATGGCGGCGGGAAAATTGCCGGACTCGCCGAGGCCGAGAAAGAACCGCGCCACACCGAATTCCATCACTGTCGAGGCCAGGGCGTGGCCCATCGCAGAGAGGCTCCAGACGGCCATGATCACCATATAGCCGATACGCGTGCCTACCTTGTCCACAAAGCGCCCAGCGGCCAACAGGCCAAGTGCATATGCAATCTGAAAGGCCTGAACAACGTGGCTGTAACCGAGTTCACTCATGCCGATGCTGTGCGCCAGCGTTGGCTTAAGGATTGAGATAACCTGGCGATCCATGTAGTTGATTGAGGTGGCGGCGAAGAGCATGGCGCAGATGGTCCAACGAACACGGCCAAGGCGCATACCGGTGGAGAACTCTTCTTCGACGAGTGCGAGAGGGACATTCGCGTCGGACATTCCTGCTCTCCTTAAAGCCGATACGCCTGCTTTACAAGGCCGTAGGTGAGGGCGTGCGCAACATCGAAGGCTTCGTCCTCGGCGAGGCGGTGCTCGGAGACGAGTTTCGCCAGGAAGGCGCAATCCACGCGGCGGGCTACGTCATGGCGGGCGGGGATGGAGAGGAAGGCGCGGGTGTCGTCGTTGAAGCCGACGGTGTTATAGAAGCCTGCGGTCTCGGTAGCTTGCTCGCGGAAACGCAGCATTCCTTCAGGGCTGTCGTAGAACCACCAGGGCGGACCAAGGCGCAGGCAGGGATAGTGACCGGCCAGCGGCGCTAACTCGCGACTATAAGTGGATTCGTCGAGAGTAAAGAGAATGATAGTTAGTTTTGATTCGTTGCCGAATCGGTTGAGCAAGGGTCGAAGCGCATCCACGTAGTTAGTGGGGCGTGGAATGTCCGCACCGATGTCTCGGCCGTAGCGCTGATGCAACGCGCGATTGTGGTTGCGGACGCTGCCGGGGTGAATTTGCATGACGAGGCCGTCATCGAGGCTCATACGCGCCATTTCAGTGAGCATCTGGGCGCGGAAGAGTTCCTGCTGTTGCGCGCCGGAATTGCCATTGAGGACGCGGTGGAAAAGATCTTCGGCTTCAGGCGTGGAGAGGTCGGCGGTCCGCGGAGTTGGATGGCCGTGATCCGTCGCAGTGCAGCCGAGAGAGCGGAAGCGGGCACGGGCTTTGCGGAGTGCATTGAGGTATCCGGTCCAAGTGGAAGTGTCTTCGCCGGTCTGCTGGCCGAGCGTGGCAATGTTTGCGGTAAAACCGGCAAACTCTGGATCGACAACAGAATCGGGGCGAAAGGTGGGCAGAATGCGTGCCTTCCAGCTGGAATCGCGAATGGCCTGATGATCGGCGAGAGAATCGATCGGCGAATCGGTCGTGGCAAGGACTTCAAGATTGAATCGCTCGAAGAGGGCACGTGGCAGGAACTCAGGAGTTTGGAGCTTTTCAGAGATAGTGTCGAAGTAGAGATCGGCTGTAGCCTCTGAAAGGCGCACTGTAAGCCCGAAGAGTTGATTAAAAGCAAAGTCGAGCCAGATGCGCGTGGGGGTTCCACGAAAGAGATAGTAATGGCTGGCAAAGATGCGCCAGACTTTGCGTGGGTCTTTCAATTCGGGCCGGCCGATTTCCAGGTCGTCCATGGATACTCCCTGGCTGTAGAGCATGCGATAGACATAATGGTCGGGCTGAACGAAGAGCTTGGCGGGATCGGGGAAGGGCTCGTTCCGAGCGAACCATGCGGCTTGCGTATGGCCATGAGGGCTGACAATGGGCAAGCCCTCGATGCTCGCATAGAGCGCCCTGGCGATGGCGCGGGCTGCGGGTTCGACCGGGAACAAACGATCCACATGAATCAGCATTTCTTCAATTCCAGTCGCTCGCAGTGCGGTTGTTTCTGAATCAAGCTTTATAGCCCATGCCCGACAAGACACCGCGCATGTAAGCAAAGGACTCAATGACTCCGGGCATGGGATCGTCCCCGTGGATTTCGTATTCCAGATCGACGAAGCCCTGGTAGTTGGTTTTGATGAGGGCTGCAAAGATTTCGCGGAAGGGCATGATGCCTTTGCCGACGGCAACCTGACTATCCTTGTCATGGAAATCGGTGAGGTCTTTTACGTGCATGTTGAACAGGCGCGGGCCGATCTCATGAATGGCCAGGACAACGTCGGTTCCGGCACGGACGGTGTGGCCGATGTCGATGCAGCAGCCCATGCGCGGGTCGAGATCCTTGACGGCCTTAAGCACATCCAGCGGGGACGGGAACACCTTGTCCTCTGGACCGTGGTTGTGAATGGCGATGCGGATGTCGTATTGCTTGACGAATTTTTCCAAGCGCGGCAGAGTTGCTGGGGCCGGGTCGCCGGCGACGATAAGTGGGAGGCCGGCGCGCTTGGCATATTCAAACTTGTCGCGGATATCGTCGTCTTCGTCCTTGGGAAAATAGATCACGCCACCAGCATGGAGCGAGATGCCCGCGGCAGTGTAATCGGTGAGCGCCTTGGCTTCTTCCGCGGGGTCCATCGGCAGGTGATCTTTGGCGTCCTTGGGATTCAGCGCGGTGACGTTGAGCTGCTTCATGAAGCCAATCATCTGAGTGCGGGTGAAGTTACGGAAGGTGTAACTGGCCAGCCCGAGATGAACGGGAGACGGCTTGCCGGTCGCTTGCGAAGGTTGAGCGAAAGAGGGAATGGCGACGGGCGCAGCACACGCGGCGGCGATGAGCGCGCTAGATTGAACGAAGCGGCGACGGGAGAATGTTTGCTTCATGAGCGGGAGGTTCCTCGAGTGCTGCTGACAGCGATTATGGCTTCAACGATTCTTTGCATCTTCCATGCGCCGAGTTACAAATGCGGCGCCCAGCCGTGCTCGTATTCGCGGCCCCACATCTTCATGGCGGCTGAATCGTTAAGAATCTTGCCGTCGGCCGTGTCCAGAGCGAGTGTGCGATTGACTTCCCAGGAGACGTTCGAAAGTTGGAGCATGGTTACGGCAACGTTGCCGACGGCGATGGGAGCGTTGAGCTTTTCACCGTGGCGGACGGCGGCGATGAAGTTGGCGAAGTGGGCGTCTGTCATGGAGTCGCGGCCCATCGTGTCGGACGAGTCGGCGGCCTTACTTGCTTTCACTTCGGAGGTCTTGTTGCCCTTGAGATCGTAGACCTCATAGCCGCCGCGATCGACGACCACTGAGCCGGTGGTGCCCATGATGACGGTGCCGCGGTCGCGACCGTAGAACTTCATCCCCTGGCAGCATTTTCCTTCCCAGTCGATGAGCTTGTCTTCGTATTCGAAGCTGGTGAGAAGAGTGTCGTAAAACTGCCAATCGTCTTTGAAGTGATAGCGTCCGCCGGAAGATGAGACATGGCGCGGGTAGTCGACGCCGAGGGCCCAGCGGCAAACGTCAACCTCATGGGTCCCGTTGTTGAGGGTTTCGCCCGTGCCCCAGATCTTGAACCAATGCCAGTTATAAGGCTGCACATTATCCTTGTAGGGCTGGCGCGGCGCGGGGCCTTGCCACAGGTCCCAATCGAGCGTGGCGGGGACAGGCGCCTCTTTGCCCACGCCGATGGATTTCCGGATGTTGCTGTACCAGGCTTTGGCATAGTAGGCGCGGCCGATGAGGCCGTTGCCGATTTTATCGACGACCTCGATGGTGTGAGGGGATGAGCGTTGCTGCGTGCCCATCTGCACCTGCTTGCCATACTTCTTTTGCGCCTCGACGAGCAGCGCGCCTTCCGCCGGATTGTGGCTGCATGGCTTCTCGACATACACGTGCTTACCTGCTTGCAACCCGGCGATGGCTATGGGCGTGTGCCAGTGGTCGGGCGTGGCGATGGTAATGGCGTCGATTTCCTTGAGCTGCAGGATGGAACGAAAATCTTTGTCGGTGGCGGGCGCTTCGCCCATTTCGCGCTCGGTTTCGCCGGCGAACTTTTTCAGGATGTTCGATTCCACATCGCAAACATGAGAGATGCGGGCGGCGCTCTTGTTGGCTTTGAGCGAGGAGAGATGCGCATAGGCGCGGCTATTCAGGCCAATGACGGCGAAGTTGAGGCGATCGTTGGAGCCCAGAATCTGACCATAGCTTTTTGCAGTGGACCCGATGGCCAGACCAGCCGCGCCTACTGCGAGGGTGTCGAGGAATTCACGTCGTGTAACCAATGTTTTTCTCCATGGATCCAGCAGGTGACTTGCTTTGTTTGAGACCGCGGCACTCCGAACGCGCTAAAGGGTGCCGGAATCCTTGAGGGCCTGCTTCATGCCGGGCCAACTGATGCGGGTGGATTCTTCAGGGGTCGCGGCGCCGTGCCAATGAGTTTCAAGGCTGACGGCTTCGCGATAGTTGATCTGGTGAAGGGCCCGGAACTGGGCCGTCCAGTCGATGAATCCGGTGGCGACGGGCGCCCACTCGATTTTGCCGTCCGCGTTCTTGACGGCATTCTTAACGTGGCAGTGGTGAATACGATCCTTGGGTAGCGTCTCCCAGGCAGCGGGGAAGGCGTCGAGTTCGCCGCGCATTACTGCGTTGGCTGGGTCCCAGTTGAGCGCCAGGCGCGGAGACTGAATTGCGTTGAGGGTTCGCGCGGCTTCGCGGCCGGTGGCGGTGTTGCACTCGAACTCATTCTCCAGGACGAGAAGAATGTCCTGCTTGCCGGCTATCTCCGCGGCGGAGCGGAGCTTCTCGTCAATGGCTGCGCGATAGGGAGCTACATCGTCCAGACGCCAGAAGTCGAAGCAGCGGACTTTGCCGGTATTGAATTGCTTGGCCAGAGAGATGGAGCGGTCCAGTAACTCGTCTTGATGTTTGAAGGCCACTTCGACAGCCCCGTGCATGTCGCCTTTGGAGCCATAGGGCGAGCGCGGCGCGCCCGGCCAGTCAGTCTTGAAAAGGGGACTGGCGATGTCCGTGACCTGAAGATTGTATTTGGCGAGTATCCGTTTTGACTCGGCGATCTCGGCGTCGCTCAGGTCCATGGTGTTCTTGCCCCACATGGAACGAAGCTCGATCCATCCGAGGCCGAATTCCTGAGCGACGACGTGACAAACGTGGTCGAAGTCGGGCGAGATTTCGTCGTTGATGACGGAGATGCGGAAAAGAGAACTGGACTGCGACCAACTGCGGGCGGGGCGAAGGCCAACAGCAGCTGCGGCGAACCCGGCTTGAGAAAGGAATTGTCGTCTCTGCATGGTGCTCCTGCTTTGGTGTAGACCGAGGACTAAGGGAGATTTCAAATCCGAACGGTAGTTTGTTCAAACATCGAACAAACTCTAAAGAAACCAGCCCCGCTTTGTCAAGGGCAAACCCAGGAAAGCTCTGAAAAGGGCTCGAATCCGTCGGCAGGAACGCAGGGCAGGTTTTCGCTTTGGAGGCAGACGCTTCAGAGTTCGAGCGTGCCGTGAAGGTACAAGCGTGCCATGCCCGCGATCTTTACGCGATCGCCAGCGAATGTGCATTGCATGTATCCCCCGCGGGCACTTAGTTGTTGCGCACGCAACGTGTCCTTGCCCAGCCGCCCCGCCCAATACGGAGCCAGCGTGCAGTGTATCGAGCCGGTTGCGGGGTCCTCATCGATACCCTCCGCCGGCGCAAACAATCGGCAAACGTAATCCACGTCACCCTCGCCGGCAGCGCTAACACCCGGAGCCGTAACAACAACTCCGCCGTTCCCCATGTCGATTTTGGCAAGAGCGCGAATATCGGGAGTGAGCGCTCGCACTTGCTCAGCCTGATCCACCACCACGAGGTAATCGCGCGATTTCATGACCGGCGCCGCTGTCAAACCCAGGGCTGGTAAAAGCTCGACTGGCGTCTCACACGGTTGGGGTGGGCGGGCGGGAAAGTCCATTTCAAAGCAGCTGTGATTCTGCGCGACGTTGCCCTGAGCCACAGTCAAAATGCCGGCGCAGGTGTGGAAGCGAACCGGCCACACGTTGTGCTTCCGCAGCGCGAGCACATAGGCCGATGCCAGTGTCGCGTGCCCACATAGGTCGTCCTCGACTGTGGGTGTAAACCAGCGCAAGTCGAAATCGCCATCCGCGCGAGGAACAACAAAAGCGGTCTCGCTGTGCCTGTTCTCGGCCGCAATTTTCTGCATGATGTCATCCGCGAGAAAAGCGGAAAGGATGCAGACCCCCGCCGGATTACCTCGAAAGAGCTCGCTCGTGAATACATCAACGTGGTAATACGGAATTGCCATGTCGTGCCCCTTGAAGCAATGAATCCCGATTTGAAATGGGCCATCAGGATCGGTAGTCATTGAAAATCTGCATCAATATAAGTTACATCGGAACCAGATCGGCTCGCTGCCAGAAGGCGATCACCAAGGTGGGCCGCTTGCGCATACGACGAAGCGCCTGGCGCGCGTGATGGCTCAGCTGCCCGAAAGTTGCGGGGCAGAAGTTGGGTAACTCGTGCCGCCACCAGTGTGCTGGATACAACGGAATGCCGCCACCGGGGTCCGTTCGGGAAAAGAGCCAATTTGCCGCCCGATGCAGAGGGCTCCTGCAGTCTCGATCTTGATTGCCGAAGAGTCTTGCGGATTGACGACAAACAGCTCGGACCCCGCAATTCTGAACCGCAGTGGTCCTCCATGAGCGGCTCCGGCTTTGGGCAACAGCCGAGAGCACATTGGCGGGACGAGGATGCCGATTCTGCGCGGCTTGTCGCCGGCGAGTTTCGAACGTCGAATGAGCGCGAAATGCGCGCTTATGCGGTCGCACACTCGCGGCCGTTCGATGGAGACAAACTCAACTGGGACTTTACGGCAGCCTGTCCAGGTAACACGGGTTGCTGAGGCTTTGCGATGGAGGCGCCGGCGGGGTCACCCATTGCGGATTGTTGAAATCGAAGAACTCGGTCATATCGATTTGGGCCGCATCCCGCTTGGTGAGTGGGGGTAGATTGAACCGCTTCTCGACGAACTTCAGGATGGCCGTCGAATCCGCAACCGTGTGGGAGACATAGTTCTTCTTGGCAAACGGGGAAACAACAATCAAGGGTATGCGGTAGCCGGTCCAGGTAAAGTTGCATGTCGGACCCGTTGCTGTAACACAAACTGCCCCCGTCGCGGGCAAATCTATCGGCGGGATGCCATCTGGGCTCACGGCCGGCTGTGGCGAGACATGATCGTACATGCCGCCGCTCTCGTCGTAGGTAAACATAAACGCCGAATCGCTCCATGAAGAGCTTTCCATCAGCGCGTTGATGATTTTGGAAACAAACTTTGCTCCCTCCTGGATGTTTTCCGGCCTCTCGTCAGAGTCGGATCCGTGTTCGTCGAGCCCGGCGTCGGATGGGGGTTCGATCTCCGCAAACTGGGGCAGAGTGCCGTTAGTTAGATCGCTGAAGTACTCGGAGATGGGCGCGATGTTCGCCGGATACTCCTTCTTGATAGCTTGAGCGTAGGTAAAGTTCTCCAGATACCCGTCCTGGATAAGGCAGGAAGCCTTGTAAGTCGGCCCGGAACATCCGGTGCCCTCCGGGTTAATGTAGACCTTCCAGCTGATGCCCGCGTTCGTAAGCTCCTCGAAGATCGTCGTTGACTTCAGTTGGGGAGTATCCGCAGCGTCAAAGCCGTTCGGATACGCATATCCCCCGGATGTCGCGGCAGCAAGATACTCGCGGTTGATATTGGTGCGAGCCAATGCGGGCTGGAAGAAGCGGTCGGACGTGGCGAATTGTGTCGCCATGAAGTAGTCGTAGTTGAGGTCAGCGCCATCCCAGTAGCCCATGGCGCGGATTCCGTCCACGTCGAAGAACGGACTTCCGGGGTTAGTGCGCGCGTCGTGCGCGGCAGTGTGCACGAACCCATTATTCTTTGCCGGATACTTGCCCACCTGATCGTAATAGTTCCAGTCCACATGGGCCTCGTTCCACGAAGGGCTGGTGTTTTCGTTGCATACCGTAATCAGGTGGTACGACTCCACGGGGTTAGCGGGGTCCCAAACGCAGTCGGCTGGCATAGGGCTGGCGGGGTTGCACCCGGGCAGCGCCGGAGCCTTACCATAGAGCGGCGGCTCGCCGGTCTTCGGGTTGAACTGAGGCAGGCCGTCGAACGACTGGTCGGGGATTCCCTGCTCCGCCCAGTATTGCCGCATAGCGCCGAAGTAGTTATCCAGCGATCGATTCTCCTGGGCAAAAAACAAAATGTGATTGAGCGCTGTGATATTTGCCGTTCCGGTCTCGAATGTCGGCGTCACCGTCGCACTTGCTTCCACAGTCAGGTTGCACGTTCCAATTCCCGTGCAGAGGCCGGACCATCCCGCAAAGGTAGTGCCTGCCGCGGGAGCCGCCGTCAATACGACCTGTTTTCCTTTGGCGAAGCTGGCGGCGCACGTTCCCGGGCAGTCGATCCCCGCAGGACTACTCGTGACGATCCCTGCGCCCGTGCCGGCGTTCTGCACCGTGAGTTGAACGGAGGTTGAATTGAACGTCGCGGTGGCTGATTTTGCGGCCTTCAGCTCCAATTTACATGTGGGGGACGTGCCGCTGCAGGCGCCGGACCACCCTGCAAACTTGGAGCCGGATTTGGCAGTCTCGGTCAGCTTGACGGATGTCCCGCTTTTAAACTTCGCGCTGCAGGTCGTCCCGCAGTTGATGCCGGAGGGACTACTGGCGATCGTCCCTGCCCCGCCTCCCGCTATTTGCACCGTGAGTTGAAAAGTAGTGGACGCATCCGGTATGGCGCTGGCAAGGCTGGCTTTGCAGGACATCCCGCATAGGATGAGGAACAGCAACGGGCAGCAAGAGCTGCCAAAGAAAGATTTAGATGTAGACATACTCCCCCAAGAATCCCCGGAGCGTTCGATGCAATATTTCGGTTTAGGGTTGTCAGCGACGAAAAAATCTCACGCATGCTTGCGTGCCTCGGCTTGTCTTGCCACACCGAGCTTTGCAGGGGACTCAGCCGCGCATTTCTCCGCAACCTGGCGCAAGTTGGTCGGGGTGCGGACCCTCGCAGCGGGCCATCGGCGACGCTTCCTTCAGCCCAAACAGCACCGGCCTGGGCGCAGTGCCCAGGCCGTCTCGAAAAGCGTACAGGTTCTCACCCGTCAGGGTGTGCGCAGTTCTGCTGCGAAAAATAGGGTTATGCCGTCCTGCCCTCGCGGGGACAGAGACTAGCTAACGTAGGCGCCGAGGGTGGTGCTGATTCCCTGGAAAGCAGAGTTGAGGCCGCCAGCCAGAGCCTTCATGCCTGCGGTCGCGCCAAAGGCAATCAGAGCAACAACCAAAGCGTACTCGACCAGATCCTGGCC
>Ga0182024_10005076_pt1 | contig 29721 bp, 25 predicted proteins | sample P32metaG_FD_120480 | JGI IMG/M metagenome (GOLD analysis project Ga0182024, IMG submission 120480) | Permafrost microbial communities from Stordalen Mire, Sweden - P3-2 metaG (Illumina Assembly) | ecosystem: Environmental > Terrestrial > Soil > Wetlands > Permafrost | place: Sweden: Stordalen...
CACCATCGGCTTCATGATGGACTGCGACACCACCGGCATCGAGCCGGACTTGGCGCTGGTCAAGTACAAAAAGCTGGTCGGCGGCGGCATGATTAAGATCGTCAACAACACCGTGCCCGCCGCCCTCTTCAAGCTCGGTTACGACAACGAGAAGGTAGACGCCATCGTCAGCTACATCGACGCCACAGGCACCATCGAGGGCGCGCCCGGCATCAAGCCCGAGCACCTCGCGGTCTTCGATTGCAGCTTCAAGCCCTCCAAGGGAACCCGCTCCATCCATTACATGGGGCACATCAAGATGATGGCCGCCGCGCAGCCGTTTCTCTCCGGCGCCATCTCCAAGACCGTGAACCTGCCCCAGGAGGCGAGTGTCGAAGACGTGGCCGAGGCCTACGCCGAGAGCTGGCGTCAGGGCATCAAGGCCGTAGCCATTTATCGCGACGGTTCCAAGGGCACCCAGCCGCTCAATACCAGCATGGACGCCAAGCGCGAACCCTCGCCTCTCGACGTCGCTGCCGGCCGGGTCTTGGCGCATCTGGCCAAGGGCCAACTGGCCGCCGAGGCCGACGTAAAAACATTGGAGGCCAAGATTGGCGAAAAGCTCGAGGTGAGCGCCAAGCAAGTGGTCGCCGCCGCCGCATCCTTCCAGCGCGCGCTCGACGAGATCGCCAAAGCCTCTGTACCGGTGGTGTCCGCGGCAGCTATTGAAGCTGCCCAGGCCAAAGATCCCGTCCAGGATCCCAAGGGGCCGCCCCGTGCCGTGCGCCATCGTCTGCCCGAGGAGCGCGCTTCCATCACGCACAAGTTCTCCATCGCCGGCCACGAGGGCTACATTACCGTCGGCCTCTACCCTACCGGGCAGCCGGGAGAGATCTTCATCAAGATGGCCAAGGAGGGCTCCACCGTCTCGGGCCTCATGGATTCCTTTGCCACCTCGATCTCTCTCGCCTTGCAACATGGCGTGCCCCTCAAGGTGCTCTGCGAGAAGTTTGCCCACACCCGCTTCGAGCCTTCCGGCTGGACCGGCAACCCGCACATCGGCTACGCCAAGAGCCTGATGGACTACATCTTCCGCTGGCTCCATCTGCGCTTCCTCTCCGGCACGCAAATGACCCTGTTCGCCGGCCTGGCTCCGCAACCGGCGCAGGAGCTCCCTGCTCCGCCCACCATCGACACCGACACCGACGAGAATGTCAGCCACCTCGGCAGTCAGCCCTCCGGCGCAGGTTTCGGCGGTGGCGCTTCGCCCGCGGGTGGCGGCATCGCTCCCGAGTCCCAGACCTGGCAGTCCTCTGCCGCCTCAACGGCCGGCGACACGCATGGTCCCAGCCTCCAGGACCGCGGCATCTATCACGCCGCCGAAGCCATGCGCGATATGTACGACATGGGCGATGCCCCCAGTTGCGGCACCTGCGGCGCCATCATGGTCCGCAACGGCAGCTGCTACCGCTGCATGAGCTGCGGCTCTACCAGCGGCTGTAGCTAGGGTTATCCATTCCGCAATGAATGCCAAGAAGGGACGGGCTAAAGCCCGTCCCTTCTTGGCATTAAACTGCACCACTATCTCGCCGATTACTCCCGCCGAACCCCGCACTCTCTTAACGGTGCGTTGCCAGTTTCCGAAAGGCTCCACAAGCAGCTAAATCCCAGCAATCCGCATCGAATGGGCGAAAGGGATTTTGGCGTGGAGCTTTCGACAGACAAGACGCTTTCCTTATCGACTTTGCGCGAAGAGTTGATAGCGCTCGGCAACCTGCAAAAGCAGGCCCTGCTGGCGTCTCCCTATTCCCGAATGTCCAGCGCGCATCAGGCAGCATACGACAGGCGCAGACAGAGGATCGGCCAACTGCTGGCGCTCTTGCGCCCGGTTCGTCTACAGCATTAATGGCGGATGAATTCCACCCTGTGTTAACTTAGAATCTCAGCAGTGTGCGAGCCATCTCAGCACAAGAACGATTCTGCGTTTTCCCTGATCGGGCCATCAGTCTCTATCAACCCCCCTTTGGAGCCTGACTATGAAATGCAGCAATTGTGATTCGTCGATCTTTCGCACATCCAAATTTCGCGTGACGGATGTCGTCCGGCTGCTCGTCTTGCAATACCCCATGCGTTGCCGGCACTGCCACGCGCGGAGATTTGTGAGTTTACTTCAGCTCTATAGGCTTCACCGTGCCCGCAAAAATCGCCGCCAGCAGCCACATCGTTCCCTGGCGCCCTGAGATCACACCCGATCCTGCGCAGCCCCGCTCGCGGCAACGATCGAGGCCGGGTTTCCCGCCCCACGCCGCTCCAGTAGACTGGGAGGGCGATGAGAACGGCACACAATCTGGGATGGGCCGCCCTCGCGCTGGCCATCGGGTTCACAATCACCGGCTGCGGAACTCCGGCTGCGCCCATGCCGCCCTCCCTCAACTTGCCCGAACCGGTCACCGATCTTTCTGCTTCCCGCACCGGCGATCAGGTCTCGCTCACCTGGACCATGCCCAAAAAGAACACCGACAAGCTGCTCCTCAAGGGCACTCTCCCCGCGCGCCTCTGCCGCAAAGAAGACGCGGTGACCTGCGTGCCAGTGCCCGGCGATCTGCGGTTTGCCCCCGGTGCCCCCGCAGCCTTCACCGAGACGCTCCCCCCCGCGATCGCCGCTGGCCCGCCCCGCCCGCTCGTCTATCTTGTCGAGCTCCCCAATCGCAATCGCCGCTCGGCAGGCCCGTCCAATCCAGCCATCGTGCTAGCCGGCGAGGCACCCCCGCCCGTCGCCAACCTCTCCGCCCAGGTGCGCAAAGGCGGCGTCGCCCTCCGCTGGTCGCCCGACTCCTCTTCCGACCCGCAGTTAGACCACGCCGCCATTCGCCTGCATCGCAAGCTGCTTACGCCCCCGCCCAATACCAGGCCCAAAGCCCAGCCCGGCCTGCTCACCCCGCCCCCCGAGCCTGTCGAGCAAACTCTGCTGGTGGATTTCAACCCGCAAGGCCGCGCTCTCGACAAGGAAATCCGCTTCGGCGAAACCTATGAGTATCGCGCCCAGCGCGTCGTCCGCGTCACCGTTGGCGGCCAGTCCCTCGAGCTGCCCGGCCCGCTCTCCGACCCCATTCGCGTCGAGGCCCTCGACGTCTTTCCCCCCGCCGTCCCCACCAGCCTTGCTGCCGTCGCTACCGCCGCCACCACAGGCACCGAGGCCGCAATCGACCTAAGTTGGCAGCCCGACACCGAGGCCGACCTCGCTGGCTACGTCGTCTACCGCCGCGAAGGCGCCGACAACTGGCAGCGCATCTCGCCCGCACAGCCGCTCGTCGGCCCGGCTTTCCACGACGCGGGTGTCCTCCCCGGCCTCACCTACCGCTATGCCGTCACCGCCATCAGCCAGAGCGGCCACGAAAGCGCCCGCTCCGCCGAGACCGAAGAAACCGTCCCCACTCCATAGCCCGGAGGGAACCCCATGCAATACTGCCGCTTTCTTTTCAATAACCAAGTCCACTACGGCGTCGTCAAAAATCGCGCCGGTGAGCTCCATGGCGAGCCCAGCAGCGAGTTTTGGATCGAAGACCTCGCCCCCGCGCCCGAAGAGGATCTCGCCTTCCGCCTGATCCACGGCCGCGCTACCGCCCTCGGCCTTGGCTTTGAGCCATTGCCCCTCGCCTCCGCCCAGCTCCTGCCGGCCGTCGCGCCTTCCAAGATCGTCTGCGTCGGCCGCAACTATCGCGACCACGTCAAAGAGATGGGCAGCGAACTCCCCACCGAGCCCGTCATCTTCCTCAAGCCGCCGTCGTCCCTGCTCGCCTCAGGAGGCATCGTTCGCATGCCCGCCGCCTCCGCCCGTGTCGACTTCGAGGGCGAACTGGCGCTGGTCGTCGGCTGCCGCTCCCGCCACCTGAAACCGGAAGACTGGCTGACCGCGATCCGCGGCTATACCATCGCCAACGACGTAACCGCCCGCGACCTCCAAGCCAAGGACGACCAGTGGACCCGCGCCAAGGGATTCGACACCTTCTGTCCCGTCGGCCCCATCGTCAGCGACGAGCTCGACCCCATCGCCGGCCTCACCCTTGAAACCCGCGTCAATGGCGACCTCCGTCAGCGCGGCTCAACCCTCGACTTCATCTTTTCCATTCCCAAGCTGCTCGCCTACATCACCAGTATCCTCACCCTCGAACCCGGCGACCTCGTCCTCACCGGAACTCCTTCAGGCATAGGCCCGCTTACACCCGGCGACCGCGTGGAAGTCAGCATTCCCGGCCTCGGCGTCCTAACCAACACCTTCCAGCCCGAAGAACAAGGAGCATGAGCCGCAGATAGCCGCAATCCATTCCACGCGGAGGGAGCAGCGGCATTCATGCCCCTGAATGCAGCCCAACATTTTTAGAAATCAACCAGCGGGGCGCAGCCGCGCTCAACGCCGAAGTATCCCAGCGAGACTAATCTTAGCAAGCTATTTCAAGCTATTTTATTGACTCAAGTTTAAAAATTACCTGCAAGATTTCACGTTCAAATGAAAATGTGAGTCTGCGAGAAATGAGCAAAACAGAACATTTGATAGGTTGGAAATCGGAGTAGGATTCCCCGTATGCTTCATCTGGCGGCGGTCATCATCGGCTACGACAAAAAGCAGCTTCCATCCTCCGTGAGATGTGGGCTTTGCGGAGAGCAGTTACCCCCCAGAGAGCCGTGGCTGGCATCGGTCGATGAGGATTTCGCTTGGATTGTAAATCAGTTTGAAAAGCACAGGGAGCATCGGCATATTTCTGCGCCCTGAATCGAAATCGGCGATCCGCGCGGGTTGCCGGCAATGCAACCTTAGGGCCGTTACCATCCCTCCATTTTGCGAACTATATGATTACCCTCCCGAAGGATCCCGCCCGTGCCCTTTGTCTTCTGCGGTGACCAGTCCATCCTCCGCGCCGTCTATAGCATCGACGACGTTCCTTGAACCTCCTTCGCTTTGAGAGTCTGGGCATCCTTATGCCGTCCCGCTTGACTTGACGGCAACCGGCTTTGTCCGAGTGCAAACTGGCAGTAAGTTGCGGAGTATTTCACCGGGGTCCGGGATTGATGGCCGGGCAAATTATGGAATGGATGGTGAGGCATGAGCGTTCCTTTGGCTAGTTGTGTGTTTTTCTGATACCGTTATCTTCGCCCGTCTTGTTCGAAAAGCTCTGTTCCCCACGAAATGGAGTACTTTATGATTCGCATATTCTTCACACCCCGCGGTCATGCGCGCCTTGCATTGGCAATCGCAGCCCTATCGCTGCTTATTCTCGCTCCCGGCGCCGGGGCTCAAGACTCGGCGTTGCCTGGCAAACAGCAGCCGGCAGGCCTTGACGCCCGCGACGCCAAAGGGCTCACGCCGCTCGTGGTGGCCGCATCCGCGGGCCAAACCGAAACGGTCCACTCGCTTCTGGCTCGTGGAGCCGGCATCGACGCCAGATCGGCCGATGGACGGACGGCGCTGATCGCCGCCGCCCAAAGCAACCAGATGGAGGTCGTTCAGGCTCTCATCGCGGCGGGCGCCAACCTTAACGCGGCCTCGCGCGGCACCGGAACCGCCCTCAATGTGGCCGAAGACACTGGCGAAACGGAGATAGCGGCCCTGCTGCTCGCATCCGGCGCGCGCTCCACGGGCAAGTCCGCGGGAGACACGGTGTGCGTTCGTCCCTGGGCCGGCGACGGGTTCTGCGGAACGGTGAAGTCGTTCAGCAACCGATCGGTCGAAATCCAGGTGACTAGGATTCTGGGATGCGCAAACGGTTGCGCGGCCAAAGAAGAATGCTCCGCGTCGAGGCAGGTCGGCGGCGCTGACGGCCTTCATTCGGGCGACACGATCGCGGTTCCGAGTTGGTGCCTGACGCACACGGGGGTGAAACCATGAAGGCCGCACACCCTGCTTCAAATTGCATCGTCCGCCTGTTCATCGTCCTTCCCGTAATGGCAGGGCTTGTCCTGGCTGGAGCCGCTTCTGGCGCGTCCGCGCAGAGCCAGACCGGCTTCACCTACAACGGCGTTGCATACACTTCCTATCAATCTAACGAGTACCTGGAGACTCCTCAGGGCCCGGATGGGACCGCCGCCATGGCTGCGTATGGCGTCGACTACGCAACCGTGCTCGCTACCCAATATGTGCAAACCTCTACCTCAACCACCATAGCTCCAGACAGCTCCACCCCCACGGACGCCGCGGTTGTTGCGGCCATTACGAATCTGCAAAACTCGGGAATCAAGGTTGTCCTCAAGCCGCAGGTGGACTCGCTCGATGGAATCTGGAGAGGTGAATTTGAACCCACCAACACCGCCGCATGGTTCGCCAGTTACCAGACCTTCATCGTCCACTACGCAACCATTGCGCAAGCTCAGGGCGTCGATGTCTTCGTGGTCGGCTGCGAATTCGCCACTCTCTCGGGATCCGCTTATCAGTCCAACTGGGATACCATCATTGCCGCGGTTCGGGCTGTTTATACCGGACCTCTTGCTTACGCTGCCAATGCGACCAGCGCTGGCGACGAATTCACTAAAGTGTCGTTTTGGCCTAAGCTCGATATCATCGGCGTGGACGGCTATTTTCCCCTGACCAACCACGCCGATCCGACACTCGCCCAGCTCGTGAATGCCTGGACAATACCAGCGGATAACAAGAATGGCTTCGCTCCGGCAACAGCCCTCAAGAATTTCCAAGCCTCTGTCATCAATGCTCAAACAAACACCACCATGCCGCTGATCTTCACTGAGATTGGCTACACCAGCACCGCGGGCACAAATGAAGCACCCTATAACTACACTCCAACCGGAACCTTTGACCCGACCGAGCAGGCGAACTGCTATCAAGCTTTCTTTGAGGTATTCAGCCAGCAGTCCTCCTGGATGAAGGGTGTCTTCTGGTGGGATTGGAGCGTCTCGGCTCCCGGCGCGAATGACACAGGATACTCGCCGCAAAACAAGCTGGCTGGAGACGTGCTGGCGTATTGGTACGGAGGGCAAAACTTTACGCTTGCTCCCACCGCTTCCACGCTCTCCGTAACTCAGGGCAGCAATGCGACCGACACCATTACGGTCACTCCCGCCGACGGTTTCACCGGCACCGTAACTCTTGCCGCCACAGGCCTGCCCGCCGGAGTTACCGCGGCCTTCGCCACCAACCCGGCAACCAGCACCAGTGTTCTTACCCTCACTGCCGGCAGCACTGCCACCACGGGCGCAGCCACGGTCACCGTCACCGGAACCTCCGCTACAGGCACGCTGACCACTTTCACAACCATTGCCCTCACCATCACGGCTAGTTCGGCGCCGAGCTTTACGCTTTCCGCTTCGCCCGGCAGCGTCACGGTCATTCAAGGGAACAGCAACACCAGCACCGTTACCGTGAACCCCGTGGACGGATTCACCAGTGCTGTCACTCTTGCCGCCACCGGATTGCCCACTGGAGTAACTGCCGCGTTTGCCACCAATCCAACCACCGGCTCCAGTGTGCTTACGCTGACTGCCGGCAGCACGGCTACGGCAGGCCCGGCGACGGTCACCATTACCGGAACCTCCGGCGCCCTGACCGCATCCACCACCATCGCTCTCACCGTCAATGTGCCGCCGAGCTTTACGCTTTCCGCTTCGCCCGGCAGCGTCACGGTCATTCAAGGGAACAGTGCAACCGATACAATCACGGTGACCGGGGCAGGCGGATTCAGCGGTCCCGTAGCTCTAAGCGCGGCTGGCCTACCCGGCGGTGTGACTGCCTCGTTCGCCCCCGGAACAGGTTCCGGTACGCAGGTGCTGACGCTGACGGCCAGCGGCACAGCGACGGTTGGGGGGCCGGTTACGGTCACTGTCAATGGGACTACCCTGTACCCGGGCGGTCCACCCTCCTGCGGTATTCCATGCAACCTAACCGCATCCACTACCATCGCCCTCACCGTCAACGTGCCACCGAGCTTTACGCTTTCACCCTCCGCACCCACGCTCTCTGTAACTCAGGGGAGCAGCGCAACCGACACAATCACGGTCACCGGGGCAGGCGGATTCAGCGCTCCCGTAGGTCTTAGCGCCGCTGGCCTGCCCAGCGGTGTAACTGCCTCGTTCGGCGCCGGAACAAGTTCTATGCTGACGCTGACGGCTAGCAGCACGGCCACGGTTGGGGGACCGGTCACGGTAACCATTAATGGGACTACCCTGTACCCGGGCGGCCCGCCCTCCTGCGGTATTCCATGCAACCTGACCGCATCCACCACCATCGCCCTCACCGTCGACGCGGCCCCCACCCCGAGCTTTACACTTTCAGCTTCGCCGGCTTCGTTATCGGTCGCCCAGGGCGGTAGCGGAACCAGTACCATCTCCGTCACGGACGTAGGCGGATTCACCGGCAGCGTAGCTCTTGCCGCATCTGGTCTGCCCAGCGGAGTTACTGCGGCCTTTGCCACCAACCCGGCTACCGGCGCCAGCGTGCTTACGCTGACGGCTAGCAACACAACCACAACCGGAGCAGCCACAATCACCATCACCGGAACCTCGGGTGCGCTCACCGCGGCTGCCAGTGTCGCTCTCACCATCACAGCGGAGCCGAGCTTTATATTCAGTGGACCGGCGATCACTGTCGCGCCTGGCGCGGCGACTGGGAACACTTCCACGATCGCAGTGGCGCCGACAAATGGGTTTACGGGAACGGTCAATCTGAGCTGCTCGATCAGCCCCGCCGCTGCCAGCGATCCGGCGACCTGCACCCTCTCGCCAGCTTCGGTGACCCTCACTGGGAGTATGGCGCAACTTTCAACGCTGACAGTGACCACCACGGCGGCGACGAGCGCAGAGAACCGGACAAAGAGGCCATTCTGGCCATCGGCCGGCGGCGCGGCGCTGGCGCTGCTTCTCTTCTTCGGAATTCCTAGGCGGCGGCGTAACTGGCTGGCTATGCTGGGACTGCTGGTCATTTTTGTTTCCCTTAGCGCGATGGGCTGCGGCGGCAGCAGCGGGAGCGGCGGCGGTGGCGGAAACTCTGGCACCACTCCTGGGACCTACACAGTAACCGTGACTGGCGCCTCAGGCACAACCACTGAAACCGGCACGGTCAGTCTCACCGTCCAGTAGCCGCGCCGGGGACTGTGTTGGGAATTGGGAACGCGTTGTAGCCGGGCTTGAAAGTCCTCCGGGAATTTCAGAGCCTGCCCTGAGCTTGTCGAAGGGTCTCGATCTTGAGGCCTGAAATGGCGATGCCCCGGGGGACGAAAACCAGCCCACCCGGTGGCAGGTGCTTGCAGAAAATAAGGCAGCCTTGGCGCACACTGGATAGAGAGAAGAAAAACTCTCCAATTCCAGGGAGCTAACCCATGCGCAACATCACCGTAAAAGTCAGCGACGGCGCCTACCGCGACCCCCGAGTCTGGGCCGCCCCCCGCAATAATTCCGTATCGGCGATCATGCAGTGTCTCCTCCAAACCCCGCCAAACTTGCGGGTTGCGCGCGCCTTTTCGCAGGCCCGTCATCTCCTGGAAAGCACTCATTCCGCGTGCTTTAATACCTCGGTCTCAGAGAAAAGTAAAAGTTTGCATGCGTTTTTCGCGCTGTCCAACTGTGCTGCCAAAAATAACCAGCTTTTTATCAAGTGTTTGCCCCGGAAAACAGCATAGAAGCACAGCCCCTGTGCCGCCGTGCAGCAGTGCAAAAACCCTATTTAACTATCAAAATTTCAATTGTTTAGAAAAATACGCAGCACAATCGTTCACAAACTGTGCTCCCGTGTACCTGTGCAACCTTGACCGGCGCGACGCATCCTAAACAGCGTTACACTGGAATCGTAAGCGCTCCCCAGCGCCCTTTCCCAGGAGGAATCATGTCCCAAAATCTACTAGAACAGTTGCGCCAATACACCGTGGTCGTCGCCGACACCGGCGACATCGAGGCAATGGAAAAGTTCCGCCCCCAGGACGCCACCACCAACCCATCGCTGATCACCACCGCCGCGCAGATGCCGCACTACCAACCCATCGTCGACGGGGTGCTTCTCGACGCACGCAAGCAACTGGGCGAGGGCGCAACCGATAAAGACGTGGCCAACCTGGCCTTCAAAGGCCTCGCCATCGCCTTCGGCAAAAAGATCCTGGCCATCGTTCCCGGCCGCGTCTCCACCGAAGTGGACGCCCGCCTTTCTTACGACACCGAGGCCACCATCGCTGCGGGCCGCGCCATCATTGCGCAATACGATCAGGCCGGCGTTGGCCGCGACCGCATCCTCATCAAGATCGCCTCCACCTGGGAAGGCATTCGCGCCGCTGAAGTCCTTGAGAAGGAAGGCATCCACTGCAACCTCACGCTGCTCTTCGGCCTCCACCAGGCCATTGCGGCGGCTGAGGCAGGCGTTACGCTTGTCTCGCCCTTCGTCGGCCGCATCCTCGATTGGTACAAGAAAGACACGGGCAAGGACTACCACGGCGCGGAAGACCCCGGCGTTATCTCCGTCACCTCGGTCTACAACTATTACAAGAAGTTCGGCTACAAGACGCAGGTGATGGGTGCCAGCTTTCGCAACATCGGCGAGATCACGGAACTGGCTGGCTGCGATCTGCTCACCATCTCGCCGCAGTTCCTTGCCGAACTCGAAGCCACTCAGGACGAGCTGCCCCGGAAGCTCGATCCCGAAAACGCCAAGACCCTGGTGATCGTAAAGCTCGATGTGGACAAGGCGACATTCGATGCCATGCACGCGCAGGATCGCATGGCCACCGACAAGCTGAAGGAAGGCATTGAAGGCTTCTCAGCCGCGTTGGTCAAGCTGGAAACTCTGCTCGCCAAGCGTCTTGCCGAACTCGAATCCCGCACCCCGGCAACCGTGTAACCGCAACTCGCATCGATTGTTACAAAGGGCAACCCGAGTGGTTGCCCTTACCGTTTCAGGGGGGAGACCTTCGCAATCGAGTCGCCAGTCTGCCAAGATAATTGGCCGATCATTAGACAAAACTGATATCGATTCCGATAAGGTATTGTTACAGCAACATGAACAGGCAGTGGCTGGCATCCCCGGCTCCTCGCAAGTGAGCAACCGGCCCATGCCCTCAGCAGACCGGCGGCGCGTGCGCGGTCAAGGGAGGTTTGTATGCAGTCGCAAGCTCATCCACTCGAGCCCTTCTTCCAACAGGCGGTCCGCAACAGTTATGAGGGCAAGCTGGGCTTGCACGATCCAGACGTGACCGGCTATGTGGCGCGTCTGCTCTGCGAGTTCACCCAGGCCGAAAAGCTCTATAGCGTGCGCGACGAGGCTGGACGCCCCATCGAAGAGTTGTCTGAGATGATGATCGCCGCCGACCCGGTGCATGGCTCTGCTTCGTCTTTCGATGCCGAGCGCGCCATCCGCAAGCACATCGGCGACTATTCCCTTTTCGTGGCCGGCATGTACCCCGAAGCCATGGACTCCGATCGCCGTCATCGCCGCCACCGTCCAAGTCTCGGCGAACTCATCCATGCCGGCAAAGAGAGTTACTTCATCGTCAGCCAGTTCAACCTATGCGAGTATGAACAGGAAGCTCCCCTGTTTGCGCGCCTCTCCGACCGCTTCGAGCGCTGCATTCTCGGCCTGGCGCTGGTCCGCGAAGAACTTGCGCCCCGCAAGCCCCTCATGCTGCCCCCGCAGGTCAACTAGCTCTCGACCTGGGTGCGGGTGCCCCCGATCTCGATTTTGAGATCGGGGACAACTGACAACTGTCTTTCACTCCGACCACGCGCCCAGCACATTGCCCACCCCATCGGAGAAGTGGAACCGCCGTCCGCCGGGGAATTCAAACGTCGGCACCACCACGCCGCCGCCCTCCATCCGCACCGCAATCTCTGTAGCCACAAGGTCCGCTGAGTAGAGCACAACCAGCGGCGCAAACTTCCCCGGCCCGCCCGAACCTGTTTCGCCCGGCTCGCCCCTTACGAACCCGCCATCAATGCCCGCGCCCTGAAAGCTGACATAATCCGGTCCATAATCTACAAAACTCCAGCCGAAAACCGTCGCATAAAACCGTTTCGTCCGCTCAATGTCGGTCGAATGAAACTCGATGTAGTTGATCTTGTGGTGATTTCCTGGATCGCTCATGGCTTCTCTCCTTGTGTGTTCTGATGCAAATGGAGTCGAGGGAGAGGTGGTGCGCATTCCAGAGTAGGAATCCGAAGAGCGCAGGCACACCTTCCCCTGGGAACACCTGGTTAGGCGTGCTTCTGATTGCGCCCCCATCCACATTCCCTCAGAAGCCGGAGAGTGCAGGTAGAGCCCGCTGATTCAATTCCGTCGCGGACTGCCAAGGTACCAGAAAAACGTAGCAGAGGCCTTCGCGCGATGCAACTGAAAAATTGTATTTGGGGAGTTGTCTCCGAGTAGACGAAAATGCAGCAGCGATACAACGTCCGACACCGGATAGACACCTTGCGCCGAACCAGGCGAAGGACTGTTTACAACCATGAACTGCGTCAGAATTCAGCCGCCGCATACAAACCAAATAGGAGAAGGAAATTCAGCAGAATTGCAACCGTGATGACTGCTGATAGGAGCCACCTGGCAGTTCGAGTAATATGGACTAGTTTGTTGAGCTTCGTGAGTTTCACAAGCGCAACAGTTGTAGCGGCTGGTGTTACAAATAAGAACCAAGCGCAGAAAAGCTCGGCAACATTTAGCCGTGGCCAGAATGGAATCTGGCGATCAATAGGGAATGCGACCAGAAAGGCCGCAACACCCAGCAAGGTGGGAAAACACCACGCTATCACCCACCAAACTTTGCTTTGGCCGGGAACCGCGCCTTCGGACCTCGATTTTGTGCTCATGTGGCTGCCCGCATAAGGTGGAACCCTTCTGCTTTCGGTAACAGGGGATTCCAATCAAGTTTACTTGACGGTTCAGCAGTAGCCCCAAGCGCCTGCGAGGTAGACACACAAGCGGGTTATTCAAGAGTATCGGCTACCCGACAGTAATGACACCGCGCGAAACAAGTCTCTCTACAGGATGTACCGGCTCAAATCCTGATCCTTCACGATGGACGCGACCATCTGTTTCACATAATCGGCATCGATCAGAAAAACCTTCTCCGGACCGGAAGCTGTCATTCGCTCCAAGTAAGGCAGCGGCGTGGACGATTCGCTCTTGATGGCTTCCGACAGCACTGCGGCAGCCTCTGCGTCCGGCGCGCGGCGGACCACGTCCGGCGCAAGGAAGCTCACGTCCTCAAGCACCCGCTCCATGATCGTGTGCAGACGCCGCGCGCCGATGTTCTCGGTCTGTTCATTCACCTTGAAGGCAAACTCCGCCATCTCGCGCAGCGCCTCGGGAGCGAACTCCAGCCTGACCCCCTCAGTCTCAAGCAACGCCGAATATTGCTTGGTCAGTGAAGCCTTCGGCTCGGTGAGAATGCGCAGAAAATCATCCACGGTCAGCGACTGTAACTCGACCCGGATGGGAAAACGCCCCTGTAACTCAGGGATGAGGTCGCTGGGTTTTGAAACATGGAACGCGCCGGCGGCGATGAACAGAATATGATCCGTCCGCACCATGCCGTAGCGCGTATTCACCGTGGTGCCTTCTACGATGGGCAGAATATCGCGCTGCACGCCCTCGCGCGAAACGTCGGGCCCATGCCCGCCCTCGCGCCCCGCAATCTTGTCGATCTCATCCAGGAAGATGATCCCGTTCGACTCCACGCGCTCGGTCGCCGTGCGGTTCACCGCGTCCATGTCGATCAGCCGGCCTTCTTCTTCTTGCACCAGATAATCGAACGCGTCGCCCACCTTCATCTTCCGCTTCTTCGAGCCGCCGCCGAAGATATTGGGCAGCATATCCTTGAGGTTCATTTCCATGTCCTCAAGGTTCTGGTTGCTGATGATGCCGAACTGCGGCGTATTGCGCTCGCGCACGTCCAACTCCACCATGCGCTCGTCCAGCTTGCCCTCGCGGAACTGCTGGCGCAGCTTCTCGCGTGTGCGCTGGTAACTATCCACCTCGGGCAGAGTAAGCTGGCCCTCGATAGCTGGAGGCGTGGGCGGCGGAGGCGGCAGCAGCACGTCCAGCAGCCGCTCCTCGGCGTTCATCTCCGCCCGGTCTTCCACCTCTTCCAGCCGCTCTTCGCGCACCATGTCGATAGCGATCTCCACCAAGTCGCGGATCATTGACTCCACGTCGCGCCCCACGTAGCCCACCTCGGTAAACTTCGAGGCTTCGACTTTGAGAAATGGCGAACCGGTCAGCTTGGCCAGCCTGCGTGCGATCTCCGTCTTGCCCACGCCCGTCGGCCCGATCATGATGATGTTCTTGGGCATGATGTCGTCGGCTATGTCGGGAGGCAGTTTTTGCCGGCGCTGGCGATTCCTGAGCGCGATGGCGACGGCGCGCTTGGCGGCCTTCTGGCCGACAACGTGCTTGTCGAGTTCAGTCACGATTTCGCGCGGAGTCAGCTCGTCGAGCGAGAGATCTTGTTCTTCAGCGGATGCGGGTAAATAAATGGCCATGAATAAATAGGGGCTGCGAGATTTTTCGCTAGCCCTTCAGCTCCTCAATGGTGATGCGGTCGTTGGTATAGATGCAAATTTCCCCGGCGATCTTCATCGCCTTCTCGGCAATCTCGCGGGCGCTCAAATCGGTGTTCTCCATCAGCGCTCGGGCGGCTGCCGTGGCATAGCTGCCGCCCGAGCCGATCGCCGCCAGAGGCTCGTCGGGATCGATCACGTCGCCCGACCCGGAGATGAGAAACGTCTGCCCCTTGTCGGCGACAAGCAACAGGGCTTCAAGGTTGCGTAGCATCTTGTCGGTGCGCCAGTCCTTGGCCAATTCGACAGCCGCGCGGTTCAGGTTCCCGGCATACTGCTCCAGCTTCGTCTCGAAGCGCGCAAACAGGCTGAACGCGTCGGCGGTAGAACCGGCAAATCCAGCCAGAATCTTCTCCTGATAAAGCCGGCGTATCTTCTTGGCCGAGTGCTTCAGCACATGATCGCCCAAGGTGACCTGCCCATCGGCGGCCATCACCACTTCACCGTTGCGCCGCACACAAATCACTGTCGTCGAGCGGATTCGGGATCGTTTTGTCGCTATCGGACTCTTGCTCGAAACCAAGAAAAACCTCCGGAAATGGGGCGTCCGGCAGGCCGGAACTCCTTCAAACATACAGACCTGAGTATATCGCAGTGACAATCCAGGCGTTGATGGCACGATCGATCCATCGGCGCGAGTCGCCGGCGGGCGTATTCTTTGATTGGGACCATGAGGGGATAAGTCCCGCCAGAAATGACCCTGATCAACACAAATGCATGGTGGATTGCCGCCGGATCGGCCACGATAGCCCTTTTCAGTGCGGCTGGGATCTGGCTCGTCTTTCGCAAGCGCCCCACAGCCGAGGAGTTGGAGCGCGCCCGCCGTCTCTTTCTCGTTCAGTCCGGCCGCCTCGTCGACGGCATGCTGCTCGATATTTGCGAGGTCCGTGCTGAAGATGGTCGCACCCTCACCATGCTGGTCTATAGCTATCGCATCGCCGGCGTAGACTACGAATGTTCTCAGGACATTACAAATATGGCCGCAGTACTGGATGCCACTCAGGTGCGCGCCGGCTTTCCCTGCACAGTTCGCTACCAGCCCGGCAATCCGCACAACAGCGTCGTAGTGGCCGAGGAATGGACTGGCTTGCGCACCGGCCTACCGGTCCTGCCCCCTTATGACGACCCCGACCCTTTCGACCTGAGCCACCTGCGCCCTGGACGAGGCTGACTCAGATATGATGAGGCGATTCACAAATGCCTCCGCAAACTGCAACAATCCGAATTCTCAGGACTCTGCGCGAAAGGATAAAACGACATGAAGCGAATCGCTGCTTCCATTACTGTTATCACGCTTTTATATGGATTGAGTGCTCTTGCGCAAACGGCGAATCCGGCAACTGAGCAAAGTAAAGTGAATGATTGGTGGCACACGGTCTATCTCACCAAGCCTCTCGACAGCTCTGACGCAACGAAGCTCCCTCTCATTTCTGTCAGCGGCAACCGCTTCGTCGATCCCGCCGGCAAGCCGCTTCTTCTCCGTGGCGTCAATATTGCCGATCCCGACAAAATCGAAAAGCAGGGCCGCTGGAACAAAGACTTCTTCGTTAAGGTGAAGGAAACTGGGGCCACGGTGGTTCGCATTCCCATTCACCCAGTAGCCTGGCGCGAACGCGGAACCGCCAACTACCTTGCTCTCCTTGATCAGGCGGTGCAGTGGTGCACCGATCTCGGTATGTATGTTGACATCGATTGGCATTCGATTGGCAATCTCAAGCAAGGTCTGTTTCAGGACCCAATGTATGAGACAAGCATGCCCGAGACCTTGAACTTCTGGCGCACCATGGCCGGCCACTACAACGGAAATCATACCGTTGCATTCTTCGAGTTATTCAACGAACCGACGGTCTTTAGTGGCAAGCTCGGATCGATGTCTTGGGACGAATGGCGCCAGATCAATGAGGATATGATCTCGCTCATCCGCGCTTATGACAAGGACACCATTCCCCTTGTCGCTGGGTTGGACTGGGCCTATGACCTCACTCCACTACGATCCGATCCTGTAAGAGCGGAGCACATCGGATATGTCACTCATCCCTACCCCCACAAACGATCCAAGCCTTGGGATGCCAAGTGGGAAGAGGATTTCGGCTTTGCCGCGGCCCGCTACCCGATCATCGCGACCGAGTTAGGTTTCAACCCCCAGCACGTCTCTAAGCAAGACGAGACAGGGTATGGAGACGACATTACAACTTACCTCGAATCCAGGAACATCGGTTGGATCGTGTGGTGCTTCGATCCCGAATGGGGTCCGACCATGATCTCCTCATGGGACACATTTGAACCTACTGAAGAGGGGAAGTTCTTTACCGACGTAATGCGTAAAAAGGCGGCTTCTTCATCCCCGGCAGCGAGTAAGTAAGTCCGCGTCGCGGAGTCTATCAATGATGTGGCGCCGCGTTGCTGTGGCTGCCGAAAGGTTTGCCTTCTGTTGCACATTGTTTACCCCCTTCACTTGAAGCGCGACTAACAGGACCGAGACGGTTGCAATGTTATCCTCCGGCTCCGAAACGACAACAGCCCAGCCACGAGGGCTGGGCTGTTGTCGTTTCGGAGCCTTCTCTGCACTATGGGGCTGTCGATTGAATCGCGTGGTTGCCGTGGGGAACCGAAATGATGGCAGCGGGGTTAGCTCCAGCCGGGTAAGGCGTTGCCTGGGTGGGAGACATCGCGCCTGTATCCGTATTGATTTCAAATCCGGAAATATCGTCTCCCAGGCGGTTGGCGGTATAGACAAAGCGGCCCAGCGCCGCATCCACCAGAACGGCGACCGGCTGTGTGTCAGTGGCGTTGGCGGCGTTGCCAGTGGTGTTGGTCACGACCGAGGGATTCCCTGTCGAGAGGTCGATCGTGTAGGCCGAGACCGTGGAGTCCAGCGAGTTGGTAATGTAAATGTACTTGCCGCGCGGATCGATGGTGATAGCGGAGGGCTCGTTACCGGTTCTGAATGGGCCGTCAATCAGAAAATTGAGGACGCTGCCCGATTGAATCGAGTATCCGATCAGCTGGCTTGAGGCGAAGTCGGTGATATAGACAAATCGGCTTGTCGGATCGGCGGCGATGGCGGAGGGTTTGATACCCGCTTTCCAGGGACTGACGGCGACCGCCGGGCTGCCGGTAGAGATTGGGCTCAATGCGCCGCTCGAGCCAATTGCAAATCCGAAGACCCAGCCGGGGTTCGCCGTGCTGGTGGTGGTTCCGCCGGGATTGTAGGCTGACTGGTCATATGCCGCCACGTAGACTGCATTGTTGTTAGCCAGAACCGTGACCGCTGTGGGGATTATTGTGTCGCCGGCAAAACCTGGGACAGTCAGTTGGATCGGTGTTAACGGAGCGCCGATCGTACCCGATGATAGGGGATAGGCCGTGAGCGTGGCGGAGGTTGTTCCCGAGACCACGTACAGGTAAGTATTTGCAGCGTTGATCGCGATGGCGACAGGCGTGTTGATCGCGGTGACCGTATCCTTCTGCGTCAGAACCCCATTGCTGTTGAGGGCAAAGTGGACCACGGAGCTGTTGCCCGCGTTCGCGACATAGAGATTCGTGTAGTCGGAGGTCACGGCCATGGCAACCGGATTGGTTCCGCCGGAAGGCACCGCAGGCTGTCCGGAGCGCAGTGCGCCAGTCTCGGAGTCCGCATCGTAGGTCTGGATCTGTCCCGCACTGCTGGCTCCCGAGCCGTTGGAGCTGGCCACGAAGATGTAATCAATCGTGACGATCTCGCAGGAGGACAAGAGGGTGGCCACCAAGAGGCCCATTGCAGAGACCAGAAACAGCTGGCTCAATTTGCTGAACTTCATGCGCTTCCTTCGTCGTGGGCCATCAGGTTCAAGCCCCAAGAAAACTCGTTTAGGTTGCCCCGCAATGATTGTAAAAGTCCTATACGGGGTATTGCTACTGTGTTGCCGAGCCGGCGCGGCTCCTCATTCCTACTGAGAACCATGCGAAATTGCGACGACTGCCGTCGGCTGGGCGTTGGACGTGTAAGGAGAATTCTGCGAATTGACCAGAGTACCGGCGGTAGGGCTCAACTCAAAGCCGGAGACGGTGCCGGAGACGTTCTCGCCAAGATAGTTGGCGGTAAAGAGGAAATGGCTCGTCGACGGATCGATGCCGATGGCGATGGGCTGCAGACCGCTGGCGTACGTGCCGAGATTGGTGAGCGATCCATTACTCATTGAATAGGCGGTAACCGTGGAGTCCAGCGCATTGGCTACGTAGACATACGGGTACGCCGGATTGGGATCCACCACAATCGCGGAGGGTTGATCTCCCGCGCGGAACGGACTGCCACTGAGCGGGGTCAAGAGGCCGGTGGCGGACGCAACCGAGTAGCCGTAGACTTGGCCGTTGACCTGATCCGTCACGTAAACGTAGCTGGTGGTGCTGCTCGTAGTGGCACTGGCGATAGCGGAGGGGCAAGTTCCAAGAACAAAAGGCGCGTTGAAATAAGCGGAGGCACAGGTTCCTACGGCGAAGGGTCCGCCTGTCAAAGGAGCACCTCCATTCAGCGGAGTAAGAGCGCCGCCTGATCCAACCGAGAAGCCGAAGACGTAGTTTGCCTTTGCGGTCGCGTCGTAAGCGGTCGCATAGAGGTATTTTCCCGAAGCCAGAACATTGATCGCCGTCGGCTCCAGCACGTCGTTAGGGCTGCTGGGCAGGCTCAACGGCCAGTAGTTCAGGCTTCCGTTGGCGAGGGGCGATCCGATCGAATCGCTCGGAGGCGTATTGGGCCCGACAGTAATCGGATAGACAGCGATGGAGCCGGAGCATGGGGCCGCGGTGGAGCACGTAGGCAGCGGCTGGTATGTGTCTGCGACAAACAGGTTGGTTCCGTTCACGGCAACCGCAAGGGGGTAGACTCCGGCCGTATTCGTAGTGTTCTGTGGATAGAGTTTGCCGTCGTTGCCAATGATGAACTGAACGATCGAGTTATCGTCCTGATTGACCACATAAAGGTTCGTGTTGTCAGCCGAGACGGCTTCGGCCACCGGGTCGCGCCCGCCCGAAGGAAAGGGCGAGGTGGGAATTTGGCGCATCACGCCGGACTCCGAGTTGATCTCGAAGACGTCGACCTCGCCGTAGGCGTTGGGTCCCGCGGCCTTGGAACTGGTCACGAAGACAAAATCCACAGTGAGCGTGGCACAAGCGGTGATCAGTGAAGCCACCATGAGGCTGGCCGCGGAGACCAGCAATAGCTGGCCCGGTTTGTTGAACTTCATGCGCATCTTCCGTCAGCGGGCCAAAACCTCAGGCCCGCATAAAAATCAGTTTTGGAATCGAACCCCGCGCGCCCTTCGAAAAGCGGCGCCCGGCATTCGGCTACGTTTCAAGAATCCGGTCCCTTCAAAATTCCAGGCCGGAATCTGGGGCCGAAATCCAAGGGGTAAGCCAGTCAAAGCGCTGACACCCACCCCAGCGGAAGCCACCCCCGGACCCGCTTTTAGTTGGTGCGCCCGTCAACCAGGCACCATGCAGGCGGCCCGGTAAGCGCATAGCTGCTGGCCACACGCAGGGTAGAGAGCACGCCATCGTTCGGGTCAACGGCTTGGCCGGTTACGGTGGAATCGTTGAAGTTGGCAGTGTAAATGAACTGGTCCGAAGGATCCTCGACAATGCACTGAGGGCCTGATCCGGTCGGGAACGGCTCACCGGGAATAAAGCTGAGCTGGTGACTGGTCGGGTCGATCACATAGCCGGCAATCCCACTCGCCGCATTGCTCGTATCGGTAAGGTTCCCTTGGTTGGCTACATAGAGGTACCTGTTCTTGGATTCGACCAGCAATTCGATGGGGTTGGATTGGCTCGGATCATCGGGAACGATCCCGCCCGTCTGGGCCTGAAGAGCGCCGCCGGTTCCAACCGTGAAGGGAAGAATTTGGCTGGGCGAAGTGGTTCCGATCGTCGTGGTGCCCGTCGCCGTTGAACTGCTCGCGGTGATCGGTTCGTCATCGAGGACGTAGATGTTCCCGGCGGCGCTCACAATGGCCGTAGCCTGCGCGATGTTCAGTGCTGTTGCACTATTCAAGCTGGAGGTCAATTGTCCGCTGTTCCCGCTAAAGCTATACACGAAGTACGAATCGCCGGTGGTGGGCGTTCCGCTCAGGGTAATGAAGTACCCTGGAGTCTCCACGAAATCGATGGGATTGACCGGTACCGGGAAGTAAGTCAGCGCCGTGCCATTGGCCGCCGTCACTTGGGCATTGATCACCAGTTGCAGTCGGCCCGTGGATGAGTTGATCGAAAAGGCCGTAATGTCGCCGCAGGTCGTGACGCCCTTTCCAAGAGCAAGAGCGCAATTCGGGTTTGGGTTCGTCGCGCTGGACGGAGCGCCGTTAGGTGCCGGGGAATCGTGATCGAGTATGTAAAGGTATCCGCCCGCGGTATCGGCAATGATCCGGAAGGGGTTGATGCCCTGGGTGAAGAAGGTCTCCTGCGCGGTGAGGACTCCGTTGCCGCCGACTGCGAACTGCGTGATGTTGGAGTTCGAGCACGGATACTGTGTGGTGCATATGGAACTGCCCGCTGGGTTCGAGCTCACGCCCCGGTTAAGAACATAAAGGAAGCGGCTACCCGAAAGCAGCACGGCGCGCCCAGGGTTGGCGCCGCCGGAACCGACAGGCAGTCCATTAAGGGGGTTCAGCTTGCCCGTATTGTGATCAATCTCGAAACCGGTGATGATGCCATTTCCCCCAGGCTGGGAGGTCACCGTACCCGTCACATACAAATAGCCAACTGAATAGCTCTCGATGCAAGACGAAACGCTGAGGACGACCGCAGCAGAGAGGGCGCTCAACAGAAGTGCCTTGCCGAATTTCGTAAACTTCATGCGATTCCTTCATCCTGGTCAGGCATGCGCCGCCAAGTTTCTAGTTCCACAGCAGAGCTGGGTTGGGACGGGTCCCTTGCTGCATTGTAAAAGGCGAGGCTAGGTTGTGCCTAGTTTCGGCATGGAACGAAGCGAAACTGGGTATTTATTGAGATCATCCCGCCTGAGATGATCTGAAAGCCAACACCCGGTCAGGCTTGCAACAACCTTCTTGGGTGCGGCTGCGGTTTGGACGCCTGGACAGCGAAGAACGTCAACGGACTAGGGCCGGAAAAGATTCCGCGCCCCGCAACTCCGTACCTGGAGGCAACCCACGAGCCGCAGTGGGTGAGCAACGCCTCCCCGCCGTCCGCAGACCTACCACACACGGCACGATTTGACCGGGGCCATCGGCTGCCCCTTGGCACAGCCGAAGGCCTTGCCAAATGCGTCGAAGTTCTGCACCGAGCCATTCACGCGCCATTTTGAGGCCGAGTGGGGATCGGTGAGCGCGGATTGGCGCGCCGACTGCTCGGTCTGGTTCTGGCACCAGAGCTGAGCGAAGCCAAGAAAGTAGCGCTGCGCCTCGGTATAGCCGTCGATTGTTTCGTCGATCGATTTACCTTGAGCAGCCAGCGTATCGAGCAGCGCCATGTAGGCGATGCGCAGGCCGCCGTTGTCGGCCGTGTTCTCGCCCAAGGTCAGGTGCCCGTTGAGCTTTTGTGCCGCCACATCGCCGTGCGCCGGCGCTACCTCGAAACCGCCATACTCCGTGGCCACACACTCAGTCCGTTCGGTAAATGCCTTGCGGTCGTCAGCCGTCTCCCACTCGCGCAGGTTGCCCTTGCCGTCGTACTTCGAACCCTGGTCGTCGAATCCATGAGTCATCTCGTGGCCGATCACCACGCCGATGCCGCCAAAGTTCAGCGCCGGGTCCATGGTGAAGTCGAAGAATGGTGGCTGCAGGATGCCGGCCGGAAAGTTGATGTCGTTGAAGGATTGACTGTAGTAGGCATTGACCGTTGGCGGGGTCATCACCCACTCCTTCTCATCGACCGGCTTGCCCAGCTTGGCAAAGTTGTAGTTGCGTTCATACACCGCGCTGCGGTGCATGTTGCCAATCAGGTCGTTGCGGTTTACTTTGACACTGGAGTAATCGCGCCATTTTTCCGGATAGCCGATCTTGTTGCGGATCATGGCAAGCTTTTCTTCTGCTGCCTTCCTGGTGGCGTCACTCATCCAAGGCAGGGTCTTGATATCGTCGCCCAGAGACTTCTCCAGCGCAGCGACCAGCTTGTCCATGCTGTCCTTGGCCGCGGGCGGAAAGTTCTGTTTGACCCAGTCCTGCCCAACGGCCTCTCCGAGCGCGCTGTCGGTCATTGAAGTACACTGCTTCCACCGCGCCTGCGGCTCTTTCTGCCCGCCAAGCGTTCTGCTGAAAAAGTCGAAGTTCTCGTCAAAGAATGCCCTGGGAAGGTTGTCAGCCTGCCCATGAAGCGCGTGCCAGCGCAGATAGCTCTTCCACGAGTCGAGTGGCTCGGTTTGGATGAGTCCGCTGAGCGCCTTGAAGAACTCCGGCGTTGCCACATTGAGTGTGTCAAAGCGCCCGATGCCACTAGCGCCGAAGTACGCCGTCCAGTTGAACGACGGAGCCAGCTTGTCCAGCTCGGCGAGCGTGTCGATATGGTAGGTGTTCTCCGGCTCCCGCAGATCGGTACGGCTCATCGAGGCCTTAGCCAGAGCGGTCTCGATCTCCATCACCGCCGCTGCTTCCTTGGCGGCCTGCTCGGGCCCGTCCCCGGCCAGCGTAAACATCTTCTTCATATGCTCAACGTATTGGGCGCGGATGTCCTTGAAGCGCGGCGTGTCCTCCAAGTAGTAATCCCGGTCGGGTAGCGAAAGGCCGCCCTGGACCAACTCGGCGATCTGCTTCGACGAGTCCTTCTCGTCAATATCGACGCTGAAATCGAAGAAGCCGTCGGGTGTACCGTGATTCTCCAGCTGGCTGAGCAAGGCTGGCAGCTGTTTGGCGTCGGCGAGGCCGGCTATGGCTGCAAAGGTAGGCTCAATAGGCGTCAGACCCTTCTTATTGACCAGATCCGTATCCATGCAGGCTGCATAGAAGTCGCCGTATTGCTTCTGCAATGGAGTCTTCGGGTCTTTGGCCGCGGCGTCAAGCTCCTGCCACAGCAGATAGCGGTCGCGCTCTCGGAGCAGCGTGAACCGCCCCCAACGCACCTGGTCGCTGGGAATGGGGTTGTTTTTGAGCCAATTGCCGCATGAGTACTGGTAAAAGTCCGTGCAAGGGTCAACGGTCTTGTCGATCGCGGTCAGATCGAGGCTCTTGATCGGCGGGACCGGCACGGGTTTGCTGGCGTCGGTCTGTGCGGCGCCCTGTGCCAGCGCCAATGCGCCTCCGGAAAGCAGCAGGATGGAAGCGATGCGAATACGGTTCATCGAAAGTCCTCCCTGGAAACAGCGTCCACCAGCCGGATCCAATGGCGTTCGAGCGCGCCGGAATGGAGGCCTGGATTCCGCTGGGAGCAGCCGGTTCGGTGCGGGCTGCGTTGCATAGGAGGGTACCACGATAGGCGGCTATCCCTCCCAGCATTGGCTTGCCCTCGGAACATACGGCCTGATCTTGCACTATATATTCAATCGGATATACTATAGCAATGAAATTAGTCCGCTTCCTCGGCGATTCTCGAAAAGTGCTGCGGGAGTTTCCGAAAGATGCTCGTCTGGAAGCAGGGTATCAGTTGGGGCGGATACAAACAGGACTCCCGGCTGAGGATTTCAAACCAATGCATCCGATTGGCGCAGGTGTCGAAGAAATCCGCATCTCGGAGGAGTCTGGCGCGTATCGGGTGGTGTATACGGCTCGGCTGGAGGAGGCTGTGTATGTGCTCCATGCCTTCCAAAAGAAGACCAGGGCCACTTCGCAGCGCGATGTTGAAATTGCACGAGAGCGGTTCAGGCAATTGATGCGAGGTCGATGATGAGCAAACTGGAGTTTGAGGAATTTGAAAATGTTTGGGATGCACTCGCCGACACACCGGAAGAGGCCGCAAACCTGACGCTGCGCTCCGATCTCATGAGGAAGATCGAGACAATCGTCAAGAAGAACAACTGGACACAAGCCGAGGCGGCAAAGCGGTGCGGAGTTACGCAGCCGCGTATCAACGACTTGCTGCGCGGACGCATCTCACGATTTTCGATCGATGCGCTGGTGAATATCGCTTCAGCACTCGGGCGCAAGGTGAGGGTGAGCCTCGACGATGCCGCATGAAGGGATCACTACCCCATCGCGTGCGGATCCCTGCCCCCGGTCACGCTCTTATGGTGCCGCACATCTGCCCCTTGCACCCAGAAAATCACGTCTTCAGCAATATTGGTGGCGTGGTCGGCCACACGTTCCAGGTTGCGGCTGATCATCAGTGCATTCAGCGCCTGCGGAGCCAGATGGCTCTGCTCTTCCATCACTTTGGTCAGCGATTTGTAGGCAGCGCGGTTCATCGCGTCTACGGCATCGTCCATCGTGAGCACACTGCGCGCCATTTCGGGGTCGCCCTCGATGAACGCTTGCAGGCATTTGCGTACCATCTCGGTGGCCAGCGACGCCATCCTGGGAATATCCACAGGCAGATCGACGACTGCCATCTGCTCCATGCTGCGCACTCGGTCGCTGATGCTTTTGGCCGCGTCGCCCACCCGTTCCAGGTCGGCGTTGATCTTGATCACGCTCAGAATAAAACGCAGATCGATGGCCATCGGCTGTTCCATGGCCAGCAGGTCCAAAGACGCCTGATCGATGTCCCGCTCCAGCCGGTTGATAGCTATTTCGCTGCGGCTCACTAAGTCGCAGATGGACAGATCGCGCACGCGATAGGCCTCAATGGCGCGCTGAATGGCCTGCTCGGCCAACCCAGCCATCACCAGAAGTTGCTCCTTCAAATCGTCAAGGCTTTTCTGAAAGCGTATGCGTGTCATCCGAACCTGCCTGTGATGTAATCCTCCGTGCGCTTGTCGCTGGGGTTGGTAAAGATCTTGTGGGTCGAGTCGAACTCCACCATGCGCCCGCTCAAAAAGAAGCCCGTCTTCTCCGCCACGCGGGCCGCCTGCTGCATGTTATGAGTTACGATCACAATCGTATACTGCGACTTCAACTGGAAGATCAGATCCTCGATCTTTGACGTGGAAACCGGGTCCAGCGCCGAGGCCGGCTCATCCATCAGCAGCACCTCGGGGTCCACGGCCAGCGCCCGCGCTATGCACAGCCGCTGTTGCTGCCCGCCACTCAGGCTAGCGCCCGACTTCTTCTTCAGGTCGTCCTTCACTTCGTCCCACAGCGCCGAATTCTTCAGCGACTTCTCCACAATCTCATCCAGAGCGCGATGATTGCTGTAGCCGTTCAGCTTCAGCCCCGCCGCCACATTGTCATAAATCGACATGGTGGGAAAGGGATTGGGCCGCTGAAAGACCATCCCCACGCGCCGCCGGATCTCCACCGGCTTGCAATCCTCATAAATGTCCAGATCGCCGATGCGCACGGTGCCCGTCACCCGCGCGATGGGATTGGTCTCGTGCATGCGATTCAGGCAGCGGACAAACGTGCTCTTGCCGCAGCCCGAGGGACCAATCAGCGCCGTAGCGTGGTTGCCCGGCATGTTCAGGTTGATGTCCTGCAGGCTGTGATTCGTCCCGTACCACGCATTTAGGTTGATGACCTCGATGCCGACGCCCACTTAACTTGCCCCCTTCAAAACGCCGCGGCTCGTCACATACCGCACCAGCGAAACCGCCGTCACAATCAACATTATGAGTACCAACGCCCCTGCCCACGCCAGCCGGTGCCAATCGTCATACGGGGATTGCGCATAAACCCAGATTTGCAGCGGAAGAGCGGCGATGGGCCGGTCTGGGCTCATGCTCCAAAACGAATTGCCCAGTGCGGTGAAGATCAACGGCGCCGTCTCACCAGCCACACGTGCAAATGCCAGCATGCAACCAGTGATGATGCCCGGCGAAGCCGTCTTCAACGTGATCGAAAGCACGGATCGCCAGTTAGGCACGCCCAGCGCCAGCGCTGCTTCGCGCACTGCGTGCGGCACCATCAGCAGCATCTCTTCCGTGGTCCGGCAGACGGTGGGAATCATCATGATCCCTAAGGCCACGCCACCCGATAACGCCGAAAAATGGTTTTGTGGAACAACAATCAGCGAATAAGCCGCCAGGCCCATCACAATCGAAGGAACGCCGTTAAGGACATCGGCTGTGAACCGGACCGCATTGGCCAGCTTGCTTCCCCGCCCAAACTCGGCCAAAAAGATGCCGCCCCCAATGCCCACGGGTACGCCGATGGCGCTGGCCATCGCCAGCAGAATCGCCGAGCCCAAAATGGCGTTGGCCATGCCGCCGCCGGTCTCTCCCACAGGCTTGGGAATCTGCGTGAAAAAGGCCAGATTCAGCGACCCCGCCCCTTTGTAAACGAGATATCCAAAGATCGCCACCAGCGGCAAGATCACGAGAGCCGTCGCCAGAATCGCCAGCGACGTGACCGTATGATCGGTCAGCGCCCTGATCTTGGACCGCAGATTGTTCTCTCCAACTTTCACTCGCAGTTCCTCACTGGCAGGTCCTCAATTAGCCCTAGCGGGCGCGCCCCGCGTAACCGCCCATACCAGTACCTGGGCCAATGCATTCACAATGATCGTCACAATAAACAGCGCCAACCCGATCTCCATCAAGGCGCTCCGATGAAGGTCGCTTACGGCTTCGGTAAACTCGTTCGCAATCACTGAGGCCATCGAGTATCCATTGGACAATAGCGAACGATGAATCTCAGGCGCGTTTCCGATCACCATGGTCACCGCCATGGTCTCGCCCAGCGCCCGCCCAAGACCCAGAATCACCGCGCCCACAATGCCGATGCGCGCATTGCGCAGCACCCCCATGCGGATCATCTCCCACCGCGTCGCCCCCAGCGCCAGCACCGCTTCGCGCTGCGAGTGCGGCACCGCGGTCATCACCTCTCGAGTCAGCGAAGAAATGATCGGCAGAATCATCACCGCCAAAATGACTGCGGCCGTCACAAATCCCAGTCCCGTGGGGTTCTCGTCGGTGAAAAATCCCGACCAGCCCAAAGTGCGAATCAGCAACGGATTCACGTACTCCCTCATCAACGGGACAAGAACAAACACAGCCCAAATCCCGTAGACAATGCTCGGAATCGCCGCCAGCAACTCGGTGATAAAGGCCAGCGGACCCCGAAGCATGATCGGGCACATCTCGGTCAAGAACACCGCGACTCCCAACGCAAGCGGAACCGCCAGCAGCAGGGAAAGAAGCGAGGAAACCACCGTCCCATAAACAAAAGGAAGGGCGCTGAATTGGCCGTTGACAGGATCCCAGTAGTTAGGCAGTCCCGTGGTCGGGTCGAAATAGGCTTTATAGAAAAAATCGAAGTGGAACTTGGCCCATATAAGGTCGGAACGCAGCACCAACTCGGTCACAATCAACAATACGATAACGAAGATGCTCAGCGCGCACAGCACCATCAACCCGCGAAACGCGCGATCCGCAATCGCCGAATTGCCCCGCGACAGCAGATAGTTGCGAATCGCCGAAAACTCGGCCTCGCTCGCCTCCGCAGGTTGCTGCCCGTCGGGAGAACCCGCTTCAGGTTGGCGTTGAACACGGGATATCCGAATCTCAGGCACGGAAGCGGTCACCTCACTTAAGCTACCGGGCCAATGTGAATAGAAGGTTACAACGCTGCTAAATCAAGCGCGTACGCTGGGCAATCCAGCTAACAGAAACCGAAAGGATCTGCTTAGCTGCAGCCTTGCAGGTCCCCTCGCAGGCCGCGCCCGGCCTTTGTCCCAGGAATCATGCCTTTCACCGGCTGCGCGACCGCGGAGCCCCCGCGCAGCGCACCTCCATCCCGCTCATGTGGTCTGACCACTATTATCTTCTTGGAAAAACCTGGACCTGCCTCCGGAATGAACCTCGCAGTCCACTCGACCGTACCAGCATGAATCTAATGAACTATGTATCGAAAGACTACAAAATCGATGTATTAAATGGGCAATACATTTCTTATTTGGGGAAAGCATGTTAAAACTCGAACATGGCTAAGGTAACGATATCAACTCCGCCAGGCCGCGTGAACCTCCGCATGCTTGCCGAGCACCTTAAGCTTTCGCAGACTACTGTCTCCCTGGTCCTGAACGACTCGCCTTCCGCCACTTCTATTCCTGAGAAGACTCGTAACCGGGTTCTCGAAGCGGCGGCGCAGCTCAATTACCGTCCCAATTACTTTGCCCGCTCGCTCCGTCAGGGCCGCTCCATGAGCGTCGGCGTGCTAGCGCCCGACCTCAGCGAAGGCTACTTTACCCGCGTCATGAGCGGCGTCGTCCATGAACTGACCTCCGCCCACTACTTCTACTTCACCGCCTGCCACGACTGGAAGAGCGAGCTCATTGAAAAGTATCCACGCATGCTGGTCGAGCGCGCCGTGGATGGCTTTCTGCTGCTCAACACTCCGGCAGACCATATTGAAGTGCCGGTTCCGGTAGTCGCTATCTCAGCCCACACCGCTGGTGCAAACGTAACGAATATCATTCTCGATCACCATCTGGCTGCGGAGCTGGCTCTCACCCACCTCCACGCTCTCGGCCACCGACGCATCGCTTTCATGCGCGGCCCCCATGCCATCCCGGATTCGGAGTTCCGTTGGGAGGGTATCCAGCAGGTGGCTCAGGAAATCGATCTCGAACTCGACCCAGCCCTGATCATCCACATCGACTCCGCCGGATGGTCGATGAAAGACGGATACCACCCCATGGCTCCGGAGATCGGCTACAAGCCCATGCAGGCCCTGCTCGAAAAGACCCGCGACTTCACCGCCATCTTCTGCTTCAATGACATCGCCGCCATCGGAGCGATCCGCGCTCTCAAGGACGCCGGCCTCGCCGTGCCCGCGGACGTTTCGGTCGTCGGTTTCGACGACATCCAGTCGGCGGCTTACTCCACTCCCTCGCTGACCACCGTCCGCCAGCCCCTGCTGGAGATGGGTGAACGTGGCGCGCAGATCCTGCTCGACCGCATCGCCAAACGTGAAAACCCGTACCCCTCGGAGATCGTCATGGCCCCGGAACTCGTCGCGCGCGAGTCTACAGGCCCCGCGCCCGTGAAGCCGACGAATTGATTTTTTCGCTTTCTTGGGTCGTCGGTCAGTGCGAGGAGAACATGCTTTAGCGTGAAGGGTAGGGGCTTTAGCGTGAAGGGTACGGGCTTCAGCGTGAAGGGTAGGGGCTTCAGCGTGAAGGGTAGGGGCTTCAGCGTGAAGGGTAGGGGCTTCAGCGTGAAGGGTAGGGGCTTCAGCGTGAAGGGTA
>Ga0182024_10005077_pt1 | contig 29718 bp, 23 predicted proteins | sample P32metaG_FD_120480 | JGI IMG/M metagenome (GOLD analysis project Ga0182024, IMG submission 120480) | Permafrost microbial communities from Stordalen Mire, Sweden - P3-2 metaG (Illumina Assembly) | ecosystem: Environmental > Terrestrial > Soil > Wetlands > Permafrost | place: Sweden: Stordalen...
CAGACCTCGGAGGAGAAGCGCGCGGCCTACGTCTGCGATATCACCTACGGCACCAACAATGAGTTTGGCTTCGATTACTTGCGCGACAACCTCGCCTACCGTCTCGAGGATCGCGTGCAGCGCGGCGTCGCCTATGCGGTCGTCGACGAGGTGGACTCGATCCTGATCGACGAGGCGCGCACGCCGCTCATCATTTCAGGTCCCGCGGAGGAGAGCACCGAACTTTACCTGCGCATCAATGATCTCGTGCCGCGCCTGAAGCGCCAGCCGAAGGAAGACTCGCCCGGCGACTACGCCGTCGATGAGAAGACCAAGCAGGTGCACATCACCGAGGAAGGCCACGAGCATGTCGAGGCGCTCATGGCCGAGGGTGGACTCTTGCGCGAAGGCGAAAGCCTGTATGACCCCGCGAATATCCGCCTGATGCATCACCTGAACGCGGCACTGCGCGCGCATGCCCTCTACAAGCGCGACGTCGAGTACATCGTCAGAGCCGGCGAGGTGATCATCGTCGATGAGTTCACCGGGCGCACGATGCCAGGAAGGCGCTGGTCGGATGGCCTGCACCAAGCGGTCGAGGCCAAAGAGGGCGTACGCGTGCGCGAGGAAAATCAGACCGTCGCCTCGATCACCTTTCAGAACTACTTCCGCCTGTACAAGAAGCTCGCCGGCATGACCGGCACCGCGGACACCGAAGCGCCGGAGTTCATGCAGATCTACGGACTGGAGGTCGTCGTCATTCCGACGCACAAGCCCATGGTGCGCAAGGACATGGCCGATTTCGTGTATCTCACGCAGAAGGACAAGTTCGCCGCCATCGTCGAGGACATCCAGGATTGCGTCACACGCGAGCAGCCTGTGCTCGTCGGCACGACCTCGATTGAAACCTCCGAATTTCTCGCAGGGCTGCTGCAAAAGGACAGGATCGCGCACGAAGTGCTGAACGCGAAGCAGCACGAGCGCGAGGCGCACATCGTCGCGCAGGCGGGACGCCCCGCTGCGGTCACGATCGCAACCAACATGGCAGGCCGCGGCACCGATATCGTGCTCGGCGGCAATCTCGAGGCCGAACTTGCAGCTCTCGGCGAGATCGATGCGGCGACCCGCGCGCAGGTGCGCGCGGAGTGGCAGCAGCGTCACGATCGGGTGGTGGCTGCCGGAGGGTTGCACATCGTCGGCACCGAACGCCATGAGTCGCGCCGCATCGACAATCAGCTGCGCGGCCGTTCGGGCCGCCAGGGCGATCCGGGCTCGAGCCGCTTCTATCTGTCGATGGAAGACAACCTGATGCGCATCTTCGGTGATCCCATGCGCACCAAGCGCCTGCTGCAGATGGCGGGCATGAAGGCGGGCGAAGTCATCGAGAGCGGGATGTTGACGCGCCAGATCGAGAAGGCGCAGCGCAAAGTCGAGGCCCACAACTTCGACATCAGAAAGCAGCTGCTCCTCTTTGACGATGTCGCCAACGATCAGAGGAAGGTGGTGTACCAGCAGCGCACCGAGATCATGGGGCGGGACGACCTGTCGGCGGCCGTGCACGGCATTCGCGAGGAAGCCATCAATAATTTGGTCGATCAGCATATGCCGAAGAGCGCCGCGCCCGCCGACTGGGACTTGGCAGGCCTGAAGGATGCTTTGCTGAAGGACTTCAATGCGCAGGTGGATCCGGCAGCTTGGCTCGCTCAGGATCCGGAGCTTGAGGAAGCGCAATTGCGCCGCCGTATCGTCGATGCCGCGCATGCCGCCTACGAGGAGAAGGTGGCAAGAAGCGGCGCGGAGGTCATGCGCCACGTCGAGAAGGAGATCATGCTGCGCATGCTCGATCAGCATTGGCGCGAGCATTTGGCTGCGATGGACTACCTGCGCCAGGGCATTCACCTGCGCGGCTATGCGCAGAAGGACTACCGCTTCGAATACAAACGCGAGGCTTTCGAACTCTTCGCGGCCATGCTCGAGCGTGTCAAATTCGAGACCGTGACGGTGCTTGCGAAGCTCGAGGTGCGCACCCAGGAGGCGATCGATCAGGAGGAGGAGGAGCGCCGCCGCCGCCTGATGCGCGCGCTGCAGGCGCAGCATGCCGAGGCGCACTCGCTGCTCGCACCCGGAAGCGCCGCGCCGCCGGATGCGCCGGCCGCGCGAGCGCTGCCGGGGATCGGCACAGCGGCGCCTGCGGGGCTGCCGCGAGGTGCCGCGCCGCCCTTGCCGGCTCAAGAGCCGATCAGTACTTTCGTGCGCGGTGAGCGCAAGATCGGCCGCAACGAGCCTTGTCCGTGCGGATCGGGAAAGAAGTACAAGCACTGCCACGGCGTGCTCTCGAGTGTCCAATGAGCACGCCAGTGGCCCGCGGCCAACGATCCGCGTTGTCGCGGCGGCCCTGTATGACGCCAAGGGATGCGTCCTGATCGCCGAGCGCCCGCCCGGCAAGCACTTGGCAGGGCGCTGGGAGTTTCCCGGCGGCAAGATCGACGCGGGCGAAACTGAAGAGGAGGCCCTAAGCCGTGAGCTCGCCGAGGAACTCGGGATTGCGATGCGGCGCGCTCGCCCGCTCATGCGCCTGTCTCACGACTATGATGACCGGCGTATCGAGATTTCGCTGTGGGTGGTGCAGGAGTTCAGCGGCGAGCCCACGGGCCTCGACGGCCAGCTTCTGAAGTGGGTGTCCCCGGCCCAGCTTCACGATGAGGACATGCTCAAGGCCGATGTTCCGTTCATCGCAGCTTTACAGCGCCTGTACAATGAGAGCCTCTCTTAAATGACCGCGACGGGATTGCCATGGCAGCGCCGACTGATCTTCCGGACATCCAGCTCGATTCCACGAGTCTGTATCGTGAGGAAATATTCACCGATCGCCGCGCGGGCACGATCCGCCGCCTGACGCCGGTCAGCGCGCAGGGCGAGACCGACGGCACACGCTTCGTGCTCTTCTCCGGTCAGACGCAGCTACTGACACCGGCGGGTGTTCTGCCGCTTGCTTTCGATATCGAAGCGGATTCGTTGAAGGATGCGATTGGCAAATTTCCCGACGCCGTGAAAATAGCTCTGGAACAGGCGATCGATGAGGCACGCGAGATGCGCCGCGAAGCGGCGACGCGCATTGTCGTGCCGGACGTCGGCGCTGGCGCGCCCGCGGGCGGCGGCAAGATCAAGTTCTAAGGCATCCGCTTTAAGGCGCTACAGGCAGCAGCTTAAGACGAACGGCACATCCCGCTCGGCTTGGGTTGCCCGGGCGGTCAGGCCGTTCCAGGCGAGAAAGCGCACGCTGCAGCGGTAGTGGCTGCCGCTGATCTCGGGGTAGAGACCCGCGGCGCTCGGCAGCGAGATACGCAGCAGCTGATAGGGCGTGTCGCGTTCGAAGGTGACGTGGAAGGAGCCTGCGAGCGCAACCTCCTCGCGCGTGCGGCCGTTAGCCCGCGTGAGCCACAGGAGCTCCGCGATCGCATCGCACAGCGGCCGCAGCAAGCCGAGCCACTGATTGAAGGTGTGCATGCGCGCTTCGGCTGCCTGACTCAGCCAGTAATAGAAGTCCGGCAGATCGAATTCACACGTGCCGCCGGGAATGGCGCTTCTGTGTTTGATGGCGCTCAGGAATTCGGAATCGCGGATCGGCTGCAGGAAAGTAGAGCCGGCGCTCATGAGCTCCGCGCGCAGGCGCAGGAGATTCGACATCACGGCGCGCAGCCGGCCGGAGTCGACCCCGGGCTTCGACTGGAATTCGTTCAATGAGCCCAGTTGCCGTTCGAGCTCCTTCAGGACATCCGAGCGCACATCGCCCCGGGTTGCGATCGCCAAGATGTCGATGAGGCAGGACACCGCGGCGCGGCTTCCCCATGGGCTCGCCATCTCGTTGTGATAGAGCGCCTGGTTGTAGAGAAAGTCGAGTCGCAGAAAGGTGCGCATCCGCTCGTGCAGCGGCTGCTCGAAAACCAGGATCTCACTGGCTGCCGCGGAAGCGGGGGCGGCGTCTTTAGTCATGCCCTATATTGCTTGACGCGCACCTGGTCCGTAAACGCCGTATCGTCGAGAGCGCGCAGATCAGGCCGGCGCGCCGGCCGCGCTCTTGAGATAGCGCGCGTGCAGCGCGCTCACCTGGGCCTGCAGCGCGCCGAGCGCGCCGTCATTCTTGATCACATCGTGCGCGGCCTCAAGGCGTGCCGTACGCGACGCCTGCGCGTTCAAGATGGCGCGCGCCTCTTCGAGCGTCGAGCCGTCGCGCGAGCGCAGCCGGCGGATCTGCAGCTCCTCCTCGCAGTCGATCACGAGCACGCGATCGAGCTGCGACCCCAGGTTCTTCTCAACGAGGAGCGGGATCACGAGGATCTGGTAGGGACCGCCGCTTGCCGCCGAGCGGCTCTCAACCGCGGCGCCGATCGCAGGATGGATCAGGGCCTCCAGGTCCGCGCGCGCCTTGGGATCCGAGAAGACGATGGTGCGCAGCGCCGGGCGGTCAAGATGCCCGTCCGGGGTCAGGATCGAGGCGCCGAAACGCTCGACCAGGCGCTCCAAGGGCGGCTGTCCGGGCTCAACGACATCGCGTGCCAGCTCATCCGTGTCGATGATGGGCACGCCCAGCCCGCGGAAGATCTTCGTCACCGTCGACTTGCCGCTCGCAACGCCGCCCGTGAGCCCGACCCGATAGACTTTTCCTTTCACGGGCGCACTGCGAACAGGCCGAAATAGCGCGCGACGAAGTCATGCCCGAACAAGAGCATGAGCCATCCGGATGCGGCGAGATACGGTCCGAAAGCGACCGGGGTCGCGCGGTCGCGGCCTTGAATCGACAGCAGAATCACGCCGACGAGCGCACCGACGGCCGCCGCCACGAGCACGGTGGGCAAGAGCAGCTGCCAGCCGAGCCACGCGCCCAGAGCCGCCAAGAGTTTGAAATCGCCGTAGCCCATACCTTCCTTGCCGGTCGCGAGCCGAAAGAGCTGATAGACGCTCCATAAGCTTAAATAGCCCGCGACCGCGCCGATGAGACTTGAACGCAGGTCGACCGGGATCGATGCATTCGCCTGTGCTGCGCCGCACAGGCTCACGAGGAGGCCCAGCCACAGGAGCGGCAGCGTCAAATTGTCCGGCAGGTACTGAGTGTCCATGTCAATGAATGCGAGCGCAATCAGGAACCAGGTGAGCACCAGGGCCGCGAGCGCCGCGGCGCCGAACCCAAATTTCCACGCGACGGCCGCCGACATGACTCCGGTGAGCGCTTCGACGAGGGGATAGCGAACGCTGATACGCGCGCGACAGGCGGCGCAGCGCCCCCGCAGCGCGAGAAAGCTCAGTAGGGGGATGTTCTGCCATGCCGTGATGGGCGCGCGGCATGCAGGGCAGGCCGAGCGCGGCACCACGAGATTGAAGCGCTCGACCGCGGTCGCCGGCTCGGCGCCTGCGGCGAGCTGCGCGCACTCCGCGCGCCACTGCCTCTCGAGCATCACGGGCAGGCGATGGATGACGACGTTCAAGAAGCTGCCGATCAGCACTCCCACCACCAGGCACGCGCCGATGAAGAGCGCCGGGGAGGCGGCGAAAACGTCGATCAGGCGCAATGCACTGTCTTAGACGACCGAACCCAGCTTGAAGATGGGCAGGTACATCGCAATCACGAGCCCGCCGACCAGCACGCCCAGGATCACCATGATGAGCGGCTCGAGAAGGCTCGACATGGCATCCACGGCGTTGTCGACTTCTGCTTCGTAGAAGGTCGCGACTTTGCTCGCCATCGTATCGAGCGAGCCGGACTCCTCACCCACGGCGATCATCTGCACGACCATATTCGGAAAGAGCTCGGTCGTCTCCATGGCGCGCTGCAGGCGCTGGCCGGTCGCCACTTCGTCGCGCATCCGCATGACCGCGTTCTCATAGACGATGTTGCCGGTCGCGCCGGCAACGGATTCGAGCGCCTCGACGAGCGGCACGCCCGCGGCAAACATGGTGGCGAGAGTGCGCGAAAAGCGCGCGATGGCGGCCTTGTTGAGAATCGGCCCGATGACGGGCATCTTGAGCGCCATGCGGTCAAGAAACTCGCGCATGCGCTTGGAGCGCTTTTTAAAGTAGAAAAACACCCATACGATGGCGGCGATCACCGCGGCGATGTAGATACCGTCGCTCTGCACGAAACGCGACAGATTGATGACCATCTGTGTGAAGGCCGGCAGGTCGGCGCCGAAGCCTTTGAAGAGGCTCTCGAACTGCGGTATCACGAAGATCAGGAGGATGATGGTGACGATGACCGCGACTGCGAGCACCGCGGCGGGATAGAAGAGGGCCTTCTTCACCTTCTTTTTGAGCGCTTCGGTCTTTTCCTTGTAGGTTGCGATCTTGTCGAGCAGGCCCTCGAGCGCGCCCGCCTGCTCGCCGGCTTCCACGAGGTTGATGTAGAGATCGTCGAAGTAAAGCGGATGCTTGGCGAGGGCCTCGTGCAACGAGGTGCCGGCTTCCACATCCGACTTGATGTCGAGGATCAGTTTCTGCATCGAAGGCTTCTCGTGGCCGGCGCCGACGATCTCGAAGCCCTGCACGAGCGGGATGCCTGCGGCCAACATGGTCGCGAGCTGCCGGCTGAACACCGCGATGTCCATGGCCTTCACACCGCCGCCCTTCCTCATCGCATTCGACTGCTTGCGTATCCGCGACGGTGCGATGCCCTGACGGCGCAGGTCGGCGCGCAGCGCCGCCTCATCCGGCGCCAGGCTGCGGCCCTTCAGGCGCTTGCCCTTCTTGTCCCGACCTTCCCAGCGGAACGGAAAGTCGCGCTTGATGGTTTTGACGCTTGCGGTTGCTGCCTGTGCCATGTGCTTCTTCCTGCCTCACTCAACGGTGACGCTGTTGACTTCCTGGATGCTCGTGAGGCCGGCCTTGACCTTCTCCAGACCCGAGCGGCGCAGATCCCATACGCCTTCCTTTGCAGCCTGCTGGCCGATGTCCACGGCGCTGCCGCCAGTTAAAATGATGCGCGCGATGGATTCCGTGACCGGCAGGACCTGATAGATTCCCACACGGCCCTTGTAGCCGTCGGTACACGCACTGCAGCCTTTGGGCGTGTAGATGCGCAAGCCGGCTGCGACATCCTCTTCCTGGAATCCTTCCTTCAGCAGCGCCTCCTTCGGAATCTCGAGTGGCTGCTTGCAGTGGGCGCACAGCCGCCGCGCCAGGCGCTGCGCGATGATGAGACTGACCGATGTCGCGATGGCATAGGGCTTGACACCCATGTCAATGAGGCGCGTGAGCGTCTGGGGCGCATCGTTCGTATGCAATGTCGAGAGCACTAGGTGCCCCGTCTGCGCAGCCTTGATGGCGATCTCAGCGGTCTCAAGGTCGCGCACCTCACCCACCATGATGACGTCCGGGTCCTGGCGCAGAAAGGCACGCATCGCCGAGGCGAAGGTGAGGCCGACCTTCGGATTGACATTGACCTGGTTGACGCCGGGCAGATTGATTTCCGACGGATCCTCGGCGGTGGAGATGTTGGTATCTTCGCGGTTCAGGATGTGCAGGCCCGTATAGAGCGAGACCGTCTTGCCGCTGCCCGTGGGTCCGGTCACGAGGATCATGCCCTGGGGCTTCGCCAGAAACTTGGTGTACAGATCTCTTTGAAACGGCTCGTAGCCCAACGAATCGATGCCCATCGCCGCCTGCGCGGGATCCAGAATGCGCAGCACGATTTTTTCGCCGAACAGGGTCGGGCAGGTGCTGACGCGAAAATCGATGGCGCGGCTCTTCGATAGGCGCATCTTGATGCGCCCATCCTGAGGCACGCGGCGCTCGGCGATGTCCAGGCGTGACATGACCTTCAGGCGAGCGGAGAGCTTGCCCGCAAGCTGCACGGGCGGCTGAGCGATTTCCTTCAGCACGCCGTCCATGCGGAAGCGCACGCGATAGAGCTTCTCGTACGGCTCGAAGTGGATGTCAGAGGCGCCGCGCCGGATGGCGTCCAGCATGAGCTTATTGACAAAGCGGACAATGGGAGCGTCTTCGACGTCGTCGCGGCCGATCTTCTCGAGTTCATCCTCGCCGCCGCTGACTTCGAGGTTCTCAAGGTCGATGCCATCTTCTTCAGTGAAGGTCGTGATCTGCGCTTCGGCCTGTTCGATCGCCTTGTCGACGGCCTTCTGCAGCTTATCGTCCTCCACGATGACCGCGTCGACGCCAAGGCCCGTCTGAAACTTGATCTCATCGACCGCGTGCGTGTTGGTCGGGTCAGCGACTGCGAGGAACATGCGCTTGCCGCGCTTGAAGAGCGGCAGCACGCGGTGCTTGGCGAGCAGCTTGTCGCTCACCAGGCGAATGGTTTCGGTATCGATGGTGAGCGCGTCGAGATCGAAGAGCGGCACGCCGAACTCGGTCGAGGCGGCAATGGCAATATCCCGGGCGTTGGCCGCGCCGCTCGTGACGAGCTGCGTGACGACGCTCATCTTGCGCTCGCGCGCCGTATTCAGCGCTTCAAGCATGGCAGCCTCTTCCACCACCCCGTCCTGGACGAGGCGCTGCGGAAGGCCGCCGAGTCCGGAGCGGGAGCCGCTGCCGAGCGCTGCTAGAGAAGCGTTATCATTCATGAACTTATGGCAAGCGACCCCGGTTCTGAGGACCCCAGTCTACTCAAGCCGACGATTGAGGCAATTGTCAAATCCGCAAACATAGTGGCACAAGGCACTGTCGCCCCTGCGTGATTGGTTTCCCAAAAGGCAAAGCCCCTCGAGGGAGGGGCTTTGCACCCAGCGAGGCCTGCGCCTCCGAAGGGGTTTAGGAGTGACAGCCTGAGGGCAAGTACTGCGCCTTGACCGTGGTGCCGGCATTGGCCGCTTCCAGCGTCACACCAGCCGGTGTCGCCGCCGTACCACACACCCAGATGACGTCGCTGTTGGTGTCGAGACCGGGCTGCAGGATGAGCAAGTCACCCGTGGCGACGAGCTTCTGGTTCACCTGCGGACCGTTGTACGTGATCTCGATGTTGCCGTTAACGACCGTGACGGCGCTCACATACTTGCCTTGGCTCGCACCGGGCATCGGAATCGTAGTAGCGCTACCCGCTATCGACACGGACGCCGGCCAAGTGCCGAGGTTCTGATAGAACTCAGCAACGGCCGTCTTGAACGGATCGGCGAGAGAGAGACCTTCCGTAACCTGCGCGCGGATCGTGTAATTCTGATAGGCCGGAATCGCGATGGCCGCCAAGATGCCGATGATCGCGATCACGATCATCAACTCGATGAGGGTAAAACCCTTTTGAAGAGACTTCATGAATACTCCTAGTGACATTGAGGATAAGACCTTTGGCGGCTATGCCTGCCGTGGCCTGAAGCATTGCAACCTGCGTGCCAGGCTTCGAAGGCCTGCAACCGATTGAATAACAGGATTTTTTTATGCATCCCCGAGAAGAGGCGCGGCGGCCCGTGTCACTAGCTGACGAGGGGGTGGAAAGCGCGGGTCACAAAGTGACGCAGATTGTCAGGTCCGCTACTCGATGCCGAGCTTCTTGACCCGATACCGCAGGGCCCTGAAGCTCATTCCCAGAAGCTTGGCCGCGGCAGTTTTATTGTAGCGGGTCTTTTCCAGCGCCTTCACGATCGCCTCGCGCTCGATGTCCTCAAGCTGCGCGCCGAGCGCTCCGGCGCCGCGGGCAGCGGCCGCCGGCTCAGGTCCCGCTCGGGCATCGCTGCGCATCCGCAGGTGTTCAACCGTGATGACATCGCCCGTGCACAGCGTGAGCGCGCGTTCCAGGACGTTTTCCAGCTCGCGCACATTGCCGGGAAAGGCATAACTTTGCAGTGCCTCGATGGCGGGCGCATCGAGATTGGGCGCCTCGGTGCTCATCCGCCGTGACAGGCGCCGCAAGATCGCCTCGGCCAGGTCCGGGATGTCCTCGCTTCTCTCGCGCAGCGGCGGCACGCGCAGCTCGATCACATTGATGCGATAGAAAAGGTCCTCGCGGAAGCGTCCTTCGGCGACCCGGTCAGCCAAGTTGCGGTGCGTTGCGGAGAGGATGCGCACATCGACGGGCTCCTCGCGCGCCTCGCCGACCGCGCGCACGGCCTTTTCCTGGACCACTCTCAGAAGCTTGACCTGCATGTGCAGGGGCAGGTCCGCGATCTCATCGAGGAAGAGCGTCCCGCCTTCGGCGTTTTGGATGAGTCCCTTCTTGTCGGCGACCGCCCCCGTGAAACTGCCGCGCTTATGACCAAAGAGCTCGCTCTCCATGAGCTCCGTCGGGATGGCTCCGCAGTTCACGGCCACGAAGCGCCCCTCGCGCCGCGCGCCGCTCTCGTGAATCAACTGGGCGACAAGCTCCTTTCCGGTGCCCGACTCCCCGAAGATATGCACGGGGGCTTGGCTCCTCGCTACGCGGGCGATCATCTCGCGCAGCTGCTGCATGGCAGAGGAGCGGCCGATCAGGCGCGGCCCCTGCATCGTGAGCGTCGTCGCGCCGTCGGAGCCCGGCCGCAGCTTGAGCGCGCTGCCGACGAGCTTGCGCAGGACTCCGAGATCAAGCGGCTTGGACACAAAATCGAAGGCGCCGAGCTTGAGCGCGCGCACGGCAGACTCGACATTCCCATGCGCGCTGATGACGGCCACGGGTACGGCCGCATGGTTCTCCTGGATCCAGGCGACGAGATCAAGGCCGTTGCCGTCGGGCAGGCGCATGTCGGTGAGACACAGATCGAAGCTTTCCGTCTGCAAGAGCCGCCGTGCGGATGCAATGTCGCGCGCGGTTTGCGTCGCAACGTGCATGCGACCCAAGGTGAGACACACAAGCTCGAGCAGATCGGGCTCATCATCAACGATCAGGACGCGCGGCTGGCTCATGCGTGGGACCAGCGCTGCGGGTCGGCGAACACCATGCGAAAGACGCTCCCGCCGCCGGCTCTCGCCTCATACAGAAGCGTCGCGCCGTTGGTCTGCGCAAGCTCGCGAGCGAGGAACAAGCCCAGACCCGTACCCCCATGGCCGCTTGAGAAGAACGGCTCAAAGATCCGCTCGACAAACTCCGCCGCCACCCCGGGACCCCGATCGGCGATCTCAAGAAAGGGACGCGAACCGGCGCTGATGCGCCCATAGCGGATCTCAATCGGCACGTCGGCCGGCACATGCCGCAGGACGTTATCGCACAGATTCCACACCACTTGATGCAACTGACTCGAATCCACGCGCACCTCAATTTGCGCATCGCCCCCGGAAATCCTAAGGCGTTCCGGCGGGCATTGCATCGTCGCGCAGAACTCATCGCGGAAATCCTCGATCCAGGCCCGGAGCAACAAACGCTCCAGATGCGTTTCCTCGCGTCGCGAGAGGCGCAGCACGTTATTGATGATCTCGCTCACGCGCATGGCATTTGAGCAAATGATTTCGGTCAAGCGCTTATCCTCCCCCGCCAGATGCGTCGACTCCGCGAGGAGCTGTCCGGCGTGGCTCATGGCGCCGACCGGGTTTCTGATTTCATGGGCAATGCTCGCGCTCAGGCGGCCGAGCGCCGCAAGTTTCGATTGCTGGACTTTTTCCGCGATGAGGCTCGTATCTTCCAGAAACACCAGAATGGGCGCGGGCGCGGAGTTGCCGAGCGGTGCAAAATGCGGCTGGATGACGCGTGCGCCGTCGGCGGCGGTGAACGACGCGGACGGCTCGGCGGCTGCCGCGCCTCCCTGGCGCCAGGTTGCAAGCAAATACAGGAGCCTTGGGGACGCCTCACCCAGCAAGGCGCCCGGATAGGCGCTGCGATCACCGAGCATCTGCGCGGCGGATTCGTTGATGAGCCGCACGCGATCCTCGGTGTCGACCACGAGGATACTCTCGCGCAAGTGCTGCACGATGTACTGCGAGAGCTGGGCCAGGTTCTCAAGATCGATCTCCTGGCGGCGCACCAGCGCCTCGCTCTCGCGCAGGCGGTTCGCGATCGGCCAGGCGGACAATGCGATGGCGAACAGCACCACGCCGATGACGCCGCCGGTGGTGAAGTCGCCCGCCGGCGCCACCCCTGCGACATAGACGAACATCTGCTGCAGGAGAATGCCGAGCGCACCCATCGCTGCGATGAGAAATGCATCGCGATGCTCGGCGAGCACCGCCATCGCGCCCACCGGCAGCACCAGCAGAATCCCAAGGCCGCTCGCGACACCGCCGCTTGCATAAAGAATGAGCGATATCCCGGCCGCATCGACGCCGGTATTGAGGAGTGCGACGCCCCGCAGGCTGGGCCAGGAGAGGCGCCGTGCGACCATCAACAGCACGCCCGCGGAGAAGTAGGCGATGCAGGCCGAGAGGAAGGGTCCGGGGCGGCCTGTGAGCAGGTCCTGCCCGCCCAGCCATTGCATCGTGAGCAGCACCGGCGGCAAGAGCAGCCGGTAAAAATTGACGAGGCCGATCACGCGCCAAGCGAGATCGCGCCGGGCAAGTTGGGCTGACGCGGATTGGGCCGGCATGGCGGCGTGAGCGACTGATGCCTTGCTGCGCGAGCGAAGGCGGCGACTTTAGCACCTTCACACGCTGGCCACTGTGCAGGGTTTTCGCGAGAATACCGCCTCTTTGCGCGCGTGAGGCGAATTGCACCATGAATCTGCACGAGTATCAGGCGAAGGATCTGTTGCGTCGCTACGGCGTCGCCGTGCCGCAGGGAGCCGTGGCGGCGACTCCCCAGGAGGCGGTGGCGGTCGCCCAGACCTTGGGCGGCTCCCTGTGGGTGGTGAAGGCGCAGGTGCACGCGGGCGGCCGCGGCAAGGCGGGCGGCGTGCAGCTCGTGCGCAATCTGGCTGCGCTGCGCGGCGCCGCCGCGCGCATGCTGGGGCAAAATCTCGTGACACAGCAGACCGGCAGCGCAGGGCTTCCCGTCGAGCGTGTGTATGTGGAATCGGGCTCCGACATCGAGCGTGAAATCTATCTCTCGTTGACGCTCAACCGCGAACGCGGTCGCATCGCGGTCATCGCATCGAGCGCCGGCGGCATGGATATCGAGGAAGTCGCCCACAAAACGCCGGAGAAAATCATCGCAGTAAACGTGCACCCGGCCGCTGGCCTGCAGCCTTACCAGTGCCGCGAGCTGGCCTTTGCCTTGCAGCTCTCGGGCAAGCAGTTGAGCGCATTCCAGCAGCTTGCGATGGCGCTCTACCGCCTGTACATCGACAACGACGCGAGCCTTCTTGAGATCAATCCGCTCATCCTCACCCGCGCCGGCGAGCTCCTGGCGCTCGATGCCAAGATCAATATCGACGCCAACGCGCTGTTTCGTCATCCGGACCTCGCGGCGCTGCGCGATCCTCATCAGGAGGATCCGCTCGAGCGGCGTGCGAGCGAGCATGAGCTCAACTACGTTTCGCTCGATGGCGACATCGCCTGCATGGTGAACGGCGCGGGGCTTGCGATGGCGACGATGGATCTGATTCAGCTGCACGGCGGACGGCCTGCCAATTTTCTCGACGTCGGCGGCGGCGCGACCGCTGAGCGCGTGGCGGTCGCCTTTGAGATTATTTTTTCCAACCCCAAGGTACGTGCGGTGCTCATCAACATCTTCGGCGGCATCGTACGCTGCGACATCATTGCCGAAGGCGTCGTGCAAGCCGTGAAGGCCGTGGGCGTGAAGCTGCCGGTGGTCGTGCGCCTCGAGGGCACGAATGCCGGAGAGGCGCGCGCGATTCTCGCCTCGAGCGGCCTTGCGATCACGCCGGCCGATGACCTGACCGATGCTGCGCGCAAAGTCATCGCACTGGCTAAGAAGGCGAACGCATGAGCATATTAATCAATCGCAATACGCGCGTGATCTGCCAGGGCTTCACCGGGCGCCAAGGCACGTTTCATTCCGAGCAGGCCCTTGCCTACGGTACGAAGCTCGTCGGCGGCGTGACGCCGGGTCGCGGCGGCGAGCAGCACCTGGGCCAACCCGTGTTTGATACGGTGCGTGAGGCTGCGCGTGCGACCGGGGCGACGGCCAGCATGATCTACGTGCCCGCGGCCTTTGCGGCCGATGCGATCCTTGAGGCGGCGGATGCGGCCCTGGAGCTCGTCGTGTGCATCACCGAAGGCGTGCCGGTCAACGACATGGTGCGCGTCAAAGCGGCGCTTGCGCAGTCGACGACGCGTTTGGTCGGTCCGAACTGTCCGGGCGTCATCACGCCTGAGGAATGCAAGCTCGGCATCATGCCCGGTTTCATTCACAAGAAGGGCGCGGTGGGCATCGTGTCGCGCTCGGGAACGCTGACCTATGAGGCGGTGTTTCAGACGACGAACGCGGGACTCGGGCAGAGCACCTGCGTCGGCATCGGCGGCGATCCCGTGCGCGGTATGGGATTCATTGACGTGCTGGAGCTCTTTGAGCGCGATCCCAATACCCTGGGGATCATCCTCGTGGGCGAGATCGGCGGCAGCGACGAGGAGGCAGCGGCGGCCTATATTCGCAATTTCGTGACGAAACCCGTGGTCGCCTACATTGCCGGGCTGACCGCGCCGCCCGGCAAGCGCATGGGCCATGCCGGCGCCATCATCGCGGGCGGCAAGGGCACGGCGGCGGAGAAGTATCAGGCACTGGAGGCTGCGCGGGTGCGCACCGTGAGGTCGCCCGCTCTTCTTGGCGAGACGATGCGCGAGCTTCTGCAAGGCAGCCGGGCTGCGCGGCGCTCGCCGCTCGCCCGGCCGCGCAAGCTTCCGAGCGCAGGCAAGAAAGGCCCCGCGGGAAAAAAACCGCGCGTGCCCAAGAAGACGTCGCCGCAGAGCACGCGCCGCAGGCACCGCTAGCGCCGTGAGCAACACGTTGAAGGTTGCGCTCGCTCAGATCGATCTCCTGGTCGGCGACGTGCAGGGCAACACCGCGCGCATCGTCAGCACCGCGCGGCGTGCACAGGCGCAGCTTGCGGCGGACCTCGTCGTCTTCCCCGAACTTGCGCTCTCGGGCTATCCGCCCGAGGACCTCCTCTTTCATCGCGGCTTTCGCCGCCAGATCGAGGCGGGGCTCGAGCGGGTGCGCTACGAGATCGGCACGGCATCGGTCGTCGTAGGCTATCCCGAGTACAGCGGCCGCGACATCTACAACTCCGCCGCGCTCATCTCCGGCGGCATCATCGCGGCCAACCACAGAAAGAGCGAGCTGCCGAACTACAAGGTCTTTGACGAGAAGCGCTACTTTCGTCCGGGCGCGCAGCCGACGGTGGTCGACTGTCAGGGATTTCGGGTCGGGCTACTGGTCTGCGAGGACATCTGGGGCCCCGAGGCTGCACAGATGGCGCGCTCCGCGGGAGCTGAGCTTCTGGTCGTGAGCAATGCCTCCCCCTTTGAGATCCATAAGCAGCGCGAGCGCGAAGAGGTGGTGCGCACGCACCTGCAGGAAGTGAATCTGCCGGTCGCGTACGTCAACCGTGTCGGCGGCCAGGACGAGCTCGTCTTCGACGGCAATTCATTCAGCATGGATGCGCAGGGAGTGCTGGTTGCACGCGCGCCCGCCTTTATCGACGGCACGTATCTGGTGGAATTCACCCGCGATGCGGCAGGCCGCGTCACGCCGCAACCGTCCACCATCGCCCCGGAGCTCGCCGATGAGGAGAGCGTGTATCGCGCGCTCGTTTTGGGCGTGCGCGACTACGTCATGAAGCATGGCTTTCCCGGCGTCGTCATGGGGCTCTCCGGCGGCATCGACTCGGCGCTCACCCTCGCCATAGCCGTGGATGCCATTGGCGCCGAGCGCGTGCATGCGGTCATGATGCCGTCGCGCTACACCTCCTCGATGAGCCTAGAGGATGCGGCCGCGCAGGCGCGCGCACTCGGCGTCACAAACAGTCTCATTTCGATCGAGGGCATGTTTACGGCGACCCTCGCCGCCTTACGGGATGAGTTTGTCGGCAAGAGCTCCGATTCCGCCGAGGAGAATATTCAGTCGCGCTGCCGCATGCTGATCCTCATGGGCATCTCCAACAAGACGGGCAAGATGCTGCTGACGACCGGCAACAAGAGCGAAATGGCGGTGGGTTATGCGACGCTCTACGGAGACATGGCGGGCGGCTTCGCGCCCATCAAGGATTGCAGCAAGCTGCTCGTCTATCGCCTGGCGGCCTATCGCAACGGGCAAGGACGCGTCATCCCGCAGCGCGTGATCGAGCGGCCGCCCTCCGCCGAGCTGCGCGCGGATCAGAAGGACTCCGACACGCTGCCGCCCTACGAAATACTCGATCCCATACTCGAGGCCTTCATTGAGGAGGACCTGTCGGTCGATGAGATCGAGGCGCGCGGCTTTGACCGCGCAACCGTCGGCCGCGTGCTCGATCTTGTGAAGCGCAATGAATACAAGCGCCGTCAGGCGCCTCCCGGCGTGCGCGTCAGCCGCCGCGCGTTCGGACGCGATTGGCGCTACCCGATCACGAACGGCTATCGGCGCTAGGCATCACCAGAACCGCCACCACGATTTTTTCTTCCCCGCCTCGGCAGGCGGCTGCTCCGCATTTGGGAAGTTGAGTGCGTAGACCTGCCGCGCCTGATCGGCGAGCGGCACGAGCCCCAAGCGATCGTCCGCGTCGATCAGGATTTGCAGCGCGGCGCGCACGGCAGGCGCGCCGTCGTATTGCTCGAAGGTCTGGCGCGCGCGCTGGGCGGCGGCGACGTAGGCGCCGCGGCGCACGTAGTAGCGCGCGACGGCCACATCATAGTCGGCGAGACGATTGCGCAGAAAGATCATGCGCTCGCGCGCATCGAACGCGTATACGCTCTTCGGATACTGCTCGACCACAGTGCGAAAAGCGTCGAAGGACTTGCGCGCATTGCTGGGCGAGCGCTGGCTCAGGTCGGCGTGGAAAGCGCGTTCCATGATGTTCGGCGCATGCTCGAAATCGACGAGACCCTTCACGTACCATGCATAGTCGACCCGCGGGTGAGTGGGGTTCTCGCGCGTGAACTGGTCGGCGGCGTCGAGCGCGGACTCGCGCTCTCCCTCCTTGTAGTACACATAGATCAGATCCAGCCGCCCCTGGCGCGCCTGATCCGTGAACGGGAAGCGCGCGGTGAGCGCTTCGTAGGTCTTGATGGCGCTCTTGAAATCGTAGGAGTCGAGCTGCTTATGGGCGATCTTGTACAGACCCTCCGGCCCCTGCTTCGCGAGTTTGTCCTCGTGACGGTGGCGCCACATGCTGCAGCCGGAAAGCATCGCGAGCGCCATGAATGCCGCAAGCCAACTTCGCCACGTCCCGGATGATGAGGTCAAAGAGGGCCTTTCATTGATTTCTGGTCCACCAAGCCGCAGAAGTATAGCGAATCCTCCGACCGGGGCTGGGACAGCCGCGGAACCCGCGGAGTTCCGCACCCACGTGCTCGCGGTGCCGGCGGGCCTTGCGGGCCTGCGCCTCGACCTGGCGCTCGCCAAGGTGCTCCCGCAGTACAGCCGCGCGCGCCTGCAGGGGTGGATCCGCGCCGGTGCGGTCACGGTTGACGGGCGCCTGCCGCGCACCCGCGATCTCGTGCACGGCGAGGAAGTCGTGCGCATCCAGGCACGGGTCGCACCGCTGGGCAAAGTCGCCTCCGACGCGATGACCCTTGATGTGATTTGGAGCGATGGCGAGCTCATCGTGATCAATAAGCCCGCCGGGCTCGTGGTGCACCCGGGAGCCGGCAATTCGCGCAAGACCCTGCAGAATGGCCTCCTCGCCTTCGATCCGGCGCTCGAGCGCGTGCCCCGCGCAGGAATTGTGCATCGACTCGACAAGGATACGAGCGGGCTTTTGGTCGTGGCGCGCACCCCAGAGGCGCATACGGCGCTCGTCGCAGCGCTGGCAGCCCGGCAGATTCGCCGCGGGTATGTGGCGTTGTGCACCGGCGTGATGACGGGCGGGGGAACGGTCGATCAGCCCATCGGTCGTCACCGCAGCCTGCGCACCCGCATGGCCGTGCGCGCCGATGGGCGCGCCGCCATCACGCATTTTCGCATCATGCGTCGCTTGCGCTCGCATACCCTCGTAAGTGTCGAGCTTGAGACCGGACGCACCCACCAGATCCGCGTGCACTTGGCGCATCTGGGCTATCCGCTCGTCGGGGATCCGCTCTACGGGGGACGGCGCCGTGTGCCCGCGGGAGCCAGCGCAGCGCTGCTCGCGGAACTGAGCGGATTCAGGCGCCAGGCGCTGCATGCGGCACGATTGGGCCTGACGCATCCAGCCACCGGCGAGGAGCTCGCCTTCGAAGCGCCCCTTCCCGCGGATTTCGCGGCGCTGTTGGCCGCGCTTGAGGGCGAAGTGTGATGTCGGTGCCTTATCTGACGCCCGATTGGCCCGCGCATGCCTGGGTGCGAGCCGCCTTCACGCTGCGCACAGGGGGTGTGAGCTCACCCCCTTTTGATTCGCTCAATGTCGGCGCTCATGTCGGGGATCGGCCCGAGGCGGTCGATGAGAACCGGCGGCGCATCGGCCGCCACCTCGGGCTGCCCGGCGAGCCCGCCTGGCTCGAACAGGTTCATGGCAAGGAAGTTGCCGACCTTGATAGCGCGGTCGCGACGGCGCGCGCGGACGCATCCTTCACGCACCGAGCGGGGCACGTCTGTGCGGTTCAGGTAGCCGACTGCCTGCCCGTGCTCCTCGCCGCGCGTTCCGGATCGGCGGTGGCCGCCGCCCATTGCGGCTGGCGAGGCTTGGCGAGCGGGGTGCTCGAGGCGACGGTGCGCGCATTGGGCGTGCCGGCGGGCGAGCTCTACGCCTGGCTGGGCCCGGCGATTGGTCCGGCCGCCTTCGAGGTCGGCGCGGAGGTCCGCACGGCGTTCCTCGCGCAGGATGCGCGCGCGGCGGCTGCTTTCGCGGGCAACTCGCGCGGCCGCTGGCAATGCGACCTCTTCGAGCTCGCCCGTCAGCGACTGGCGCAGCTCGGAGTGCCCGCGGTGTTTGGCGGCGGCGTGTGTACGCAAAGCGATCCGCAACGCTTTTTTTCCTACCGGCGCGACGGCCGCTGCGGCCGCATGGCCGCGCTCATCTGGATGGCAAAGGCGCGGCGCGGAAAGGCTTCAAGCGCGTGCTAGGATCATTTGCGCCCGCCGGAAAAAGTAGAAGAGCTTGAGCGTAATAGCCTCGATCCTCGCGTTCACGACCCTGGGCGGCATTGCGAGCGCGGCAGTGGCAGGCGCCGTGCTCTTGCTGCCGGCGGCGGCCCGCCGCCGCTTCCTGCCGCACCTGGTGAGCTTCGCGACGGGAGCACTCCTCGGCGCGGCACTCCTGGGGCTTCTTCCCGAGGCCCTCGAGCGCGCCGGCCCCGCGCGCGGGGAAGCAGTCGGGCTCGCGGTCACCGCGGGCATCCTCCTTTTCTTCATCCTCGAGAAGCTCATGTTGTGGCGTCATTCGCACGAGGGCGAGTTTCACGACCACGGCGCGCTGCAGCTGCACCGCGACAAGGCGTCGGCGATGGTCGTGCTCCTGGGAGACGGCATTCACAACGCGCTCGACGGCGTGCTGATTGCGGCGGCCTTCATGACGAGCGCGCAGCTCGGGGTGGTCACGGGCATCGCCGTCATCGTGCACGAGATCCCGCAGGAGGTCGGCAGCTTCGCCGTGCTGCTGAATTCCGGCATGTCGCGCGGTCGCGCGCTCTTGTTAAATCTCTTCTCGAGCCTTACATCCATCCTGGGAGGCACCCTCGCTTATTTCGCCCTCGGCGAGGCGCTGGGCGTGCTGCCGTACGCCGTCGCCATCGCGGCGGCGAGTCTTCTCTACGTGGCCATGGCGGATCTCATTCCCGGACTGCACCGCCGTGCGGATGTGGGGGCAAGCGTCGCACAGGTGCTGCTCATCAGCTTAGGCATTGGGCTCATCGCCTGGATCGGACGCGACTGAAAGGTTGAGGTATCAAATGCGACACGACAAGCTCACGGCCAAATTTCAGGCGGCGCTCGCCGATGCGCAGTCGCTCGCGCTCGGTCGCGACCATCAGATTCTCGAGCCCGCCCATGTGATGCTGGCGCTGCTCGACAGCAGCGGTGGCACCGTGCGGCCGCTTCTCATGAAGGCGGGAGCGGACGTCAACAAGCTTCGCTCCGAGTTGGGTGCGCTCCTTGATAAGCTGCCGAAGGTCGAGGGTACGCCGGGGGAGGTCCATGCCTCCAACGATCTCGGCCGGCTCCTGAACGTCACCGACAAGCTCGCGCAAAAGCGCGGCGATCAATACATCTCGAGCGAGCTTTTTGTGCTCGCAGCCTTCGAGGACAAGGGCTCTCTCGCGCGCATCCTCAAGGACTCCGGCGTCGTGCGCGGGGCGGTTGAGAAGGCGATCGACGAGGTGCGCGGTGGGGAGACCGTCTCCGACCCCAATGCCGAGGAGCAGCGCGGGGCGCTCGAGAAATACACCGTCGATCTTACGGCGCGCGCCGCCTCGGGGAAGCTCGACCCGGTGATCGGGCGCGACGAGGAGATCCGGCGCACCATCCAGGTTTTGGCACGGCGTACCAAGAACAATCCCGTCCTGATCGGCGAGCCGGGCGTCGGCAAGACCGCAATCGTCGAGGGCCTCGCCCAGCGCATCATCAATGGCGAAGTGCCCGATGGACTTAAGAACAAGCGCATTCTTGCGCTCGACATGGGCTCGCTCATCGCCGGCGCCAAGTTCCGCGGGGAATTTGAAGAGCGCCTGAAGGGCGTGCTCAATGATCTTGCCAAACAGGAAGGCCAGATCATTCTCTTCATTGACGAACTGCACACGGTCGTCGGCGCGGGCAAGGCGGAAGGCGCGCTCGACGCGGGCAACATGCTGAAGCCCGCTCTTGCGCGCGGGGAGCTGCATTGCGTTGGCGCGACGACGCTCGATGAATACCGCAAGTACATCGAGAAGGACGCAGCCCTCGAGCGGCGCTTTCAAAAGGTGCTGGTCGATGAGCCTTCGGTGGAGGACACCATCGCGATCCTTCGGGGGCTCAAAGAGCGCTACGAAGTTCACCACAAAGTCGAGATCACCGATCCGGCGATCGTCGCCGCGGCAACGCTCTCGCACCGCTACATCGCCGACCGCCAGCTGCCGGACAAGGCCATTGACCTCATCGACGAGGCCGCGGCGCGCATCCGCATGGAAATCGACTCCAAGCCCGAGGCGCTCGATCGGCTCGAGCGCCGCATCATTCAGCTGAAGATCGAACAGGAGGCGCTGAAGAAGGAGCACGATGAGGCCTCGCGCAAGCGCCTGAAGACCCTCGAGGGGTCCCTCAAGGCCCTCGAGCGCGAGTACGCCGATCTTGATGAGGTGTGGAAAGCCGAGAAGGCCTCCCTGCAGGGCGCCGCCCACATCAGAGGCGAGCTCGAGCGGGTTCGCATCGAGCTCGACACCGCCCGCCGTGCGGGAGATCTCGGGCGCATGGCGGAGCTGCAATACGGCCGCATCCCGGAGCTGGAGAAGAGGCTTGCCGACGCCGTCGCGGCCGAGCAGAAAGAGACTCGCCTCGTGAGGAACCAGGTCACCGAGGAGGAGATCGCCGAAGTCGTCTCCAAATGGACCGGCATCCCGGTTTCCAAGATGCTCGAGGGGGAAAAAGAGAAGCTCCTGCGCATGGAGGAAGCGCTCTCGCGGCGCGTGGTCGGCCAGGAGGAGGCCGTGCGCATCGTCTCGAATGCCATTCGCCGCTCACGGGCGGGACTCTCCGATCCGCGCCGCCCGAACGGCTCTTTCCTGTTCCTTGGGCCTACGGGAGTCGGCAAGACGGAACTCGCCAAGGCGCTCGCCGAGTTTCTCTTCGACACCGAGGACTCCATGGTGCGCATCGACATGTCGGAGTTCATGGAGAAGCATTCGGTCGCGCGCCTGATCGGCGCCCCTCCCGGCTATGTGGGTTACGAGGAGGGCGGCTATCTCACTGAGGCGGTGCGCCGCCGCCCCTATGCCGTGATACTCCTCGATGAGATCGAAAAGGCGCATCCGGATGTTTTCAACGTGCTTCTGCAGGTGCTCGATGACGGGCGCCTGACCGATGGTCAGGGACGCACGGTCGATTTTCGCAACACCGTCATCATCATGACGTCGAATCTAGGCTCGCAGGTGATTCTGGAATACGCAGGCGAGGGCAACTACGCGCGCATGAAGAGCGCGGTGTTGGAAATCGTGCAGAAGAATTTTCGCCCCGAGTTCGTGAATCGCATCGACGATATCGTGGTATTCCACCCTCTCGGCACGCCGCAGATCCGCGCCATCGTCGACATCCAGTTGGGCTACCTGCGCGCTCGGCTCTTGGAGCGCGACATGGGTCTTGAGCTCGATGATCAGGCGCGCGACCTCATCGGCGAGGCAGGCTTTGACCCGGTGTATGGCGCGCGGCCGCTGAAGCGCGCGATCCAGCAGCAGATCGAGAACCCGCTCGCGCAGCAGATCCTCAAGGGCGAATTCTTGCCGGGGAGCCGCATCCGCGCGACCGTGCGCGATGGGGCGCTGTCGTTCAAGCAAGTGGCTGCGTGAGCGGCGCTCGATTAGCTTAAGCTGCGTTCAGTTTTGGGGGAGGAACCATGCCGTTTTACGAGTACGAGTGCACACACTGCAAGTTCTATAAAGAAGTCATGCAGAAGGTGTCCGATGCACCGCTGAAAAAATGCCCGTCGTGCGGGAAGAACGCGCTGAAAAAGCTCGTATCGGCACCGGTGTTTCGGCTGAAGGGAGCGGGCTGGTACGAGACCGACTTCAAGTCCGACAAGGAGAACCAGCGCAATCTCGCCGAGAAGGAACCCGAGCCTGAGAAGAAGAAGGAAGCGGCGGATTCGAAGGATGTGACGGCCGAAGCGAAGCCTGCCGAGAAGGCGGCCGATAAGACAGCCGAGGGCAAGGCCGCGGATGCGAAAGCTGCCGCGAGCAAGCCTGCGGCCGAAGGCAAACCCGCCTCGGGCGGCTCAGGCTCGCGCAGGAGCGCGCGCAGCGCTCGCAAGAGCACGGCCAAGACGGCACCGAAATCACGCCCTAAAGCCAAATCCGTGAGGCGGAAGCGCCGATGACGGGAGTGGCGCGCCCGCGCAGTCTGCGGCGCTACCTGGTCGCGGGCATCCTCGTATGGCTGCCGATTCTGGCCGTGGTCTGGGTCATCCGCTTCCTCGTGCAGCTCACGGACCAGACCTTGTTGCTGCTGCCGCAGTCCTACCGTCCCGAGGCGCTCTTTGGCTTCGCTCTGCCGGGCCTGGGCGCGCTCATGGCCTTTGTAATCCTGCTCGTGACCGGACTTCTCGTGACCAATTTGATCGGGCGGCAATTGGTGGTGTATTGGGAGGAGCTGCTGCAGAGGATCCCGCTCGTGCGCTCGATCTACAGCAGCGTGAAGGGCCTTGCCGAGAGCGCCTTCTCGCCGGACAGCGCATTTCGCAAGGTTGTGCTCATTCCCTATCCGCGCGCGGGCGTTTGGAGCATCGGCTTTCTCACCGCCGAGAACTTAGGCGAGATCAGCGCCAAGACCGGCGTGCCCTCGGTATGCGTCTTCATCCCGACGACACCCAACCCGACCTCCGGCTTCATCGTCATCGTGCCGCGCGCGGAGGTGATCGAACTGTCCATGAATGTCGATGCCGCCATGAAAATGATCGTCACCTTGGGCGTCGTCGCGCCGCCGGCCGCCCGCCATGCGTAGCCATTACTGCGGACAGGTCGATGCGGCCCTGGCGGAAAAAGAGGTGCAGGTCGCCGGCTGGGTGCATCGCCGGCGCGATCATGGCGGCGTCATTTTCGTCGATCTGCGCGACCGCGAGGGCCTGCTGCAGGTGGTATTCGATCCCGACGAGGCCGCCGTGTTTGCGCAGGCCGAGCGCCTGCGCAATGAATTTGTCATCCGCGTCAAAGGCCGCGTGCGCGCGCGTCCCGCCGGCACCGCCAATACACACCTCGCCTCGGGCGCCGTCGAGCTCCTCGCCAAAGAGATCGAGATTCTCAATCGCAGCGAGCCCCTGCCTTTTCAGCTCGACGAGACGGTGAACGAGGAGCTGCGTCTCAAATACCGCTACCTCGATCTGCGCCGCGAGATCATGAGCCAGCGCTTGCGGCTGCGCCACCGCATTACGCGCGCGATGCGCGCCTTTCTCGATGAGCACGGCTTTATTGATCTTGAGACGCCCATGCTCACCAAGGCGACCCCGGAGGGCGCGCGCGACTACCTCGTGCCGAGCCGAACTCATCCGGGCAAGTTCTTCGCGCTGCCGCAGTCACCGCAGATTTTCAAACAGCTCCTCATGATCGCAGGCTTCGACCGCTACTATCAGATCGTGCGCTGCTTTCGCGATGAGGATCTGCGCGCCGACCGCCAGCCCGAATTCACCCAGCTGGATGTCGAGACATCGTTTCTGTCGCAATCCGCCATCATGGATCTCATGGAGGCTCTGGTGCGGCAGCTCTTCAAAGAAGTGCTCAACGTCGCCTTGCCGCAGCCGTTCCCGCGCCTCTCGTTCGCCGAGGCGATGCGGCGCTACGGCTCGGACAAGCCTGACTTGCGCGTGCCGCTTGAGCTTACGGACGTGGGCGATCTCCTCAAAGACTGTGACTTTAAGGTCTTTGCAGGACCTGCAAACGATGCCGCAGGACGCGTGGCGGCTCTTTGCGTTCCCGGCGGCGCAGCGCTCTCGCGCAAGCAGATCGACGAGTACGCCGCCTATGTGGCGCGCTATGCAGCGAAGGGTCTTGCTTACCTTAAGGTCAATGAGCGCGGCAAGGCTCGCGAGGGCTTGCAGTCACCCATCATCAAGTTCCTGAGCGACGCGGCGCTCGCGGGCATCCTCGAACGCACGCAGGCTCGCGACAACGATCTCATCTTCTTTGGCGCGGACAAAGCAAAGATCGTCAATGATTCCTTGAGCGCACTGCGTGTGAAAGTGGGCCAGGATCTAGGCCTCGCGCGCCCGGGCTGGCAGCCTTTGTGGGTCGTCGACTTTCCGATGTTCCAGTGGGATGAGGACGCGCGGCGCTGGAGCGCGATGCATCATCCTTTTACATCGCCCCAGGACGAGGATGCGGCGGCTCTGCGAGCATTTCCCGCCGGCGCGCTCGCCCGCGCCTACGACATGGTCTTGAACGGCTCGGAAATCGGCGGTGGATCGGTGCGCATTCACCGCCAGGAGATGCAATCCACGGTCTTTGAGCTCCTCGGCATCGACGCCGCCGAGGCGGCTGCGAAGTTCGGCTTTCTGCTCGAGGCTTTGAAACTCGGCGCGCCGCCCCATGGCGGCATCGCCTTCGGGCTGGATCGTCTGGCGATGCTCATGACGGGCGCGGACAGCATTCGTGAGGTCATCGCTTTTCCCAAGACGCAAACGGCGGCCGACCCGCTCACTGACGCCCCGACCGCGGTCAGCGAGGCACAGTTAAAGGAGCTGCACATCCGCGTTCGCCCCCTGGCGCAGTGAAACGCGCTTGGTCGTCTTTCTGCATGGACTGTGGCTGCAGGGGGACGAGTCCATCCTCCTGCGCCGCCGCTTGCAGCACGCCTACCGCTTAGACGTTCAAGTGTTCCACTACCCGAGCGTCTCGGCGACGATGGCGGAAGTGACCGCGCGCCTGCAGGCGTTCATCGCAGGGCACGCGCCACGAGAGCTGCATTTGATCGGACACAGTCTGGGCGGACTCATCGCCTATCGCTTTCTCGAGCGCTTCCCAGAACAGCCGCCCGGACGTGTGGTGTTTCTCGGCACGCCCGCGGTCGCGAGCCGCGCCGCAAGGGACGTGAGCCGCGCGCACTGGGCACGCGCGCTTCTTGGCCGCTGCGTCGCCGAGGAATTATTGACCGATCGGCGCCGGGAGTGGTCGGGCGCGCGCGACCTCGGGATTATCGCCGGTACGCTCGCAGTCGGGCTCGGGCGGCTGGTGGTCCGATTTGACGAAGCGAGCGATGGCAGTGTGGCGGTGAGCGAAACTCGTCTGCCGGGCGCCACCGAGCACATCACGCTGCCGGTCAGTCACTTTGGAATGCTTCTCTCGGCGCGCGTCGCGCGCGAGGCGGGCGGCTTTCTCGCGCACGGACATTTTTCGCTGCGCAGCGCGCTTTAGCTCCTCGAGCGCGGTTTCTCAAGAAGCGCTCGCAGCCGGTACAGCGCCGCGTGCGCCTCTCGCGGCGAGAGCGTATCCGGATCCAATGCCTGCACCGCGCGATGCAGCTCCTCGGCCACAGGATCGCGCGGCACCGGCGGGGTGAGCGGCAGTTCGTGCTGCAGCGAGGCGCGCTCAGATGCGCGCATGACGCTGCGCGTGTCGCGTTGCGCCTCGAGCGTTTCCAGATAATGCCGAGCCTGCGCAATCACCTCGTGCGGCACGCCGGCAAGCTGCGCCACTTGCAAGCCGTAGCTGCGGTTTGCGGGTCCTTCCTTGACCGCATGCAGAAATATAATGCTCTCGCCATGCTCGGTCGCATCCAGATGCACGTTTGCGCAGCCCTCGACTTCCTGCGCCAGAGTCGTCAGTTCGAAATAGTGCGTGGCGAATAGAGTGAAGGATGACAGGCGCGTCGCGATGTAGCGTGCAATCGCCCAGGCGAGCGACAGCCCGTCGAAGGTGCTCGTGCCGCGGCCGATCTCATCCATGAGAATGAGACTCTGCGGCCCGGCGTTGTGCAGGATGTTCGCCGCTTCGGTCATTTCCACCATGAACGTCGAGCGCCCGCCGGGCAGATCGTCCGCGGCGCCGATGCGCGTGAAGATGCGATCCAAGGGCCCGATGACCGCCTCTTTGGCGGGGACGAAGCTGCCCACATGCGCGAGCAGCGCGATGAGCGCTACCTGGCGCATGTAGGTTGATTTTCCGCCCATGTTCGGGCCGGTGATGATGAGCATGCGCCGCCCGGCATCGAAGTGGAGATCATTCGGGACGAAAGCGTCTTCGCAGAAGCGCTCGACGACCGGATGACGCCCGCCCACGATGCGCACCGTGGGCAGGCTGACGAGTTCGGGGCGCGTCCAATCCAGGCAGACGGCGCGTTCCGCGAAGGCCGCGAGCGCGTCGAGCTCGGCGAGCGCGCCGGCGGTCGCCTGCAGGGGCCCCAAGCGCTCGATCAGCGCGTCGAGCACGGCATCGTAGAGCTCGCGCTCCCGGGCGAGCGCGCGCTCGCGCGCGCTCAACACCTTCTCCTCGAAGCTCTTGAGCTCCGGCGTGATGAAGCGCTCCGCGGATTTCACCGTCTGGCGCCGCAGGTAGTCCTTCGGAACGCGCTCAGCGTCGCGGCGCGCGACTTCAATGAAGAAGCCCTGCACGCGGTTGAATCCAAGCTTGAGTGTTGCGATCCCGGTGCGCTCGCGCTCGCGCTCTTCGAGCTCGAGCAGAAATTCATCGGTGTGCGTTGCGATGCGGCGCAGCTCATCGAGCGCGCCGTCGTGGCCGCTCGCAATGACGTCCCCATCGCGCAGCAGCGTGGCAGGCTCGTCCGCGATGGCAGCACGCAGAAGCTGCACCGTCTCCTCGTGCTCCCCGATACGCTCCCGCAGTTGCTGTACCGGCGGCGAATCAACGGCGCCTGCAAGTACGCGCAGCGCCGGCAGTGTGGCCAAGGACGTGCGCAGCTGCGCCAAGTCCCGGGGCCGCGCCGAGCGCAGCGCCACGCGCGCAAGGATGCGCTCGATGTCGCCGACGCCGCGTAGATGCTCGCGTAAGCTCTCGTAATGCCGTCCATCGATGAGGGCCGCGACAGCCTCATGGCGGCTGCGCAGCTGCGAGTGATCCGTGAGAGGCCGGTTGAGCCAGCGTCGAAGTTGGCGTGAGCCCATGCTCGTCGCGCATTGGTCCAAGAGAGCGAACAAGGTCGCCTCCGGATGTCCGCTTAAGCTTGCGTCCAGCTCCAAATTGCGGCGCGTTGCCGCATCGAGGCTCAAGGCTTGCGTGCGCTCCTCGACCGCGAGCGCTCGGATATGCGGCACCGCTGCTTTCTGTGTCTCGCGGATGTACTGCAGCAGCGCTCCGGCGGCGCAGATGGCAAGGGGCAGCTCATCGGCGCCGAAGCCCCTGAGATCCAGTGTCCCCAACTGATCTGTCAGAAGGCGCGAGGCGCCTGCGAGCTCAAAATGCCAAGGCGGGCGGGCGCGCACTGCGCGCCCATCACGGGCAAGGTCATCGCAGGTCAAATGATCCGAGGCGAGGAGCTCCGCAGGCTTCAAGCGCTCAAGCTCAGCCGCGAGCGCAAGCTTTCCGGCGGACTCAAGTACCGTGAGCCGTCCCGCGCCAAGATCAAGCCAAGCGAGACCAAAACCCTGACCTTCCGCGGCGCTTTCGCGCGCGACGGCCGCGATGAGCGTATCGCGCCGCGCGTCGAGGAGCGCCTCGTCCGTGACGGTTCCCGGCGTGATGATGCGAACGACTTGTCGATCGAGCGGGCCCTTCGTCTTCGCCGGGTCGCCCAGTTGCTCGCAGATCGCGACAGACTCGCCACGCCGCACGAGCCGTGCAAGGTAGGCCTCCGCCGCATGTACCGGCACACCCGCCATGGGAATTGACTGACCTGCCGACTGGCCGCGCGCGGTGAGGGTGATGTCCAAAAGCTTCGCGGCGCGCCGTGCGTCATCAAAGAAAAGCTCGTAGAAGTCGCCCATCCGATAGAAGAGGAGGGTGTCCGGATGCTGGCTCTTGATGCGCAGGTACTGCTGCATCATCGGCGTGTGTTCTAGGTTCTTGTCGTTCAAGGTTTTCTGTGGGCCGCCTAATACGTGCCTAATCCGCGCCGATGATTTTGGATTCGCCAAAGGTCGCGGTGGCCTACGCTCACTGGAACGTAATCGCAAGCGAGAACCACGGAGTCTAAGACCTTGCGGCTATAAAGCGCTTGCTGGCAGCGCTATGCCTAACTGACAGCTGGGCCCACAACTTATCCGCCTCACGCAAGTAACTGCCGAAAAGGTGCTCTTGCCGTCTGTCCTGGCTGTGCATATTGCCATGCCTTGACCGTGAGTATATCTGCGCATAGGTCGGACCTTGACCCAGTATGTGGGAAGATCTCCGCCGGGGAGGAACGGGACCTGAGCGATACGCCTAAAGACCCGCTGCAGGACGGGGACGGAGCCGCTGGCTCTGCCAACGCGCGGGTGAAGGTTCCCGCCCATGTGGTCGAGTCGCCGTCGGTCGCAAGTCCTTGGGCGCGCCTCAAAGAACACAAGGTTGCGCAGTGGACGTTGGCGTATGGTGCCTTTGCCTATGCGCTACTGCACGGCGCGACGCTGCTGAGCGACGCCCTCGAATGGCCCCATGCCATTGTGCGCGTGTTGGCGCTGTTGTTGCTGGTTGGGCTGCCGATTGCTCCCATCCTCGCCTGGTATCACGGTGTGCGAGCTCTGAAGCGCGTCAGTGGCTCGGAATTGATTCTCATTACATTGTTATTGTTGATCGGCGGGAGCCTGATGTGGCTGTACCCGCACCCGGCTGCCGAACACGCAGCACTCGCAGTGGTAAGCAAGATTACGCCGCCCGCGGCGCCGGCAAGTGCGCCCTTCGCGCCCCCCGCACACTCCATCGCCGTGTTGCCCTTCGTAAACATGAGCGGGGATGCGAAGCAGGAGTATTTCTCCGACGGCATCAGTGAGGAGCTCCTCAATTCACTGTCGCGCTTGAACGATTTGCAGGTCGTGGCGCGGACTTCCTCGTTTTCGTTCAAAGGTCAGAACGTCGATGTCTCGACCATCGCACGCAAATTGAATGTCGGCGCCGTTTTAGAAGGCAGCGTGCGCCGAGCGGGAAATACCGTGCGCATCACCGTGCAGCTCATCAACACCGTCAGCGGCTTTCATATGTGGTCGCAGACCTATGACAGAAAGCTGACGGACATCCTGAAGGTACAAGCTGAAGTGGCATTCACAGTTGCGCAGCAACTCGAAG
>Ga0182024_10005078_pt1 | contig 29717 bp, 32 predicted proteins | sample P32metaG_FD_120480 | JGI IMG/M metagenome (GOLD analysis project Ga0182024, IMG submission 120480) | Permafrost microbial communities from Stordalen Mire, Sweden - P3-2 metaG (Illumina Assembly) | ecosystem: Environmental > Terrestrial > Soil > Wetlands > Permafrost | place: Sweden: Stordalen...
AACTTCTCTGCTTCATGCACGCGGATGTTCAATCTCCAGCATGCCTAATCCTTCAGGCTCATCTTGTGTTGGAATCAACTTCTGCCTTCAGGCTCATCTTGTGTTGGAAGAGAGTCGGGATGGCATGAAAATCCAGCCTGCGATATACTGATTTGGTCCGCCTTGTGTCAGGGGAAATCCCTGTTCCAGGGTGGTTCTGAATCGTTGGCGGGCGACCTATCGGGTCGGATCGCTGACAAATCGAGAAAACAATGCCCAAACTGAAGACCCATACGGGCGCGGCAAAGCGCTTTTCCAAGACTGGAACCGGCAAAATCAAGCGGGGCCAGACCAAGACGCGCCACATCCTTACGTCCAAGCTCCCCAAGACGAAGCGCAAGCTCGGCAAGACGCTGCTCGTCTCGGATGCTGACTACGATAAGGTAGCCCGCATGATCCCGTACGCCTGATCCGGCAGTTTCGGATCCTGACACCTGATAGGCTCTCATCCCGCAAGGAATGAACAGACTGGCCAGCGCAAATGCGTCGCGCAGCCCCGGATGTTAAACCATCCGTGATTCAAGGTACGACAAGCGAGTGAAGAGGTTCCAAAGCGTGCCCGAAAGGGTTTCGCCTCCTGCCTCCAGCCGCGAACACAGTAACGCAAAAAGGAGCAAGCAACCATGCCTCGCGTAAAACGTGGGACAAAGCGGAATGACCGCCGCAAAAAGATTCTCAAACGGGCTAGTGGATACTTCCTCACCAAGTCCAAGCTCTACCAGGCAGCCCAGGAAGCCGTCGAGCGCGGCCTGAAGTTCGCCTACACCGGCCGCCGCCAGAAGAAGCGCCAGTTCCGCTCTCTTTGGATCGTTCGTATCTCGGCCGCCGCCAAACTCAACAACTTCAGCTACTCGCTGCTGATCAACGGCCTCAAAAAGGCTGGCATCGAGCTGGACCGCAAGATCCTCTCCGACATCGCCATTCAGGACGCGCCCGGCTTTACACGCCTCGTCGAACAGGCCAAGGCCGCTCTGGAAGCCGAAAAAGCTGCAAAGTAACTCTACTTCGCGAAATGTAAAAGGCCCGGAGCGACCCTCCGGGCCTTTCTTTTGTAATGACCTCAGTAGTTTATTCTGACCTTTACGCATGACGAACGCTGAAGACAACAATCTCGATCAACTCTTTGCCCAACTGGAGCGGGAGGCACGCCAGGCCGCCTCTTCACTCAGCTCTCCGGAGGCTGTGGAAAACTTCCGTCTCGACTGGCTGGGCCGCAAACAAGGCCGTCTCAAACAGCTCTCCGATCAGTGGCTCAAGTCGGCCCCGGCCGAACAGAAAAAGCAAATCGGGCAGCGCTTCAACGCGCTCAAATTGCTAATCGAATCGCTGCTTGAAGAGGCCGCCGGCGCGGGTCCGAGCGATGCTGCGCTCGCGGCTGAGGCCCTCGACGTAACGCTGCCCGGCACGCGCCGCCTGCTCGGAGCGGAGCACCCGATCACCCGTACCATGAACGAGGTCGTCGGCGTCTTCGCGGCGCTCGGTTACTCGGTCGGAGTCGGCCCCGAGGTCGAGACGGATTACTACAACTTCGAGAGCATGAATTTTCCCCCTGGCCACCCGGCGCGCGATACGCAAGACACGCTGGTGATCGCCAATCAGGAGCGCCGCAACTCGCGCGACCGCCTGCTCTTGCGCACCCACACCTCGCCCGTCCAGATGCGGACGATGGAACAGCAACCGCCCCCGCTGCGTATCGTCATCCCCGGCAAAGTGCACCGCAACGAGGCCGACGACGCCACCCACTCCTCGACTTTCCATCAGGTCGAGGGCCTCTGCGTGGACACCAACATCACATTCAGCGACCTCAAGGGCACTCTGGATCACGCCATGAAGGCGCTCTTTGGTTCGAGCGTAAAGACGCGCTTCTTTCCATCCTTTTTCCCGTTTACGGAGCCGAGCGCTGACGTGCAGATTTCGTGCATCTTCTGCGGCGGCAAGGGCTGTCGTAAGTGCAAGCACTCTGGCTGGATCGAGCTGCTCGGGTGCGGCATGGTGGATCCCGCTGTCTTCGCCTTTGCGGCGGAGAAGCAGCCTGCCTACGATCCGAAGAAGATATCAGGGTTTGCCTTCGGCATGGGTGTTGAACGCATCGCGATGATGAAGTACGGCGTCAGCGACATTGGGCAGTTTTACTCGGGAGACATGCGGTTTTTGGAGCAGTTCGCGTGAAAGCAGCGGGTTAGCGCGCCTTGCGCATTAGCAGGTTAGCAAGTTAGCGAATTCAGTGAAAGGGACAAATTTGTGACTCGAACCAGACATTATCGCGATTTGCTTGTCTGGCAGAAGGCGATGGAGTTGGCACGCGAAGTTTACCTGCGTACCGAAGAGTTTCCAAAGTCGGAGACTTTTGGATTGCGAATGCAGATGCGAAGGTCCGCTGTTTCGGTTGCAAGCAATATCGCGGAAGGCCATGGAAGATTGACGGACCCTCAGTTGCACAATGCTCTCGGCATGGCGAGAGGTTCTTTGTACGAACTGCAAACTCAAACCGATCTGGCTTGCAATTTGGAATTTTTGAATCGGGATTCAGCCCAGCATGTGCTGGGCTATCTACGGAAGCCGCGAAACTCATCAACGGATTACTCGGTGTATTGAGCCCCGATTGAGGAATCAGAGATCCCGCCAACTCGCTAACTCGCTACTGCGCGAAGCGCGCTAACTCGCTAAAAGGCACCCATGAAGATTCTCTCCATCTGGCTCCGCGCCCTGCTTCCCGACCTGCCCGTCGGCGATCACCAACTCGCAGAAGATCTCACCCTGCGCGGTATCGCCGTTGAGGGCATCCATGATCTCGGCGTGGACAATGGCTCGCTCTTTGAGATGGACATCACGACCAACCGCGTCGACGCCATGAATCACTACGGCGTGGCGCGCGAGGCTGCGGCGATTTATGGCCTGACCCTACCGCCAGGCGCTGCGCCGCTACCGGAATTTAATCCGATCGACTCACCGTTCTCCGTCCGAATCGACGCTCAGGATGCTTGCGGCCGCTTTACCGCACGCGTTCTCCGCAGCGTCACGATTCAGCCAATCGCAGCGGCATCCGGCCCCATCAGCGGCTACGCATCTCGCATGTTCACGCTCCTTGAACAGAAACGGATTTCGAATGCTGTGGATGCCTCGAACTTTGCCTGGCTGGCAATGGGCCAGCCGACGCATGCCTTCGATCTGGATAAGATCGCGGGTGGCATAGTCGTTCGCCGCGCAGCGAAGGGCGAAAAACTCAAGACCCTTGACGGCATCGAACGCGTGCTCGACCCGGAGGACCTGATCGTCGCCGACCACGCCAAACCCCTCGCGCTCGCCGGCGTGATGGGCGGCTGGGACACGATGATTACTCCAGAGACGCGCAATGTGCTGGTTGAGGCGGCGTGGTTCGATCCGGTTGCCGTTCGGCGCACTGCACGCCGGCATGGACTGCACACAGATGCATCGCACCGCTTTGAGCGCGGGGCGGATATCAACGCGGCTCCTCTGGCCTCGGACATTGTTTCGGCCATCATTCTCGAAAGCGGCGGGTACATCGAGGGCGACCTCGTCGATGTCGTCGTTCCCGCAGTCCTGGCCCGCACGGCGAACCGCAAGCCGGTCGTCCTGGCTCTGAGTGAAGTTCACCGTCTGCTCGGGACAACACTCGATGCAGAGGGCATTACTCCCGCGACGGTCGAAACCGTTCTCAAGGCCCTGGGCTGCGTCCTCAGTGTGCAGTCTGAGGAATCCTGGCAGGTAACGCTCCCCAGTTGGCGCCTCGACCTCGACCGCGAAATCGACCTTATCGAAGAGATCGCCCGGGTCTACGGCTACAACCGCTTCGCCAACACGCTGCCAGCCTTCTCCGGAGCGGTTCGCGAGCTTCCGCAAGCCCAGAGCGAAGCTGTTTTACGGAAGACGCTTTCTGCCGCCGGTTTCCACGAGGCTATCTCCAGCACCTTCACGGCCGCCGGCGATGCAGCGCTGACCGCTCCGCAGCCGGGGCTGGTGGTCCCGCTCGGCAACCCGCTCAGCGAAGAAGCAGGCGTCATGCGGCCCTCGCTGGTGCCTGGCATGCTGACGATGATTGCCGGCAATCTGCATCGCGATGTCAGCGATGTTCGGCTCTATGAATTGGGCGCTGTTTTCTCCGGGACTACGGAAAAAGTGGATGAGCGGCCGGCGCTCGCCATTGGAGCGACCGGCAGCGTGCCCCAAACCGGCCCCCACCAGCCGGCGCGTCAGCTCGATTTCTACGACCTCAAGGGCCTCGTCGAGCAACTGATCGGCCGCTTCCAGGCGAAGTCCGTCTACTTCGACATGTTTCCGCCGGACGCCGGCCTGACTCCGTCGTGGCTCCACCCCTACCGCGCGGCCCGTGTTGTCGTCGAGGGCAGCACCATGGGCTGGCTCGGCCAGATTCACCCCAACCTCGCGAGCGCCCGCAAGCTGAAGGAGACGGTTCTGGCTGCCGAACTTTACATCGATCGCCTCTTCCAACTGCCGCTTAAAAAGCCCGCCGTGCGCGAAATCTCCCGCTTCCAGCCGGTCCGTCGCGATTTCTCGCTGGTAGTGCCGGGCGACGTCCATTGGGCAGAGATCGATGCTGCCCTTGCCGCGACTGGCTTCCCGGAGCTGATCGACTGGCGCGTTCGGGAGGTCTTTCGCGACAAGAAGCTCGATGCAGCGGCGCATGAATATTCACTGCTGCTGGGCGTCACTTTCCAAGCCCCAGACCGCACCCTGCGCGACGAGGAGTTGCAGGCTTACTCGGAGCGTGTTGTCGAAGCAGTTTCTGCTGCAGGTGCGCGGCTGCGCTCCTGACCGTTTTTCCACGTCCAACAGGCTTATACTCGCGGCAAGGCAGTGAGCACTTGCCGCATGGAGGAACTGCCCAAATGGGGTCAGCGACCGACCAGGACGCCCAAAACTCGCAACGTCAGGATTATCAGGAAACCATGTTCGAAGAATCCACCACTTTTCCCAAGTCGGCCGAAGCCGAGCCGGAGCAGTCCTACGAAGCAGAGCAGACTGACGTGGCCGACGGCCTTCCAGACGAAGCTCCCGACGACGATGTTATCTCCAGTTCAGCGGCTGACAATTCGGCAGCGGAGAGTCCGCACACAGCCAGCCCGTCCGACCATCACGCCGGCCATGTCTCCGTGCATGCGGAATCGCCGGCGACTAGCCCCGATCCGCTCACTGTGTTGACCATGGATGACTTCGCCGCCCTAGAAGAGCGCGTTTTGCGCGCGGTCAATCTCGTACGCCGTGAGCGTCAGGCCCGTCAGGCCGCCGAGGAGCGCCTGCTCATTCTTGAAAGCCAGATCCTCGCTCAGTCGCCGGCCCTCGAACAACTTCAGCAGGAGGTCGAAGGGCTGCGTGTCGAGCGGGAACAGGTCCGTCAGCGTGTCGAACGCCTGCTCGGCCAACTGGATGCATTGGAGTTATAAACGCGCCATGATCGAGAAGCCCCCCACTTCCAAATCCGAGCCGTCGTACATCACGGTGCACATCTACGATCAGGCCTATCATCTCTCGGGGCCAGATCTGCCGCAGGTTGAGCGTCTGGCTGCGCGGGTCGACTCGCGCATGCGGGCAGTAGCTTCCAAAGGCCGTACGGCAGATTCGCTCCGTGTGGCCGTGCTGGCTGCGATGAATCTCGCCGATGAACTTACCCGCGCCGAAGAGCGATTGCGAACCCTCGAAGGCGGGCTAGACGTTGCCGAGTCAGCCCACATCCGCATTCGCGCGAGCAATCTGAGTGGCCTTTTGGATGAAGTTCTGGAAGAAGAGCGCAAGACTGGCTCGTAGTATCGACGAAGGGAAAATTACTTCTGAATAAATCATTCGGGTGCGGATGGGCCGGCCGCTCGGCTACTCCGAGGAAAAAGGAATTCCTACCTGCCGCCGTGCATTACAGCCGACCCGCAGAACGATTCGAACCAGCGGCTGATGTAGACCTGCGCATGGGCCTCTCCGCAGAAGTGCAGAGCATGCGGCTTGTCGGCCTGGGACTGGTCCCACTTGTAAATCCCCAGCCTGGAATCGCTGCAGTGAATCACAAACCAGCGAACGGGTGCCGAACTCTCAAGTCCGCAGATCTCACACTTGTAAATCGTACCGATCAAGGCTTTCCTCCAGCAGTTTCGCTTACAGGTTCAGAGCATGGGACAAGGCAATTGTAACGGCCTTTCGCTGGCGCTTGCCAGGAGAGTTTTCCACTATCGGTCGTTGATAAGAATTCATACATAACTTCTACAATTCTTTGAGTACAGTTAGGCGTTGAGAAATCCAGATGTAGAGGAGGATCAAGTCCCATGCCCTTACCGAGTGATGAAAAGCTTCTGGCCCTTGCCAACGACATACTCAATCAGTTCGACACCATCTTCGGCCTTAATCCAGGCTTTCGCGCCGCGCATGCCAAGGGAGTCGTTCTTACCGGCACCTTTACTCCAACAGCGCAGGCAGCTTCACTATCGAGAGCCCCGCATTTCAATCGGACTCTGACGCCAGTCTCGGTGCGCTTCTCCAACTCCACCGGTGTTCCGGTGATTCCAGACAACGACCCCAACGCCGATCCGCGCGGCATGGCCATCCGCTTCCATCTCGCTGAACGTGTTCATACGGACATCGTCGCCCACTCCACGGACGGATTTCCGACACACACCGGCGGAGAATTCCTCGAGTTTCTGCGCGCCGTCGCCTCTTCCGGCCCAGACACGCCGTCTCCGAAGCCGATTGAGATCTACCTGGGCAGCCATCCTGCGGCGCTGGCTTTTGTTCAGGCTCCCAAGCCTGCGCCCTCCAGCTTTGCCCGCGAAACCTACTTCGGGGTCACCGCAATGCGCTTCATCAACGCCGACGGAGTCAGCCGCTACGGCCGTTATCGCATCCTGCCCGAGGCCGGAAACGATCATCTCAGCGCAGAAGCCGTCGCCGCTAAAGGACCGGACTATCTCTTCGACGAGCTAGCCGAGCGGGTTGCGAAGGAACCCATCAAATTCAGAATTGCAGTCCAACTGGCCGACGAAGGCGATGTAGTGGATGACGTCACGGTCCACTGGCCTGCCGATCGGGAAGTGCTGGAAGCCGGCACATTGGAACTGACCGCCCCCGTTGCCGACAATGCAGCTCACCAAAAGCACATCATCTTCGATCCCATTCCTCGCGTCGACGGCATCGAGCCCTCGGCCGATCCGCTGCTCGAACTTCGCGCGGCAATCTACCTCATGAGCGGCCGCCGCCGCCGTTCTGCGTGAGGCAAACCGGGGGAGTCCACTTCGCTGTGTTGATTGCAGTTATTGCAGTTAAGGAGGGCTCCTGCCATCTGCCAAGCCGTCCGATGTATCGTATTCGTATGCCAAAAACAATTTTTCTGAAGCCATCGATTCTCTCGCTCGGTATTGCGTTGTTTTGCGTCAGTCTCTCGGTGACGCCGCTCGCCGGAGCGCAGGATAAGGACAAACCCGCGACGGCGGAGAAATCAGAGAAGTCAGACAAGCCTAACAAGTCGGCATTGCCGCCGCTGCCGCCCGATGCGCATACACAACAAAGCATCCAGTTCGAGGGTAAGCCGCTCAAGTACACGGTGACCGTTGGCACGCTGCCCGTGCGCGACAAGGACGGCAAGACCAGCGGCGAAGTTGTCTTTACCGCCTATACGGTCGACAGCCCCAATCGCCCTGTTACTTTTGCGATGAATGGCGGCCCGGGCGCTTCGTCGGTCTATCTGAACTTTGGCGCGATCGGACCCAAGACGCTCAAGGTCGGCAATGAGGGCGACAGTCCCTCCGATCCCGCGACGCTCAACGACAACCCCGGTACATGGCTCGACTTTACAGATCTTGTTTTCATCGACCCCATCGGCACAGGCTTCAGCCGTTCGCTGGTCTCGCGCGAAGAGACGAAGAAGCAGTTCTACTCAACCACTCCCGACATCGATTACCTGTCCCGAGTTATCTACGACTGGCTGGTCAAGAACGATCGTCTCGCCTCGCGCAAATATCTGGTTGGTGAGAGTTATGGCGGGTTTCGTGGACCTCGCATTACACATTATCTGCAATCGCAGCTGGGCGTGGCGATGAATGGCGTAGTGCTGGTTTCTCCCTATCTGAATCCGTCGCTCGAAGATAGCGGTGAGTTATCGCCGATCCCATGGATGGCCACTCTGCCTTCGATTACGGCTGCTCATCTGGAGCGCGAAAATAAGCTGACCCCGGCGGCGATGGCCGATGTTATCGCCTATACTCGCGGCGAGTATGCGGCCGATTTGCTCAAGGGCCGCAGCGATCCTCAGGCTACTCCTCGACTTATCAAGAAGGTGACAGAACTTACCGGCCTCGATCCTGAGTTTGTAAAGTATTCGGGCGGACGTCTTGAGACGGCAGCGTACCTTCGCGAGGTACATCGCGAGGACGGGAAGTTAAGTTCTGTCTATGACTCAAATGTGACTTCGTTCGATCCATTTCCATTTGCGCCGGAGCAGCGTTCCAACGACCCGATACTCGCCAGCATCATTGCACCGACGACAACGGCTATGGTCGACTTTGTAACTCGGACTGTCGGCTGGAAGGTGGACGCGCGGTACAACGCTCTTTCGTACGAAGTGAACAACGAGTGGGATCGCGGCGACGATCTTCGCAGCGGCGCGGTAACTCAGTTGCGCGCATCAGTCGCCGCCGATCCGAAACTGCGCGTGCTCATCGTCCATGGCTGGAACGATCTTTCCTGTCCCTTCATGGGCTCTGTGCTTACCGTGGACCAGATGCCGGTGATGGGCGATCCGGCGCGTGTGGAGGTACTCGAATATCCCGGCGGCCACATGTTCTACACGCGGCCTTCGAGCCGTGAGCAATTGCATTCGGACGTGAAGGCAATGTTCAGCCTGCACTAAAGAATTGTGAAGGAATGGCCTGGGCATCTACTGATGCCCAGGCCATTCCTTTTCCCGGGCTGCTTCTTTTTTGATTGACTCGCTCCAGGCCTTCCAGTAGGTTTCATCTGTATTTTGAAACTCTCGTGCTGCCTTGCCAGATCAGGCCGGGCAAATCAAACCGGAGGCAAGTATGGCGTATTGCGGCAAGTGCGGTTCAGCGATCAATGAGGGAGTTGCGTTTTGTCCCAATTGCGGTGCGCCGGTTGGAGCAGCCGCGCCTCCTCCGCCTCCATCCTCAGCGCCTCCCCAATACCAGCCCTATCCTGCCGCGCCCGGAGCCAGCGGATTGCAGGAAAACGTGGCGGGGTTGCTATGCTATGCGCTGGCGTGGCTGACCGGCATTATTTTTCTGGTGGTGGATAAGAGGCCCTTCGTGCGCTTTCACGCGGCACAGTCCATCGTTGTTTTCGGCGGGTTGTCGATTCTTCGAATCGTGTTAGGGATTATGTTTGTCGGCAGCTGGTATTACGGGATGGGGATTCTTTACAGCTTAGTTTTTGGCGTGTTTGACCTGGTTTGGTTAGCGGCATGGATCATTCTGATGATCATGGCTTACCAGGGCAAGCAATTTGAGGTGCCAATTGCTGCCGGAATTGCCAGGAGTATCGCGAGCAGCGTGAAGTAGCTGGAGTTAATATCCGAAGCGAGGGCAGGCCCGGCGTGTCATGCGCTGGGCTTTTTCCGTCTGGTGTGCCGACTACCATGCTAGAGTTATAGAACTTCCGGAGTTGCCATGCGTAGACTTATCTGCTTTCTCTGTGTCTCTCTGTGCGCGTTCACCGCGCAGTTATCAGCTCAAAAGCAACCGACGAATCCGGCGGCAGCTAAGCTGTTTGCCAGAGCGACAAAGGAGTTCGAGGAGCATAAGTATCTCCCCGCGCTTGAAGATTTTCGCAAAGCCGACCAGCAGGACGGGGGCCGTTGCGGAGCCTGTGAACGCCAAGCATTCCAGGCCGCGAAACAATTGCAGGACTATAAGACCGCTCGCGAAGAGACAGCGCTGCTGCTGGATCACGCGACCACTGCTGACGAGAAAGCGGAGATACATTTCATGGCCGGGGAAGTTTGCCTGGCCGAAGGCGGCAACCGAATCTTTGAGAAGCCCTTTCAGGATGCCGACACTGAGTTTCAGGCGGCGTTGCAATTGCAGCCGCAAAAATCGACTTGTGTCTACGAGGATGGCGTAGCGCTGGCCCATCTGCACCAGTACGACAAGGCTCAGGAGCGCTTTCAGCAATACATCAAACTGGCATCGCCCAAAGACATTCAATACGGTCGCGCGAAGCTGTTCGCTTCAAAGCCGGAGTTAGCGCGCAAGAGGGTAGCACCCGACTTTCATGTAACGGCATTGGATGGGAAACCTATCTCCATGGAGGATCTCGGAGGCAAGGTCGTGCTCATCGATTTCTGGGCTACGTGGTGCGGCCCTTGCCGTCAGGCGCTGCCTCATATGCAGGAGATTGCGCATAAGTTTGAAGGCCAACCGCTGGTTGTGATCAGCATCAGTCTTGATAACGATGAGGCGACCTGGAAGTATTTCGTCGCGCACAACGCGATGACGTGGACACAGTTCCGCGATGGAAGCTTCGATGGTCCGATATCCTCGGCGTTTGGCGTCAAGGCGATCCCCACAACTTTCACAATCGATGCGGATGGGTTTGTGCAGGACCAGCAGGTGGGCAGCGGAGAGATCGAAGGGAAGATCAAAGAGCTGCTTGCGCACGTGCAGGAGACGGCGAATCGTAAGGCCGTTGCTCAGGTTCAGTAGGCGCTTGCAAGTTGGATGCGCGGATATTTCTTCCAGGCGAGAATGCGAATTCGCTGACTCGCAAAGCTGACTCCGGTCTATGCTGGTTGGCATGAATTATGCGAATCGAATCTCTCGCTTACTGGTTTTCGCGGCGCTTACCCTGAGCGTCTCCGTTGTGTCGCCGCAGCCCCCAAAAGCTGTTGTTCCAGACTGGACGTTTGCCGTTTCGGGCGATAGTCGTAACTGCGGCGACTTCGTCATGCCGGTGATTGCGGCACGGGTGAAGGCGGAAGGAGATGCTTTTTACTGGCATCTGGGCGATTTCCGTGCAATTTACGCGCTTGACCAGGACCTGGTGGCGATGGAGCCAGCAGGGAAAACGCTGACCAAGGATCGGTATCAGGTGATTGCCTGGGGCGATTTCCTGAAACATCAATTGGCACCTTTCGATGATTTGCCAGTATTCCTCGGGCGGGGCAATCACGAGGCGATCGCTCCCATGACGCGCGATGGCTACATTGCCAAATTTGCCACGTATCTCAATCGTCCTGAAATCACTGAGCAGAATGCGAAAGACGGTGTGGGCGCCGCGCCCAAGGGTAGCCCCTGGTTTCATGTGATGCGGAACGGGGTCGACTTCATCACGCTCGATAATTCCACAAAGGACGAGTTTTCGGATGCGCAACTGGCGTGGTTGCGCAGCGTTCTGGATCGCGATCTGGCGGCAGGGTCGGGGGTGACGACGATCGTTGCCGGCATGCACGAGGCGCTCCCGCACTCGACCAGTTCGAGCCATGCGATGGATGACTGGCCGAGGGGAATGCAGACCGGCGAACAGGTGTACAAGTGGTTTGCGGCTGCGCAGACGGCCGGCAAACACGTATATCTTCTAGCGAGTCACTCGCATTTCTACTCGCCGGCGATCTATGACACACCCTTCTGGCAGCAGGCAGGCATGGTCTTGCCGGGAGTGATCATCGGTTCGGCGGGCGCGCACCGGTATTTGCTTTCGGCGATGGCGGCGCCGGGTTCAAAGACGCATGTCTACGGGTATCTGCAGGCAGCGGTGCACGCCGACGGAACGATCACCTTCACCATGCTGGAGGTCAGCGAAGCAGAGATGATTGCGAGCAAATGGCCCAATGCGCCGCTAGCTGCGATCTATGAGTGCTATGCGCATAACTCGGATTGAGCAGGTCTAAGTCCGGAAATCGCATCCAGGCTATATGTGGGCCTGAATGCGATTTTTCCGAGGCGGGCCTAACTTCCCAAATGACTTTGAGAATCTGAGCCATGCTGCTTGACCATCTTGTTGTAAATACCAAGCAAGAGGAATGGGGCCGCCCATTGGCCGACGAAGAGGGCCTGATGATCCTTGCCTGCGAGCTTGAGTGAAAGCGAGCCGAGGATCGATGCGATTGCCGCGCCGAGAAAGACGCTGGTGGGTATGTTAGTGGTTTGAGATTCAAGCAGAGCGGTGAATTGATCTTCGACCTTTTCTCCAGCGTGTACGCGATTGTCTGTCATTGGCAATGCTCCTCATTCTCGACATCGCGCGGGTAGGGCGACATCTGATTGAGTTGGATGCGATGAGTGCGCACAGCTCTATGTTGTGGGAGAGCTCAAATCTCCATCGGTTTGAGTCGATGAACAATCTCAAGGCGAAGGCTGTTTGCGGCGAAATCGTGGCTTCAGGTGATCCTGTACTCAATCACAAGAGTGGAAATTTGTGGTCTCGGGGATTTCCGCCGGAAGGGTCCGACTTGCCAAGATGGGGCGCATGCCCTAGCATCCATTTCAGAGACCGGCCTGCAAAGCAGGTGAGTCGGTTAACGCTGGTTGAACCAACATTCATTGAACAGGGACTCGACTCGATAAATCGCTTCTGTGCGCCGTGCCCACCAGTCTGGGATGCCTAATGAAGCGCGGAGAGTCCCGCCGTCTTAGGACGGGTTCACCAGCGCACTAACTCACGGCCCAGTGGGTCGGTATCTACCTTTTTCGGGCTCGCAAGGCCCTGCGGGAGCAAGCAGCGAGTTCCGGCATCCTTCGGCAGTTCTCCTCCCTGATGCATCCAGTCCTCTTTCAGATCGGTTCGCTGGTCGTGCCCAGCTATGGCGCGCTTGCCGCGCTGGGCGTGTTGCTGGCCCTTGCGCTGGCGCAGGTGACTGCCAAGCGAGCAGGGCTTGATTCCCGCCATGCGTGGAACATGCTGGTGCTGGCCGTATTCGCCTCGTTGGCCGTTTCGCGGCTGGTGCTGATCGTGATGAATCTGAGCGATCTGCGAAGGCATCCTTCCTGGCTGCTGGCGGTGGCGATGGTCCATCATCCCCTGTTGGCCGCTGCGGGAGTCCTCGGCGGCACGATTGCGGTGTATGGATACGCTCGCTGGGCCAGGTTGCCGCTGGGAGCGGTGGCGGACTGCCTGGCGGCTCCCGTCGCCCTGGGCATGGCGGCAGAGCAGGTTGGGGCTCTGCTGGCCGGCAGCGGCTACGGCCGCGAGACCACGGCGGCGTGGGTGGTGATCTACACCAGTCCGCTGGCAGCCCGCTGGAGCGGGACTCCTTTGGGAGTCCCGCTGCATCCTGTGCAGGCCTACGCGGCGGCGGGGGCCCTGATGCTTGCCTGCGTTGCATTCGGCTGGTTGTTTGTGCCTCGGCGAAGGGGCGATGTAGCCGGGGTTTGGCTCGCCGGGATGGGCATTCTGCTCTTCGTAACCGAGATGTATCGGGATTGGGAGGGGCGGGGAGTTGTGTTGGGCGGACTCGTCGATATTCCACAACTGGTAGGCTTGGGGTTGGTGGTGTTGGGCGGAGCGGTGCTATTCGACTGGCGCCGCCGCGACGCAACACAGAGGGTGGCAGATGTCTGAAGAAACTTTGGTCGTGCCGGTTGAGGCCGCGGGATGGCGGCTGGACCAGTTTCTTGCCGGGCAACTGGATGGCGTAAGCCGTTCGCGAGTGCAGCAGCTTGTCGAGCAGGGCGATGTGCTGGTCGAGGGTAAGCGAGAGAAGGCTTCGCTGAAGCTGCGCGGCGGCGAAACCGTGCTGGTAGTTGGGCAGCAGATCATCCCTCCCCTCGAAGCGCGGGCGGAAGATATTCCGCTGGATGTCGTTTACGAAGATGACGATCTGGCAGTAGTGAACAAGCCGGCCGGGATGATGGTCCACGCAGGGTCCGGAGCCACCGACGACGCGCGCAGCGGCGGAACGCTGGTGAACGCGCTTCTGCATCGGTTTGGATCGCTCTCCGCGACCGGAGGCGATCTCAGGCCCGGAATCGTGCACCGGCTGGATAAGGAAACCAGCGGTCTGATCATCGTCGCGAAGAACGATAAAGCGCACGAAGAGCTCGCTGAGATGTTCGCCTCGCGACGGGTGACCAAGACCTACCTCGCGCTGGTACAGGGGCGGCTGCCCGAGGATGCGGCCACGATCCAGGCGCCCATCAGCCGCGATTCAGTGCGGCGAACGCGCATGACGACTCGCCGGCTTGAGGGCGCCCGGCACGCGGTTACGCATTATCGAGTGGTGGAGCGTATCGAGACCCGCTTTGGAGCATTCACCCTGGTGCGGGTGCGCATCGAGACGGGACGCACGCACCAGATTCGGGTGCACATGGCTTCGATTTCTCACCCGGTCGTCGGAGACACTCTTTACGGCGCTCCGGCGAAGATCATTGCTCTGCCGCTCAGCACTACGCGGAAGGCTCCGCGCGAGGTGTTGGAGCTGGGACGAAATTTTCTGCACTCCGCCGAGCTCGAGTTCGCGCACCCGGTCAGCGGCAAGATGATCGAGTTGAAGTCTCCTCTGCCGGAAGAGCTGGAGTCGTTTCTGGTGCGTCTAAAGGATCAGGTCTCGACACAGGAACCAGAAGAAGGGCCTGAGGATTGATAGAATTGTGCTTGTCATGAGCAGAAAATTGTTTTTCGCAGCCCTGGCGGCTTGCGTCCTTGGTATTGCCTCGTCTTCACTGGCGGTTGCGGCACAGCAACCGGCCACAACCCCGGCCCCACAGACGCCCGCGCCCGCTCCGAACGCCGCCGATCCTGCTGCCCAGCCTCCGCAGGCCCAGACGCCGCAGCAGCCGACCGGGGACCAGGACAATGGATTCAAGATCGTGACCTCGGTGAACGAAGTCAACCTGATCTTTACCGTCACCGACAAGCACGGCAACTTCATCCCGAACCTTAAGCAGAGCGACTTTGCGTTGCTCGACGACCAGAAGGCCCCGGCGCGCGTTTCATCGTTTACGCAGCAGACCAACCTGCCCCTGCGCGTGGGCATCGTGATTGACGCCAGCACCTCGATCCGGCAGCGCTTCCAGTTCGAGCAGCAATCGGCTACCGAGTTTCTGCTCCAGGTGGTCAAGTCGCGCAGCGATCGCGCCTTTGTCATGGGCTTCGACTCGACGCCGACCGTGACCGCCGATTGGTCCAACAATCTTGACGCGTTGCAGTCGGGCGTCAACAAACTCCGGCCGGGCGGCGGCACGGCGATGTATGACGCTGTGTACACGGCCTGCCGCGATAAACTGCTGGATATCTCGCGTGGTCAGGAGCCGGTACGCCGCGCGATGGTGCTGGTTTCAGATGGCAACGACAATCAGAGCCGGGCCTACATGGACGACGCGGTGAAGATGTGCCAGCGCGCCGAAACCATCATCTACGCAATCAGCACCAACTGGACGCCGAGCCGGGGCAAGGGCGACGAGGTGTTGGCCAAGATGGCCGAGGCGACAGGTGGGCGTGCTTTCTATCCCCCGTCGGTTGAAGAGATTTCAAACGCTTTCAACAGCATTCAGGAAGAGCTGCGCAGCCAGTATGCCCTGACCTATACGCCGGCGGATTTCAGGGCGGATGGGGCCTTTCGGACGATCTACCTCTTCGCCAACGACCGGCGATACTCGGTTCGAGCACGTAAGGGCTACTTCTCACCGAAGAACTAACGGCGGAGTGGCTGGTCGCATCATGGGTTGCGTGACCGGCCGTTTCAATCGGACAATCCAGGAACAACCCAGGAACAACCTTCGATTTCGATTCTCGCAGGCGAGCGCCAAATTCTGCTCAGGATGACTCCTCGGTTGATCGGTCATCCATCAACTGAAATCGATCAGTGATACCGTTTCAAATCAGGAACAGATCAGCGTATGGATGGTGATTCCGGAAAACCGGGCGACAGTCCTGCGGCGAGCGGGCTGGCGGCCTTTGCATCGCGGGATTTTCGGCGCTATCAGTTGGCGCGTATGGCGGTCATCATCGGCGCGGAGGCCCAGACGGTCGCGGTGGCGTGGCAGGTCTATTCCATCACGCATCGGGCGCTTGACCTTGGCTACACGGGGCTGGCGCTGTTTCTGCCGGGGTTGCTGTTTCTGCTACCGGCCGGGCACGTGGCCGACCGCTATGACCGCCGGCTGATTATTCTGTTTTGCTACTCGCTACAAGTGGTTTGCACCGGCGCATTGCTGGCAATCGCCGTGCTTGGACTGCGCAATGTCGAGCTGATCTACGGAGTGCTGTTTCTGATTGGGACAGGCCGTTCGTTCTCCGGTCCGGCGAGTTCGGCGCTTATCCCGCACCTGGTCCCCGAGGGGCATTTCGTCAATGCGGTGACATGGGGCGCTGCGATATTTCAGGTCGCCAACATCTCCGGGCCTGCATTGGGCGGTCTGTTATTCACGTTGCCGCTCAAAGGCGCGCTGGCGGGCGCGGGAGTGGTCTACGTGGCGACTTTACTGAGCCTGGTCAGCTTTCTTGTCCTGGTGGGATCGCTTTCCGTCCGGCTCGGGCGCATGGAGCATAGTGACGTCTCGATGAGGGTCGTGCTGGCCGGTTTCCGGTATGTCTGGCGGTCGCCGATTCTGCTGGGTTCGTTTTCACTGGATCTGTTTGTGGTGCTGCTGGGCGGCGCGACCGCGCTGATGCCGATTTTCGCGCAGGAGATATTGCACACTGGCCCCAAGGGGCTGGGAATGCTCAGAGCAGCTCCGGCGGCCGGTGCGCTGATAATCTCGCTCATTCTGGCGCGATTTCCACTACGGAAGAGGGCCGGACTGCGCCTGTTTGTCTGCGTAGGCCTCTTCGGTGTCGGAACGATTGTCTTCGGGTTATCACACAACCTGGCTCTGAGCCTCGGCGCGCTGGCTTTCGCAGGCGCGGCGGACATGATCAGCGTGGTGGTTCGGAGCTCGGTTCTGCAATTGGCTACCCCGCCGGAGATGCGAGGCAGGGTGAGCGCGGTGAATTCTTTGTTCCTGGGCGGAGCGAACGAGCTGGGGGAGTTCGAAAGCGGCTTGACGGCTCACTGGATGGGCGCAGTGCGCGCCACGGTCGTGGGCGGCATTGGCGCACTGATCGTCACTGGGCTGTGGTCGGTGCTGTTTCCGTCGTTGCGCGATGCCGATGAGTTGACCGCGCAGGCGCTTCGCCGAAATTTTCGCGATGAGCTGCAACCGGCAGCGACGGAGTAACTGGCTGATCAGATTCAGCGGAAGCTTGTCTCAAATCGGCGCCTTCTTCAAAAGAAACGCGCATCCGGCGGCGAGATTATTCTGCCGCCGGATGCGCGTCTTGTTGTGTGCCGCTGGCGTTAACGGTTAGCGACTACTGCGGTTTGGGCTTTTCGTTTTCCGGTCGAGGATGTTCGTTCTGCCGTTGCGGCGCAGGTTTGGGTGCCTGTTTCGGTTGTTGGTGCTGCGGAGCAGGCGCGGGGCGCGGCTGCGCAGGGCGTGGTTCTGGCTTTGCCTGAGGAGTCGGCCGGTTCTGGGCTGGCGCAGGTCGCGCCTGCGGCTGAGGCCTGTTTTGCGGTTGCGGCACCGGCCGATTCTGAGGCTGATTGGGGCGGCCCTGCTGCGGGGTTGGACGCGCCGGCGTCGGTTGTGGTCTGTTTTGTGGCTCAGGTCTGGCGGCTGGCTTATTCGGCTCTGGGCGGCCCTGAGGAGTCGGATGCGTGGGTGTCGGTGCAGGCCGCGATTCCGGTCGAGCCTCAGGCCTTCCCGGCTGGGGATGGTTAGGGGTCGCTGGGTTATTGGGCCGCATCGGCGCTGGTGTTCCCGGACGCTGATTGTTCGGGGCTGGCTGATTCGCCGGTTCAGGCCGGCCCCCGGGGCGCATCACCGGCGCCGGGCGAATACCCTTGTCCGCCGGGATTGGCTTGGCGGCTACAACCTCAGCCGGTCTGCCCCGGTTAACCGAGGCAAATTGGGCGCGGTTGGTGGACGCAGCTTTCGCAAGCTCCATCTGGGCTCTCATCGGCGGAGCATGCGGCGCACGGTATGCCGCAACTTCGGCCGGCAGCGGGCGAGCATTTACGCCGTGCGGGCCGCCGTTGTAGCTGACGTGGTTGTTGTTGATGATCGTGGTGTTGGTGATCACAGTGCGGTTGTAGACGTTGGTGATGTGCACGTTGGAGATGTTGTTTACCGCGCGGTTGTAGGTGAAATCGTTACCGCGCCAGTAGCCGCCCTGATAGCCGCGTCCAACGTACCCGAAGCCATAGTTGATGCCGCCGTAGAAACCGACATAGCGGCCCCAGTAGCCGACATGGAAGCCATAGCGGCCACCATAGAAGCCCCAGTAGGGCGGGGTCCAGAGCGCACCCTGATAGGGAGGTTCCGTCCACGCTCCGGGAACCCAGTAGTAGCCCATGCCTCCGTATCTCCAGTAGCCGGGAGTCCAGAGATAGCCCGGAGCCGGGATGGGGGGCTGCTGGTATTCAGGCAGCTCCGGTGGAGGCTCGGGAGCGTATTCGGCCGGGGTGGGGTTGTAGGCTGTCTCGCTGTAGTCGCCTCCGCCACCCTGGTCCGATCCCTGGTCGTAGCCTTGATCCGGCTGACTGGCGCTGGGCTGCGGCGCTGGCTGCGGCGCAGGCGCAGATGACTGAGGCTGGGCGGCGATCGGCGCAGGCTGAGACGTGGGCTGCGGCGCCGGAGTTGCCGACACGGGAGCCAGATTGGCATTGGCCGGGTCATTCGGGTCGGCCGGATTGGGATCGACAGCGGTCGGCTGCGTGGTTTGATTCTGTGCGTTCTGATCGGGAGTGCTGCTCTTGCAGCCGGCGACGCCAATGAGCGTTGCGAGGGCAAATACCGGCAGCAGCGACAGTATCGGGACTCTTGTGAATTGCTGGAGTTGTTTCAGGGGGGATTTCAATCTCATGGGACCTGCTTTCTTTCTCCGCTTGGGTGTCACGCGGTGGGGGATTCAATACATCCGCTTGCTTAGTTGCAAATTGCTTAGATGCAAATTCGCGTCTGACATCCCTTCGGAGATGAAGACGCAGGGAATTTGCGCCTCGAAGGCGGTGTTCCGCCACCATCCAGCCAACTACGCCAAGGGTCGCACCTGCGGCCCCACCTGACTGTTTCAATTTGCTCATCGGTACAAGCCTGCGGGAACTTGCGAGAGCGTCTGCGAGTTCTGCTATCAGCGCGAGGCAGATGCGGTTGCGGTTTGCGCGCGTTGAATGATGTCAAGCAGTTGAGAGAGCCGTGCCGGGTCCACGTCGCTGATCGCCTCCAGTTGCAGACCGTCCGTGGTGGCAGTCATCAGGTGAAAACCGCTCGAGTTGGCGGAGAACTTTGAGGAGTCGCGGCCGTCGGGCGTCTGCTCCACAAAAACCGACACACGGTGTTTACCCACGCTGTAGAGAAGCTGAGCCACAGGCTGATTGCGGAGATAGGTGAGATTGGCGCCTTGCAGCCGGGTGTCAGCCGGCAGGTCTTCAGGCAGGTTGAAGCTGAATGGCAGCTTGCCCTGGAACCACGGTTTGACGGTGTGCTTGTCCGAGGAGAGCACAGCAAGAGGCTGGCTGGAAGCAAGCGTAGCAATGTGCTGATCTGTAACCTCGGCCACCAGAGACGCCTGTTGCGCTAAGAGACTGGCGGTTTCGTTCAAGCGCCTTTGGATAAAGACACTGCTCAGTAAAACGACGAGGATCGCTGCGGCTGCAGCCCATCCGTAGATGGCCTTGTTCTGCGAGACGGCTTTGCTCTGCGATCTGGCAAAGAGGCCAGACAGCAGCCCGGCCTTCGGAATGACATCATGCCTTTGTGCGACATGTCTATAGAGCTCCAGCCGGTCCACCAGATGTTGGGGCGCGGCGTATCGCTGGCCGGCCTTTGCGATAGCGGATTTGAGCAGCGATTGATGAAGCGCACTGGTAGTGCAGGCACTGCACTGAGCCAGATGTTGTTGTACGCCGGCAAGCTGCTCGGGAGAGAGCTCTCCGTCGGCCAGGGAATTGAGTGTCGCGAACGGAAGGTGGTCGGTCATGCGCGAAACTCCGGTGTGTAGATTGGGTAATTTTGGAGGGTACGACGCATGGCTGCCCGAGCGCGGGCAATGCGCGACATCACCGTGCCGATCGGGATGTCGAGGACGCTTGCGATCTCCTTATACTTCATTTCTTCGACGTCGCAGAGCAGGATCACCTCGAGCAGCGGAGCAGGCAACAGCTGCATTGCGTTTTCGAGCGCCGTGCGATCGCAGAGAAAGAGCAGATTGCTCTCCGGAGTCTGGCGATCGATAGCCGCCTCCGGATAGAGCTGCGGACTGGACTCGCCGTTTCCCGACAGCTCGTCGTCGAGCGCTACCGTGCGCATAGCCGCGAGCCCTGAACGCGATGTGAGATAGGTGTTGCGCAGGATACGGAAAATCCATGCCTTGAAGTTAGTGCCGGGTTCGAATGCAGAAAATCCGCGCAGCGCCTTGAGATAGGTTTCCTGCACAAGGTCTTCGGCCTCGGCGGGGTTGCGCGTAAGCCAGTGCGCGATGTTGTAAAGCGAAGAGGCGAGCGGCAGCGCGAGATCCTCAAACGCAAAGGCTTGGGGAATCGCCTGTTGTGAAGCTCGTTTCCAGGATAGAAGCCGCATTCGACGGTGCGCAGTCTCCTCTGCTTTCTCTCTATCGATGTGAACTAAGTTTCAGCAGATTTATTCCCAATCGTGCGAATAAATCTCCACGCGCTCAGTTTGCATCCGCAGAGGAGATCACATGAAGGACAGAGATAACGGTACACCGGAGTTGGGGCGGACTCAATCGTCGGAAGTTTCAGAGCTTGCCAAGAGCGGTACGAATGCGATTGTCGGAAGTGATGGAATCGACCGGCGCAATTTTCTAAGCTGTATGGCTTGGGCCGGCACTGGGTTGTTGTGGACAATGGCCGGCGGCGTGCCTACGTCGAAGCTCTTTGCCGCAACCGCCGACGCAGCGGCCAAGACAGCGAGGGGCGCAGGCAGCTTCAGCTTTGTGCAGATCAGCGACAGCCACATCGGCTTCAACAAGGCCGCTAATCAGGACGTCGCCGGTACGCTGAAGCTGGCGCTCGACAAGATCAACGCGCTTCCCTCGGCGCCCGACTTGCTGCTGCATACCGGCGACATCACTCACGGCGCCAAGGCGGCGGAGTTTGACGCCGCGCAGGAATTGATCAAGGGCGTCAAGGTTGGCGAGCGTTTCTATGTACCGGGCGAACACGATACCGCCTCCGATGACGGCGCGCTCTACAAGGAGCGGTTTGGTCAAACGCCCATGGGAAAGACGTTGGGCAGCGGCTGGTACAGCTTCACCCACAAAGGCGTCCATTTCATCGGGCTCAACAACTGCCTCCAGATTGACGCCCTCGGCAAGCTGGGCGCGGAGCAACTGCGCTGGCTCAGGCAGGATCTGGCCGCGCTCTCCGCCTCGACGCCAATCGTGATCTTCGCGCATATTCCGCTGTGGATGGTCTATCCCGAGTGGGGCTGGGGTACGGAGGATGGCGCTGAAGCGCTCAGCTATCTGAAGCGGTTTGGGTCGGTGACCGTGTTGAACGGGCATATTCATCAGGTGGTGCAAAAGGTCGAAGGCAACGTTGCGTTCCACACCGCCATGTCGACTGCATTTCCTCAGCCCGCGCCCGGGTCGGCTCCTCATGCCGGGCCGATGGTCGTGCCCGCCGGCAAGCTCAAATCCGTCCTTGGCATCGCAGAGGTCAGGTACATCGCTCGCCAAAGCCATCTGGCCCTCGTCGACTCGCCATTGGGAGCGGAGGTATGAGACGCAGTCGCAAGGCCGGTTTGCTGCTGGTTGCGGGAGCTTGGGCTTCGCTGTTGCTTGGGCGCGTGTATCCCTTCGGGGATGCGCAGCTCTCCGCGCCAAGTGCCGGCCAGCAGGCAATTCCGATGAGCGCCTCCATACCGCAGGATGCGCGTACCGTGCTGACGGAAAAGTGTGTGGATTGTCATTCGGTGCAGCCGCGCGCCCGCTTCTACGGCCGGTTCGCGCCCGCATCGTGGCTGATGGAGCGCGACATTCTGGAAGGGCGGCAGCATCTGAATCTCTCGGCCTGGAATTCGTATTCCCCCGAGCAGCAGGAGACTCTCAAGGCAAAGATTGTGCAGGAGATCAAATCCGGCGCAATGCCGCCGCGGCAATACACAGTGATGCACTGGAACGCCCGGATCACTGCCGCGGACGTGCAGACGTTACAGCAATGGGCGCGGCAGGACAGCTCGCCTTCCATCCAGACGGCGACTGTGGCCAGTGGTGAAGGCGATGCGGTCAGGGGCAGGTTGATTTTCGAGAAGCGCTGTACGGGCTGCCATTCGATGGAGATGGATCGCGAGGGGCCGCGGCTGAAGGGTGTGTATGGCCGGATGTCAGGCACCGTGGCAGGATTCACCAGCTCCAGCTCGCTCAGGGATGCGCATCTGACGTGGAATGACACCACGCTCGATCAATGGCTCGCCGACCCGGACAAGCTGGTGCCGGGGAATGACATGGAGTTTCACGTGGCCAAAGCGGATGAGCGGCGAGATCTGATTCGGTTCCTGAAAGAGAACTCAGGGAAATAAAATCTCAGGCCTCTCGTGACAGAAGCGCGCAAGCCATTTCGTATCAGGTTCAACCCTCAACCACTACAACGTTTCGCTGGGCACTTTTCCTGTAAAAAGCTCAAGCAGGTTGGTGAGCAGCAGCAGCTTCTCGATGCGCGGAGTGAGTTTGACTAGATCGAGTTTGCAGAGGCCGCGGTTGACCGACGAAACCTTCAGCGCCACCACGGCTCCCAGGCCGGAGCTGTCGAGGAACTGCAACTGCGAGAAGTCGAGAATGATATGGCCACCGCGCTCGATCAGTGGCTTGACGAGGTTGCGGAATTCCGTTGTGTTCTCGCTGACCAGCTTGCCATGGCAGTCAATCGTGGTCGTGATCCAACCCTTGTCGTCTGTGGTTCCCTCAACTTCATAGTGAAACGCATCGAATGCCATGGTGCTCTTTTTCCTCGCTTTTGGTTACTGACGGAGTGTAACCGCAGATTGTGAATGAAGAGTGAATTCTCCGATTGCGGACAGTTTTGCGGGAGATTCTTCGACCGCCGTTATACCAGGTGCGTCGGCATGTGGCCTGCGAAAAGCTCGAAGAGATTGGTCAACAGCAACAGCTTCTCGATGCGCGGCGTGAGACGGACCAGTTCCAGCTTGCAGTTTCCACGATGAATCGCGGAAACCTTGAGCGAGACGATCGTCCCCAGGCCGGAGCTGTCGAGAAATTGCAGGTCGGAGAAATCCAAAGTGATTGTGCCGCCCCGTTCGACGAGCGGTTCTATCAGTGTTCGAACTGCGCCGGTATTTTCGCTGACGATCTTGCCATGGCAGTGAATGGTGGTCACAGGCCAGCCTTTGTCGTCAGTTGACTTCTCCATTTCGTAGTGGAAGGGCTCGAAGGGCATGGCGATCTTTCCTCTGCTGCGAATACCGGCAATTCTAGACCATCTTCGTCAATCCGGTTAGGTGCGGCTTACTCAGTGCAGTTTCCCTTCAACGCCTTAGGCGCGAAGCGGCTTGCTCAGGACTGTTCCCGTTCCAGCGCCAACGGCGCGAAATGATCCCAGCCCAGGCCAACGGCCTGGGTTCATGAGCCACCCCGGAGATCAAGGACTGAAGGTCCGATTTATCCTCTCTCCATGTCGCAATCGCTCTCGTATCTCCTCATTCATGTTGTCTTCAGCACCAAGGATCGTGCGCCTGCGCTGGACGCTTCGATTCGGCCTGCGCTTCATGCGTATCTTGCCACCGTCGCCCGCAATGAGGATTGCGAATGCTACCGCGTGGGCGGCGTAACGGACCATGTGCATCTGGCGATTCGCATTTCTCGCACCATTACCGTCGCGCAACTTGTGGAGACATTGAAGACCTCGCCTTCCAGGTGGCTCAAGACGCAGTCGCCCGCATTGGCCGGGTTTCAATGGCAGCGGGGATACGGGGCGTTTTCCGTCGGGCCAGCGGATCTGGAGGCGTTGAGGGCATACATCGACACGCAGGAGGAACATCACCGGACCCGCACGCTTCAGGAAGAGTATCGGGCATTTCTCAAGCGATATGGGGTGGAATTCGACGAATGGTATGTTTGGGATTGATACATGAGGCGGCCTTTCAGCCCTTGGCCTTGCTATTTCCCTAACCCAGGCCGATGGCTTGGGCTGGAATGATGTCGCGCCTTTGGCGCTGGAGTTCTGGGGGGCGTTAGACGGAGAGGACGGTAAGGCCCGGAACGATCTGGAAGTGGCGCACGTTTGCGGTTAAGACGGAGTAGCCGATTTCGAGTGCGGTAACGCCAATGAGCAGGTCGGAAATTGCGAGACGGACACCGGCTGACATATTTTCACCGTCTATACGGCCCGTTCTTAGAGCGATCGAAACTGTGACCGGATGCACTGGAATTGCCTGCATGATGTCTGCGAGGAATTGCTGTCGGGTTGCTTTTCGTTCGGGAGTGTTGGCGCGGACCAGACCGTGGGCCATCTCCATGATGGTTATGACGGAGACAGCAATCCGATCTTCTCCAGTGTATGCACTTATCTGGGTGAGAGCCTGCCGTGCTGTTTGGCCTTTGCGCTCTTCAGCAATCAGGACGCTGGAGTCTGGATCAGTCAGTTCAGGATCAGTCCCATGCTGGAGGATTCAGAGATTCGCGATGGGCAGCGACGGCAGTGGCTACGTCTGCCGGGAAGTCCTCATCGATGACGCCGGTGGAGTCTTCCGGCAGGAGGGCAATGCATTCCGTTATAGTTCTGCCGGTTGGCGCAGATGGGCCCAGAACGGCGACCGGACCGGAATTGCTCTCGATCACAATTTCCTCCCCGGCGCGGACTCTGGCCATCAACGCTTCGAAGTTGCTGGCGAATTCTGTCTCCGGGATGTGGAACGTAGCCATGAGTTCATAATAACGCGATTTCCGGCCCGGGTGAGACTGCGTTGCCGCAGGTTCGAAGTGCTTAAACAGCAGATTCCCGGAGGGAATGACAGAAAGAAAGACAGGGGCAAAGCAGCCAAATCCAACCCGCTGACAGATTGTTCCACGCCGCTTACTTCGTCCCATCCCCGTTCGCTGTAACAAGGCACACTCGCCCCATAAATTGCGCAAATCCAACCTATTGAAACCAAGCCACTTCCAACATCCCTCGCCAAAGGCTCGCCGTTCGCTGGGCGATGCTCTACGTGGAACAATTTTTGAGCCGCGGTTGGCGCTGCAAGACCAGAAGCAGATTCCCTGCGGAAATGACAGACAAAGAAGCAACGGCGGAGGCTGTGTCCAGCGGGCTTACTTAAGGATGTCTTAAGGTTCCGGCGCGAGACTCGGTCGCGAATGAGTGGGTATCTCGCTTTGTGGTCCGTGTCGGCTAACAATGGTGTCACGGATGTAGTCGATCCGGGTATGAGGTGTGGTTGATGCGTTTTTTTGCTCGCAGTCCGCGGATTGCAGGGACTTATCTCTCCGGCTGGCTGGGTTTTGTTGGTATTGCTTTGCTCTGTTCTGTACATATGCTTGCCCAGTCGCCGGATCCGGCGATGGGGCAGGTCACGATTTCTAGTGGAGTGCCGCTGCACATTCGCGTGACGCGGACCACGGCTCTGAGCAAGGGCGCGCCGGTGGAGGGAGTGCTGACCGAGCCCGTCTATGTCTATGACCGGCTGGTGTTGCCCAAAGATGCGTTGGTGCGGGGAAGTGTTTCAGGGGTGGTGCCGGCCGATCGGAAGATTCGCACCCAGGCACTGCTCAATGGCGATGTGACTCCGCTGCACGATCCGATAGTGAACTTCAACTCGATCCGGGTTGGCGATCAGGATGTTGCGCTCACTTCCGAGGCCACGATTCGCAGCGCTCAGATGGTCAACTTCGTCGCAACCGGAAAAAGACCGACGCTAATGCAACAGGGAAAGAAGCTGGTGCGTGATCGTATCCAGTCCCTGCGCGACAACTTTCTCGCTCCCGGTAAAAAGGACCGCGCTCTTAAGCTGTTCTACAGCCAGTTGCCGTATCATCCGCAGCGCATCTGGGCAGGGACGCAGTTCATTGCGAACTTGAGCAGCCCGGCGGCAGTGAGCCTTCCGGTGCAGGCCGCGCCTGTGATTGCTCTCGCCAGTTCCTCAACACTGGACAGCATTGTGGTCACCGCGCGGTTGATCGATGGCTTGAGTTCGGACGTGGCACGGAAGGGGGATAGCGTGATCGCGTCGGTGACCAAACCAGTCTTCAACGCTCAGCATGAACTGGTGCTGGCGGAAGGCACACGGCTTGAAGGAACGGTGCTGCAATCGCAAGCCTCGCGAAGTTTCGGGCGTAACGGGGAACTGCGATTTGTCTTTCGCTCCGTCCAGCGTACCCATGAAGAACAGACGCAGGTGCACGGTACGCTCACGGCAGCCGAGGGCAACAGCGCGCAGAACATTTCCGTGGATCATGAGGGCGGCGTGAAATCGCATCCGGATAAGAACCGGTTTGTGGCTCCGCTGGTGTTGGGCATGCTGGCGGTTGCCGGGCATGACCGGGACCGCGACGGCGACAACAACGGATTGGGCCGCGATACGGTGGCTTCGAATGGGTTTGGGCTGGTGGCGCGGGTGATTGCGCTTACGGTTAACAGTCGCAACGTTGCCACTGCCTTTGGCGCCTATGCCTTCGCTAAATCCATCTACTTCCGGTTTCTGGCGCGGGGGCACGCGGTTACCTTTCCCAGGGACACGCTGGTGCAGGTGCAGCTGGCCGCGCGTCGATAAGTTCGCCATTTACGTCAGAGTGTTCGGGCGATCCGGAAATCTATACTTGTAGGGATATGTCTGAATTTTTGAGTGTGGATGAGCAGATGGATCTGCTGCAGAAGGGTGCGGCGGAGATTATTCGTGTTTCGGATTTGCGGGAGCGGCTTGAGGATTCGCGCAAGACCGGGCGGCCGCTACGGGTGAAGGCTGGCTTCGATCCTACTGCTCCGGATCTGCATCTTGGGCATACGGTGTTGATGCGCAAGCTCAGGCACTTTCAACAGCTTGGGCACCAGGTCATTTTTCTGGTGGGGGACTTTACTTCGCTCATCGGTGACCCGACCGGGCGGAATGTGACGCGGAAGCCGCTGACGCGCGAGCAGATCGACGAGAATGCCAAGACGTACCAGGCGCAGGTTTTCAAGATTCTTGATCGTGAGAAGACAGAGGTTCGGTTCAACTCAGAGTGGCTGGACAAGCTGGGATATGAGGAGACGATCCGGCTGGCGTCGCACTTTACGGTCTCGCAGATGCTGGAGCGGGACGAGTTTCACAAGCGGTATGAGGCAGAGCAGCCGATCGGGCTGCATGAGTTTCTATACCCGGTGATGCAGGGGTATGACTCGGTCGCGCTCGAGTGCGACGTGGAGCTGGGAGGGACGGATCAGAAGTTCAACCTGCTGTGCGGACGCGAATTGCAGCGGGTGTATGGGCAGAAGCCGCAGATTGTGCTGATGACGCCGATTCTCGAGGGGCTGGACGGGGTGCAGAAAATGTCCAAATCGCTGGGGAATGCGATCGGCATCAATGAGCCTCCGGGGGAGATGTATGGGAAGCTGATGTCGATCTCCGACGAGGTGATGTGGAAGTACTGGACTCTCTTGTCGGACCTCAAGCAATCGGAAGTCGATGCTTTGCGCAGCGAAGTCGGAGCGGGCATTGTCCATCCGATGGAGGCGAAGAAGCGGCTGGCGCGGGCGATTGTGACGGATTTTCATTCGGCTGAGGATGCGGCGCGGGCGGACGAGAATTGGGCGCGGATGTTCCAGCAGAAGGCGGACAGCGAGGATCTGGAAGAGGTCTCGCTGACTTATGCCGATCTTGTGGGAACCTCGGGGCTGCCGGGCGGATATGCGATTCGATTGCCGAAGCTGCTGACGGCGCTGGGCCTTGCTGCGAGCGGCGCGGAGGCGAGCCGGAAGATTGCGGAGAAGGCGGTGAGGCTGGATGGTGAGGTTGCGTCCAATGCCTTGATTCCGCTCGAAAAACTGCCTGCGCGGATTGTAGTTCGGCTGGGGAAGCGGGCCAAGGTGGCGGTGGTTTCTTAGGCTGGCTCAGTTTTCCGGTTCGAAGTCGGGCATGTCGGGTTCGGTCCACAGGAGAATTGCCTGCGGCAGGGTGAGTGCGGTTACTGTGGCGGCCAGGGTCAGGCCGTACATCAGCGCGTCGGCGGAGATGGGAAGAAAGCTGGTCAGGCGAGGCATGGTGAGTCTGAGGCTGCACAGAAACCAGACGACCACCAGCACCACTGAAATTGCCTGATATGCGCGGTAGTGGGCGTGGTCGCGCTGCGCCAGTTCGCGCTCGTCGTTACGGTAGTCTCGCTCGTCGGGTTCTGGACGGTAGAGTCGCAGGCCGAGCACGAGGAATGGCGGCGGGTCGATATGCGTGCGCGGGGCCCGACTGTTGAAGGGCTTGATGAGTCCGCCGTAGTTGTATCCACCAAAGAAGAGGCGGTTGATGATAATCGTTGCGAAGATCATGTAAACGCCGCTCGTGTGCCAGCGGTCGAGGAGCCAAAAGGCGGTCATTAGGGCTGCCAGTCCGGCATAGATGAGGATGACCATGGTCTGGCGGTGAGTGCGGGGAGCCATATCGACCCGTTTACCGAGGAAGACGAGTTCGGCTTTCATGATTGTTCCTTTGCGAGGTTCGCGGGCGCTTGTCTGCTCTTGCCGTAGACCTGTTCGCTGAGTGGTTGAAAGGGTCGGGTGGAGAAAATTACCTCTATGGGCAGATCGAAGAATTCCGAGAGGCCAAAGGCCAATTTGAGGCTGGGACTGTAGTCTCCGCGTTCGAGGAAGCCGATGGTCTGGTAGTTCACCTGCAGGGCATCGGCTAGTTGCTGACGAGAGACGCCGCGTTCGGCGCGCAGGACGGAGATGCGGTTGTAGAGGCCGCTTTCGCCAGCTGCGTCTTTCGCTTTGGTGTTTTCAGGCACATCATTATGTTGTGTTAACACAACAAATAAGTCAAATCAGCAAATATCTTTACTCGATTGGAACATCTGAAACAGATTCCCCTTTGGGAAGGTGTGAAGTAGGGAAGACTGGCGAAGTACATCAAAGAGAACATCAGCGAGTCTGTGGAAGTAGTGATGACCGAGTGGTCGGCCTACCCAAAAGCCATGATCGAAGTAGGCGTACACGACTTAAAGCACAAGCGGATCAACCACTCTGAGGGCATCTACATCGAAGGCGACATTACGACCAATGGCATCGAGTCCGCGTTCTCTCTCCTGAAGCGCGGCATCGTTGGAAGCTGGCATAAGGTCTCTGCAAAGCATCTGGCCGCGTACCTCGATGAGATGACATTCCGCTTCAACAACCGCAACAATCCATATCTGTTCCGCGATACGCTGATGAAGCTTATCGAGGCTTCCGTACTGGAGTCCAAGAAGCTCACTGCGGCGTAGCGTTATTGATGTTCGCCTCAGCAAGTTTCCACCCTATGTAATTTCTCAGGTATTCGGGACCACGAAGATCTACGACTAGCTCGTGGTCCTTATAAAGACCAGCGAGCCGCGCAATATCAAGGGGCTCCAAATGGTCTTCATGGTAGATGATGACGCGTTTCGTGAAAACTAGATTACTGCTGGTGACTGATCTTGCCCCCGCCAAACGTATCCCATAGCTGAGAATCAGCGAAGGGGTAGACGATGATGAAGGCGACGCGGGCGCGGTATACGCTCGAGTTCAAGCAGGAGGCGGTTCGGCTGGTTGA
>Ga0182024_10005079_pt1 | contig 29714 bp, 28 predicted proteins | sample P32metaG_FD_120480 | JGI IMG/M metagenome (GOLD analysis project Ga0182024, IMG submission 120480) | Permafrost microbial communities from Stordalen Mire, Sweden - P3-2 metaG (Illumina Assembly) | ecosystem: Environmental > Terrestrial > Soil > Wetlands > Permafrost | place: Sweden: Stordalen...
AGTCCCACGCGAAAACCCTCTTGGCGCTGGGACTTCTCCTTGAAGGCCGTCATGCGCGAGAGCTCTCCGTAGGTCGTTACACACTCCAAGAGCCAGTTCAATTGGGCGTGGTAGGGGACTTGGCTCTGAATGAAGATCGTGCAGACCTCGGGGTCGAGCCCCGCGGCGATCAACGTGGCGAGGAGGTCGGTCGTCTGTTCACGCAACTTCTCTGGCTCGATCTGCAGCGTCAGGGCGTGCAGATCGACGACGCAGTAGAAGGCGTCCGAGCTCTGCCCCTCGACCCACTGACGCAGCGCGCCGAGGTAGTTGCCCAGGTGCATCGAACCCGAGGGCTGTATTCCCGAAAGTATCCGCATCGCTCAATCGTAGGTGAGGGCTCTCGTCAGGTCACGAAGTAGGGTTAGCGAGTGACCTTCGTCGTGACGACGCCGTCCTTCAGCGGCCCCGTAGAACTTCTGCTGCAATTGATTTCCACGCACGAGGTCGACATCCTCGACGTGCCTCTGGCCCCTTTAGTAGACGCGTTCGTGGCCGTTCTGCGTGACGAATCGACGACCCTGGCGATGGACGAACTCTCTGAGTTCCTCCTGATCGCCGCCGTGCTCCTCGACATGAAGAGTCAGCGCCTCTTGCCGGGACGCGACAACGGTGAACTGGACGAAGAGTTCGTGGGATGGGAAGAGCGTGACGTGCTCCTCGCTCGACTGTTGGAGCTACGCACCTACGCCGCCCTCGCCGACGCCTTCGTCTCGCTCTTCGAGCGGGCCGGTCGGGCGTACCCGCGTCTTCGAGGCGTGAACGACGGCTTTGACGTTCAACCACCGGACCTCCTTGCGGGCGTGACGGCCGCGCAGCTGGCTCTCGCGTACCTGCGCGGGATCGAAGAGAAGCCCGTGCCCGTGGTGCGTTTGCACCACGTCACCGTCGACGCCGTCACCGTCGCCGAGACCGTCGCGACGCTGGCCCAGAGCCTGCCAATGAGGGGTCGGCTGTCCTTTCGCCAACTCATCGAGGGCCTCACGACGCGCATCGAGATCATCGTGCACTTTCTGGCGCTGCTCGAACTGTGCAAGTTGGGCCACGTCGAACTGGGCCAGGGCACCACGTTCGGTGACGTGCAGATTGAGTGGATCGATTCGACGTTGGGACTCGATCTCGGAGGGGTGGACCGTTATGAGGGATGAGCTTTCGCTCGAACAGAAACTCGAAGCCATGTTGACCGTGGCGCTCGAGCCGATCTCGGCCGAAGAGCTCGCCGACGTCGCCGACGAAGACGCGCGGGCGGTCGTCGAGACCCTTCGCGCGTTGCGTAGTGAGTTCATCGAACAGCGACGGGGCTTTCAAGTGGTGGAACTCGCCAGCGGCTGGGTGATGCAGTCCGCGCCCGAGGTGGCACCCTGGGTGACGAAGTTCGCGAATCGCGACGTCTCGTACCGTTTGAGTTCGGCCGCCCTTGAGTCACTGGCGATCATTGCCTATCGCCAACCCGTCTCGCGAGCCCAGATTACGGCGCTGCGCGGCGTGAACGTCGACGGCGTGGTGCGTCTACTGGAGCAGCGCGGCTACATCGAAGAACTCGGCCGCGCTCCCGGCCCGGGTCAACCCATCCTCTACGGCACCACGGAGACCTTTCTCGACCGCATGGGACTCGCGACGCTCAACGATCTGCCGCCCATCGAAGAGTTCATGCCCCCGATCGAGACCGCCAACGCCATCGCCGACGAGATGGCCGGCGAGTTCGACGTCAACGAGGTGTCGTAGTTGGACGAGGGGGAGCGCTTACAAAAGACGCTCGCGCGTGCGGGCTACGGGTCTCGTCGCGCCTGTGAGATCTTGATCACGGAGAAGAGGGTCACGATCGACGGGCGCGTGGCGGAACTAGGCAACCGCGTCAATCCCGAGGTCCAGTTGATCTGCGTCGACGGCAAGCTCGCGCCCACCTCACAGAGCAAGGTCTACTTTCTTTTGAACAAACCCGACGGTGTCGTCACCACCGCTTCGGACCCCCAAGGCCGCACCACCGTGTTGGACCTCGTCGAGTCGCCGGTGCGGATCTTTCCCGTCGGCCGACTCGACATGAACACCGAGGGCCTCTTGATCCTCACGAACGACGGCCGCTTGGCCCACCTCTTGACCCACCCGAGTTCGGGCATCGCTAAGGAGTACCTGGCGCGCGTGGACGGTGATCCCTCGCCCGGCGCGCTGCGTCGACTGCGAGAGGGTGTCGAGCTCGACGACGGGGTGACCGCCGTCGCGCAGGTCTCTCGTGTCAGTGAAGGGCTACTGCGCATCGTCATCCACGAAGGTCGCAATCGGCAGGTGCGCCGAATGTGCGCGGCCGTTGGCCACGAGGTCACCCGACTGGTTCGAACGCGCATCGGTCCGCTTCAGGACGCGACGCTTTCGCCGGGATCGTATCGTCAACTTTCACTCAACGAAGTGCGTCGTCTGATGGAGGCCGTGGGGATGACCGAAGAGCTGGCCTCTACGATGCCTTCATGAGTTTCGCCATGGTACGAGGTCTACGCGGGGCGTCGTCGTGCGCCACCAACACTGCAGAAGAGATCAGCGAAGTGACCCAAGAGTTGTTGCTCGCGATGTTGGAGCGCAACGGGCTGCGTCACGACGACGTGATCAGCGTGCTCTTCACCACGACGCCCGACCTCACCGCGTCGTTTCCCGCCGCGGCGGCGCGCGGTATTGGTTTCGGTGACGTGCCGCTGCTCTGCGCCAGCGAGATCAACGTGCCCGGGGCGATGCCGCTCACGGTGCGGGTGTTGCTTCACGCCTACACGGAGCGGGCGCGAAGCGAACTTCGTCACGTCTATCTTCGAAACACTTCCTCACTGCGTGATGACCTCCCCGATTAGTCGTCACGCCCACGTGATCGGCCTCGGTCTGATCGGCTCATCGGTGGCGCTCGCGCTCGGCGACGCCGGGTGGCACGTCACGGGCACGGACCTCAATGGTGACGTCGTCGACGCGGCACTGAGCTCGGGCGTCATTGGCGCCACGGAGCGCAGCGACGACGTCACGCTGGTCGTCATCGCGACTCCGGCCAGCGTCGTCGCGGAGACGGCGAACGCGCTCCTTCGAGCATCGTCCAACGCGTCGCTTATCGTGACCGACGTCGCCGGCGTGAAGGGTGCCATCGTGAGCAGCGTCGACGACCCGCGCTTCCTCGCCGGTCACCCGATGGCCGGATCGGAGTTGCGCGGACTCGCCGGCGCGCGCGTCGATCTCTTCCAAGGTTGTACGTGGGTGCTCACGCCCACCGCCGCCACGAAGCCCGACACGTACGGCACCTTGCACGGCGTGTTGCGAGAACTCGGCGCCAACGTCGTGGCCGTCGACGCCGACGACCACGATCGACTCGTCGCCGTCGCGAGTCACGTACCGCACCTTCTCGCCGGTGCTCTCATGAACGAGGCGAGTCGTGTGGCCGAGGAAGACACGGTCCTCTTGCAACTCGCCGCCGGGGGTTTTCGTGACATGACGCGCGTCGCCGCGGGCGACCCCGGCATCTGGCCCGACGTGCTCTTCGAGAACCGTGCAGCGATCAGTCAGTCACTTCAAGCGCTGGAGGCGCGCCTGGCGGCGTTGCGCACGGCGCTCAACAACGACGACCACGACGCCGTGGCGAACGATCTCCTGAGTGCCGCGTCGGCGAGACGTCAGCTACCCGGACGAGCTCTCAACTCTGAGAATCTTGCGTACCTTCGCGTCGGCGTGAGTGACCAACCGGGCGTCCTCGCGGCCGTCACGATGGCCGCCTCGGAGATGCTCGTGAACATCTACGACATCGAGATCGCGCACGGCATCGAAGGGTCGAGCGGCACGTTGCTCCTCGCCATCGACGCTCGCCAAGCCGAGACGTTCAGCGCCACGCTCTTGGCGATGGGCTTTCAGGTCGGCCACGAATGAGCGACGTCGAACGCGTGGCGCCGGCGCGCCAGCTGCGGGGATCGCTGCGCGTGCCTGGCGACAAGAGCACTTCACACCGTGCTCTCATGATCAGTGCTCTCGCGAAGGGTCAGAGCACCATCACGGGACTCTCGCCAGGCGAGGACGTCGCCGCCACGAGCGTGATGCTCGAACACCTTGGCGTGACGCGCGTCGACGAAGACGGACGCGTGCTCGTGAGCGGCCCCGACGAAGGACTGAGGCCGAGCTCGCTCGACCTCGACTGTGCCAACTCCGGCACGACCATGCGTCTCATGAGCGGCGTCGTCAGCACCATTCCCGGAAAACATCATCTGGTGGGCGACGAGTCCCTTTCGAAACGACCCATGGACCGCGTCGCGACGCCGCTCGGACTCATGGGCGCCACCGTTCTTGGCCACGGGAACTCGCTGACACCGCCCTTGACGGTGGAGAGTCCCGCGCAACTTCGCGCCCTCTCGTACCACGTGCCGGTCGCCAGCGCACAGGTGAAGTCCGCGGTTCTCTTCGCCGGTCTCGCCGCCGACGGCGAGACCTCGATCAAAGAAGACGTCCGTACGCGCACCACGACCGAAGACATGCTCCAGGCCGCCGGCGTCGCTCTGACGTCTCGGTCCGTGGGGGAGGGACGTGAGATAACGGTGCGTCCGGGCCGACCGCTGCGTCACGACTGGTTCGTTCCCGGCGATCCGTCGCAGGCCGCGTTCTTTGCCGTCCTCGGCGCGATACATCGCGACGCCACACTCGAAGTACTGAGCCTCGACGCGTCGCCCGAACGCGTTGGCTTCGTTGGAGTTCTCCAGCGAATGGGCGCGGACGTGCGACTCGTCGAACGAGGCGCGATTTACGCCCTGCACGCACGAAGTTCCTCGCTCGAGGCGACCGAGGTCCACGCGCACGAGATTCCCTCGGTCGACGAAGTGCCGGTCCTCGCCGTCGCGGCCGCCGCCGCGTTCGGAGTCAGCGCGTTTCGAGCAATGGGCGAATTGCGTCACAAGGAGTCCGACCGATTCGCCGGATCGATGGTGCTGGCGCAGAACCTGGGATGTCGCGTCTGGTCCGAGGGCGACGACTTCTTCATCGAAGGGCTGGCGAGCGCTTCGAACTTTCTCGATTTCACGTCCGCGTCGACGCTGGACCATCGAATGGTCATGGCGAGCGCGGTCGCGGGTTGCGCCGGACGCGGCTGCACCATCGAGGGCGCCTCGACGGTGTCGTCGAGCTATCCCCACTTTTTCCGCGACCTAGCATTGCTCCAATGAGCAACCGGGTCATAGCGATTGACGGCCCGGCCGGCTCGGGTAAGTCCAGCGTCGCGCGGGCGCTCGCGGCGGGTCTCGGCTGGTCGTTCCTCGACACCGGCGCCATGTACCGGGCGGTGACCGTCGAGGCGTTGGATCGCGGCGTCGACGTCCACGACCAGGTCGCCATGGGAGAGCTAGCCAAAGAGGCACAAATGACGACACTGCCGCGCGTCAGGGTCAACGGCCGCGACGTCGAAGACGAGATTCGATCCGAGAGGGTCAACATCGCGGTGTCCGTCGTGGCAGCGAACGCGCTCGTTCGAGCACAGATGGTGGGACGTCAGCGCGAGTTCGCCGCGGCGCAACCGCTCGGTACGGTGGTCGAAGGACGCGATATCACGACCGTCGTCTTTCCCAACGCGACGATAAAGATATTTCTCACCGCCTCGCTCGAAGAACGGGCACGCCGACGAGATGACGAGGGTGAAGCGTCAGTGTCACGGCGCGACGTGGCCGATTCGACGAGAGAGGCTTCGCCCCTTCGCCAGGCCGACGACGCGCTCGTGCTAGACACGACGGGACGAAACGTGGATGACGTGGTCGAGGAGATTATTCAGTGCCTGAAGCTCAAGACCTTGTCCTGAACCCGAAGAAGACCTTCACGTACCGCGTCTGCGCGGGTCTCGTGTGGGGTCTGGCGAAACTGTTCTTTCGTCCGAGCGTCGAGGGTGCCGAGAACATTCCACTGAACGGCCCGGTGTTGATCGCGCCGATCCACCGCTCGAACGTCGACTTCGCCTGCAGTCTCTTCATCTCGCCGCGCAAGGTCTTCTTCATGGCGAAGGACGGCATCTTTCGCGTGCCCGTGATGGGCTGGTTGCTTGCGCGCCTCGGCGCCTTCCCAGTCAATCGCGACACCGCCGACCGGGAGTCCCTTCGCTTAAGCGAAGAGGTGCTGCGTCGAGGTCAGGCGTTGGTGCTCTTTCCCGAGGGCACGCGCAAAGAGGGCTTCAGGGTCGAGCCGCTGCACGACGGGGCGATGTTCATCGCCGCTCGCACGGGTGCCGTGGTGGTGCCCGTCGGCGTTGCCGGGAGCGAGCGCGCGATGCCCGTGGGCGCCAAGTTCCCCCGATTCGCGAAGATCTACATCGTGGTGGGAAAGCCAATCGCTCCGCCATCGAGCGAAGGTCGCGTCTCGCGTTCTCAGATCGCCGCGAAGACCGAGGAGCTGCGCCAAGAGCTCGAGTCGGTCTACGCCCTGAGCCGTCAGCGGCTCAACTAGTTACCGCTCACGCCACCAGGTCCCAAAGACCACGCGGGCGTAGCGAAACCCGAACAGCCAGTTCTTGCCCTTCTTGGTCGTGCCCGACGCGCGCGGGTACCAGACCGTCGGCACCTCGGCCGCGCGCCATCCGCGCTTCAGGCACGTGATGAGTAGTTCGGCCGTTTGGTACTGCTCTTGGGTGAGGCGATCGATGACGTCGGCGAGCATCGTCACGCGCAGCGCCCGATACCCCGTCGAGGTGTCGGTCAAGTTGGCGCCGGTCATGTGATTCATGACAAAGGAGAAGAACCGTACGCCACTCTTTCGCACCACGTCCGAGGTCTTGTCCTCACCAAGTACGCGGCTCGCCACGACGAAGTCCGCCTCGTCGCTTCGTAGCGGGGCGAGGATCAAGGGGATCTCCGAAGGGTCGTTCTGACCGTCCGCGTCGAGGGTGACGACGTACCTGACGTCGTGATCGATGCAGTAGCGGTACGTCACCTGCAGGGCCACACCGTGGCCGAGGTTGACGGGAAATTGAATGACCTTGACGCCGGGAAAGTTGCGCGCGATTTCCGCGGTGCGGTCCTCGCCGCCGTCGACTACGACGAGCGTGGTGTAGGCGTCACCCTCGATGGTGCTGGGCATCTTCGCCAACACGTCGCCGATGTTGCCCTCCTCTTCGTAGGCGCAGATCGACGCGACGGTGTCTTCGGGTTTGAAGCCGGGGTAGTCCGCGTTGAATCGGTCCATGGCATGGGAAATGGCGAACGTGCGAAGTCGCGCGAGGCGCCGCCTCTCGAGGTCGTCGGAAGACATCAATACTCCTTAGATGGACTTTGCCTGGGCGAACACGTTGACCACCATGGGCTCAAAGTGTTCGAGTGACTCGGCGTCGAACGTCGGGTCGAAAGCCTTTTGGTCCCAGTGGTCGGCAAACTTCTCAGCGAGTTCGTACCACGCCTGGCCCCGGTGTTGTTCACGCAGATTGGGATTCATGCCCAAGTGCTCGTAGTAGTAACGGCCCTGGAAGTCCTGATGGAACGAGACCATGCAGTACACCTCGTGTCGCACGTACGGTTTGAGGATCTCCGCGGCGATCTTGGGGTGATTTGGCACCGAGATGAGCTTGCCCACGTCGTGCAAGAGCGAGGCCACGATGACCTCTTCGTCGGCCCCGTCGCGTTCGGCTCTGGTCGCGGTCTGTAGTGCGTGTTGCATCTGGTCAACGGAGAAGCCGTCGGTGATGTCACTGAGGCCCTTGACCATGGCGAGCACCTGGCGCGCCACCCGGGGCTGCGCTTCGATGGTTTTCTCAACGATTTCCATCCACTGTTCGCGAGTGGAGACGTCCATGCTGGGAAACGAGGTCACGGATAAATACTACCTGGGTCGCTTTTGGGCGACTAGCGACTGACGGCGGAGAGTACTTCAGCCGCGGTGAACTCACGATCGGCCTGGCTGTCGAAACTTGAGGGTTCGGGTGTCTGCAGCACGAGGTCCACGAGAGCGGTGATGGCCTTGAGCATCTCGCGAAGCTCGGGTGGAGGGGGGAAGTACTCGTCTTCGACGGTCACCGAGTGAATGGTGACCCCGTTTTTGGGGTTGAGAAAGCGCAGCACTTCGTTCACGAGCGACTCTGGGGCCGACGCGCCGGCGGTCACCGCGATGGTGCCCTTGAGGTCTTTGGGTAGTTCGCCGGTGCCGTTCACGCGAAGAACGCGTGGGCAACCGGCCGCCTCGGCCACCTTGGTGAGCGCCACGGTATTCGACGAGTTCGCCGATCCAATGACGATCACCGTGTCCACGTCCGACGCCACTTCTCGCAGCGCTGCCTGACGGTTCGTGGTGGCGAAGCAGAGATCGCCTCGACTGGGCATCCAAATGTCGGGGAACACGACCTCGGCGTACTCGCGCAGATCCTGCCATTCGTCCAGACTGAGTGTGGTCTGACTAAGCAGCGCGAATGGTCCAGGTTGGCCGATCAAGGCGTCGATGTCCTCGCGCGACTGAATCAAGTGCACCGCGTCGGGCGCGACGGCCATGGTGCCAACGGCCTCTTCGTGACCCTCGTGGCCGACGTAGAGCACGGTGTAGCCCTTTTTTGCTCGAACCTTGAGTTCGTGGTGGACCTTGGTGACGAGGGGACAGACGGCGTCGATGACGGTGCCCCCGGTTTGGCGAGCGGCTTCGATGACCGAAGGCGGTGAGCCGTGGGCGCTCAACATGACCGGCGCGCCCGGGGGCACGACGGTGACGTCGTCGATGAATATGACGCCGAGCGATTGAAAGTACTCGACGACGAACTGGTTGTGGACGATCTCGTGGTAGCAAAAGACGGGTGGTTCGAAAACGCGCGTCATCCAATAGAGGGCCTTGATGGCCTTTTCGACCCCGGCGCAGAATCCCCGAGGGGACGCAAGAAGGACCTTGTCGACTTTCACAGCATCCAGCCTAGTAAGGGAAGAATTTCCACAGTGCCTAGGCTAGAGGGGTGTCTGGTGCCCGAATTTCCTCCATCTCACCGGATTCTCCGGCTTCGAGCGTCGATCTCGTCCTGGGCGACGAGTTGGTGAGCGTGAACGGTCGAGAGCCCACGGACATCATCGAGTACCAGCAGCTGATTGACGGCCAAGTCGTGACGCTCGTCGTGAAGCGAGAGGGCGAGCCCCTTTCTCGCAAGGTGACCATCACCAAGGATGAGGGCCAGCCGCTCGGGCTGAGCATCGATTCGGCAGTCTTCGATCGCATCCGTACCTGTGACAACCACTGCACTTTCTGCTTCATCTACCAGTTGCCCAAGGGCATGCGTCGTTCGCTGTACGTGAAGGACGACGACTTTCGCCTCTCCTTTCTCTACGGCAACTTCACCACCCTCACGAGGTTCACCGAGTTCGACCTCGAGCGAGTGATCGAAGAAGGTCTCTCGCCGCTGTACGTCTCGATTCATACGACGAACCCGGAACTGCGCGCCGAGATGTTGCGCAACCCTCGCGGCGCGACGAGCCTTCGCTGGCTCAGAGAACTACTGCGCGCGGGCGTCGTCGTTCACGGCCAGGTCGTCGTGTGTCCCGGCGTCAACGACGGCGCGGAACTCGAACGCACGCTCTACGACGTGCTCTCGCTGTACCCCGAACTCGCTTCGGTGGCCCTCGTGCCCGTGGGCGTGAGTGCCTTCTCCGAGGAGAAGGACATGCGTCCGCACAACGCCGCCGAGGCGCGACACGTGGTGGCCCTGGCCGATCGATTCCAGCGCCTCACCCGTGAACTCCTCGGCACGGCCAAGGTCTTCGCCAGCGACGAGTTCTACCTCGTCGCCGGGCTTGCGCCGCCGGGCACGGAGAGCTTCGAGAGTCTCGACGAGGCGGAGAATGGCGTAGGCCTCGTCGCGGCCTTCACCGAGAGTTTCTCCAAGCGCACGTCGATGGCGAAGTTGGGCTCTGGATTCTTCCAATCAGTCGACGGCGCGCCCGCGCTCGGCTACCGCGCGCCGCGAACGCTCGAGAGTGCCACCTACTACGGCGAGGACGTGACCGTGCTGACGGGCGAGTACGCGGCGCCCATCTTGCGTTCGCTCTTCGACGAGCACGGCTTCGCCGACGTCGAGGTGAAGGCCGTGAAGAATCGGTACTTCGGCGGCAACATCAAGGTGGCGGGTCTCTTGACCGGTCAAGACCTTCAAGTCGCACTCAGCGAGGTGAATGAGTCGAACGTGTGTCTCGTGCCCGACGTCTGTCTCTCCGAGGGACGTTTCCTCGACGGGCTCTCGCTCGAGGACCTGCCGCGCCCTGTCATGACCGTCGCGACGACGGGTGACGATCTGCGCACCACGCTCGAGATGGTACGAACCAAGGGATTGAGTAGAGCGTGAAAAAGCCCCAAGTGGTCGTGGTCGGACGACCCAACGTTGGCAAGAGTTCGCTCGTGAATCGTCTCGCCGGCAAGCGCATCGCCGTCGTCGAAGAGCAGCGAGGCGTCACGCGCGACCGCAAGGCCGTCGACGTCGAGTGGCGCGGCGTGGCCTTCGAAGTCGTCGACACCGGGGGCTGGCTCGAGTCGGGCAACACGCTCGAAGACAAGGTCTCACAGCAGGCCGAGGCGGCCCTCGCCAGTGCCGATCTCGTGCTGCTCGTCGTGGACGCGGCGACGGGACCCGTGGAAGAAGACTCCAAGGCCGCGCGTTGGGTGCGCAAGAGTGGCCGACCCGTTCTGCTCGTGGTGAACAAGGTGGACGACCAACACCACGAAGCGGCGAGTTGGGAGTTCCTCAGCCTGGGCGCCGGCGAGCCCGTGATGGTCAGCGCGCAACACGGTCGAGGTGCTGGCGATCTTCTCGATCACATCGTCGATCACTTGGGCGAATTGACGAGCGAACCCGCCGTCGAAGAAGAGGACGACGGAGCACTTCGCGTGGCGATCGTCGGACGGCCAAACGTGGGAAAGTCCACGCTCTTCAATCAACTCATTGGTGAGGAGCGCTCCGTCGTGCACGACATGCCCGGCACGACGCGCGACGCCATCGACACGCTCGTCGATACGAGCGCCGGACTCATTCGATTCATTGACACGGCCGGAATGAGAAAACGCGCGCGCACTGAAGCCGGCCTCGAGACCTACTCTGTCCTTCGAAGTCTCGACGCCCTCGACCGCGCGGATATCGCGATCCTGGTCATCGACGCCACCGACGGCGCCACTGGCCAAGATCAACGCCTCGCCGAACGCATCTCGGCGTCGGGATGTCCCGCGCTGGTGGTGTTGAACAAGTGGGAACTCGTCGCCACCGAGGACCGTGACGCCGTACTCGCGGGCGTTGGCGAGAAGCTCGCGTTTCTAGGCGACGCGCCAGTGCTGAAGACGACGGCACTCTCCGGTAAGGGCGTACATCGCCTGTTGCCAGCCCTGTCGAACGCAGCCATCGACTACGCCAAGCGCGTGCCGACGGGTGCACTCAACCGCGCTATTCGCGATCTTCAGATCAAACAGCCCGCGCCCACCGGCAAGATTCGCTACGCGGTCCAGGGCGCGACGGAGCCCCCGACGTTCACCTTGTTCGTGGCCGGCAAGTTGCCTTCGACGTACTTGCGTTACGTGGAGCGCAGCCTACGCGAGCGCTTCGAGCTCGGTGCTTCCCCGATTCGAGTTCGTGTTCGAGTCGAGTAGTGGCGAACTGGTGTGAGAACTGCGATCGTCCCGAAGAGGGCGACGTGTGCACGGTGTGCGGCGGGGACATCGTCGAACCGGTGCACGAGCCCATTCCGTGGCGCTGGCGTTTCTTCATCGTGGCGTCCGTTATCTACCTCGGGTGGCGGATCTATCAGTTAATTTCGTGGATAGCCCACTAGGAGGTCCATCGTGCCCGTCTACGCTCTCGCCAGTCGCGTACCCACCATTCACCCCGACGCCTTCGTCCACCCCGACGCCGTCATCATTGGCGACGTGCGCATCGGCGCCGATTCGTCGATCTGGCCTGGAGCAGTGTTGCGCGGCGACTACGGCACGGTCATCGTGGGTGAGCGAACGTCCATCCAAGACGGTTCGGTCGTGCACGCGACTGCGGAGTTTGCGACGGTCATCGGGAACGACTGCGTCGTAGGGCACCTCGCGCACTTAGAGGGCTGCGTGATTCACGACCGCGTGCTGGTGGGCAGTGGTTCGATCGTGTTGCACGAGGCCGAGGTGCACAGCGGCGCCACTGTGGGCGCGGGCGCCGTTGTCAGGAATCGCACCGACGTGCCGGCGAACGCCATGGCGCTCGGGGTGCCAGCCACCATCAAACTCGAGTCGTCCAGCGAAGAACTCACCCTTCTCTCGGCGGCGCTCTACGTTGAGAACGGGCGTCGCTACAAGGCGGAACTCAAACTGCTCTAGCCGTTCGAGAGCGCGATGAGTCGTTCGAGAGCCGTCGCGGCGCGACCGTCGGTGACGCTCGCCTGCGCGAGGGTGAAACCGTGGCTGAGCGACGAGGCACGACCGGCGACGATAAGCGCGAGCGCCGCGTTCGCGCACACGACATCAAAGATTGGCCCCGGAGTCGCGTCAAGAAATGAGCGAACGGCGCGCACGTTGTCGGCCGTGTCGCCGCCTCGAATGCTCGCGGCGTCGTGGTGCACGCCGAGTTCCTCACCCGCGTTCACGCGCTCGACGGCGTGACCCTCGGGAGAGACGAAGTGCAACGTTGAAGTCGAACCGAGTGAGAGTTCGTCGAGCCCGTCGTCGGCGTTCACGAGAATCGCCGAGCGAACCTGTCGGGCTTGGAGGACGTGGGCCATCTTGTCGAGGAGAGGTCGCTGCGCCACGCCGATGAGCGAGCGCTGGACTAGAGCCGGATTAGCCAAAGGTCCCAGAACGTTAAAGACAGTGCGAAAGGCGAGAGCACGTCGAATCGGCGCGAGATGACTAAGCGCCGGGTGAAAGTTCGGAGCAAATAGGAAGCCAATATTCGCACCCTCGACGCAGGCCCGCACGACCTCTTCGGGCGCGTCGAGTCGTACACCGAGGGCCTCGAGAACGTCCGCCGACCCGACGGACGACGACGCGGCCCGGTTGCCGTGTTTCGCGACGGGCACACCACAGCCCGCGACCGCGAGCGCAGCCATGGTCGAGACGTTGACGCTGTGCAGTTGATCACCGCCGGTGCCGACGACGTCGATCGCGTCGGGTCCGATGGAAAACGTCGTCGCGGCGTCGATCATTGCGTCGATGAAACCCGTCATCTCTTCGGCCGTTTCACCCTTGGCGGTGAGGGCGGTGAGAAAACTGGCGATGAGGACACCGTCGACGCGTCCTTCGAGTATTTCGCCAAGAGCGGCGCGCGCCTCGTCACGTTCGAGACTCGTACCGCGTACGAGTGGGTTCAGCACATCCAACGCAAATGAATTCACCTCGCGCACCGTGCGGAACTGTGTCCTGACATAGCGACACGATAGTCGTGGACGATCACCCCTTCGCCGCAAGTACGATTCATAGATGGCGCCCACGTACCTCGACGCAATCTTGCAGAGCCATCGCCGGCGAGCGGCGATGGATCAACGCGATTGGCGAGCGCGCGTCGACGTGATTCGCTACGACGGTCCGTCGTTCGCGCTCGTTCTTCGAAAGGGCTCGTCGCCCTTCATCAAAGTCATCGCCGAGGTGAAGCGCCGCTCGCCGTCGAAGGGCTTGCTCGCCGCCGATCTCGACGTCGCGGCGCTCGCCAAGGTCTACCGCGACGCGGGCGCGAGTGCCGTGTCCGTACTGACTGACGTTGAGTACTTCGACGGATCGCTCGACGATCTGCAGAGAGTGCACAAGACCATCGAGTTGCCCGTTCTTCGTAAGGACTTCACCGTGAGCGAGAACGACGTCCTCGACGCCGCCGACGCCGGCGCCGGCGCCGTTCTCTTGATCGTCGCGGCCCTCAGTGACGAGGAGCTCGTGTCGTTCATCGAACTCGCTCAGAGTTGTGGCATCGACGCACTCGTCGAAGTGCACGACGCTGATGAGGCCCGACGAGCCCTCGACGCCGGGGCACGGATCATCGGCGTCAACCAGCGCGATCTTCGTACCTTCGAAGTGAGTCCCGAACACGCCGCTTCGGTGATGGACGCGCTGCCCCGTGACTGTCTCACGGTCTGTGAGTCTGGACTTTCGACTGTCGAAGACGTGGAGCGAGCGGCGCAAGCGGGATTTGACGCCGTTCTCGTGGGCGAAGCCTTCGTCACCGCCCCCGACCCCAGCGCCACCGTGAAGGCCTTCGCGCTGGTGCCGAGCGCCCTTCGTGCCTAGGACCATCGAGCGAGGCTTCGTGAAGGTCTGTGGCGTTACGAACGTGAGCGATGTTTCGATGGTGGCGAGTGCGGGAGCGAGTGCGCTCGGACTGATCCTGACGGAGTCGCCACGGCGTGTCTCACTAGAGCAGGCCCGCGATATCGCCGCGGCGGCGAAGGGCGAACTCCTTCGATGCGCGGTGTTTCGCTTCGACGACGACGAGTTCGTCCTCGAGCACCTCGACTCGCTCGACGTCGACATGGTGCAACTGCACGGCACGCTGAGCTCGTCATTACTTGCGGCGATCCGTCAAGGACCGACGTTGATCGTCAAGGCCCTCAACATCGAAGGCGACGAATTCGATGACTTCGACGAGTCCGAGGTTGACGCGGTTTTGATCGACGGCCCGCGACCTGGTTCGGGCGTGACCCACTCGTGGGAGCGACTTCGTGAACGACACTTTCGAGTTCCGGTCGTTGCCGCGGGCGGACTGAATCCGAGCAACGTGGCTGAGGTCATCAAAGCGACGAACGCGTGGGGCGTCGACTGTGCCAGTGGGGTGGAGCACGTCGCGCGACAAAAGGACCGTCACTTGGTCGAGGAGTACGTTGCCAACGCCCGTAGCGCCTTTGCCCATTTGGGAGTGGCGTGACCGAGCGCGACAACGTAATGGGAGCGCCCGACGAGCGAGGTCACTTCGGTGACTTCGGTGGTCGCTTCGTGCCCGAAGCACTGATGCCGGCGTGTCTTGAACTCGAAGAGGCGTTTCGAGACGCGTGGAGTGACGCGGACTTCGTCGCTGAGTATCACACGGTGTTGCGCCAGTTCGCCGGGCGCCCGACACCGGTGACGCCGTTGCCACGACTCTCGAAGCGATTGGGCCTCGAACTCTTCGCAAAACGCGAAGACCTGGCACACACCGGGTCACACAAGATCAACAACGTCATTGGCCAGACGCTGCTCACCAAGCGCATGGGCAAGCCCCGCGTCATCGCCGAGACCGGCGCCGGTCAGCACGGTGTCGCGACGGCCACCGCGGCCGCTCGGCTCGGCCTCGCGTGCACCGTCTTCATGGGCGAAGTCGACACCAAGCGCCAAGAACTGAACGTGTTCCGAATGGAACTCCTAGGCGCCACCGTTGTGCCGGTGACGTCGGGATCGAAGACGCTCAAAGACGCGGTCAACGAAGCGATGCGCGAGTGGGTGACGTGCGTTGCGGACACGCACTACTGCTTAGGCTCGGTGATGGGTCCGCACCCTTTTCCGTGGATGGTGCGGGAGTTTCAGAGCATCATCGGGATCGAAGCCGCCGCACAACTGAGCGAACTCGGTGTTGGCACGCCCGACGCGGTCGTGGCGTGTGTCGGGGGAGGGTCCAACGCGGCGGGCGTGTTCGCTGGTTTCGCCCAGAGTGACGCGCGCCTCATTGGTGTCGAAGCGGCCGGGGGCGCCGCCGTGCGCAGCGGGTCGCCCGGGGTCTTACACGGCATGCGCTCCTTGTTACTTCAAGACGAGTTCGGTCAGATCGAAGAGGCTCACTCGATTTCGGCGGGCCTCGACTATCCCGGCATCGGACCCGAGCACGCGCATCTCGCCGCCACCCAGCGCGCCGAGTACTACGCGATCGGCGACGACGACGTGCTCAGCGCGCTGACGCTCCTCAGTGAAACCGAAGGCATCATTCCGGCTCTCGAAACCGCGCACGCCGTCGCCTGGATCGCTCAAGAGGCGGGAGGTCTCTTGCCTCTGGGATCCTCGGTCTTGCTGAACCTCTCGGGTCGTGGCGACAAGGACGTCGCCCAGGTCCGAGCCATACTGCGCGGTGAAGCGTGAAGTCGCTCGAAGTCACCCTGCGCCACGTTCGTGATGATGGCCGCAAAGCGCTCGTGCCGTACTTCGTCGCGGGCGCGACACCCGATTGGACCCGTCACGTTGAGGCCGCCGTGCTGGGGGGCGCCGACGCCATCGAGATCGGCGTTCCCTTCTCCGACCCCATGATGGACGGTGTCGTGATCCAAGAGGGCGCCCTGCGATCGCTCGAGCGCGGCACCACGCTCGAGTCCATCTGTCAGGAGTTGGAGTCGCTGGAGACGGAGATCCCGCTACTCGCCATGACCTACTACAACATCTTTCTCCACTACGGACTCAGTCGAGCGGCGGGACGATTGAGGGATTCTGGTATCAGCGGCGCCATCGTGCCCGATCTCTCACTCGAAGAGTCTGACGAGTGGCGCGCGGCTTGCGACGAGAGCGACGTGGCCACGGTTTTCCTCGTTGCGCCCTCGACACCGACGTCGCGCCTACGCGACGTCGCGCAACGAACACAGGGTTTCCTCTACGCGTCAGCTCGAATGGCGGTCACCGGTGGCGCCAGTGACGCGGGGGAGGGCCCAAGGGTGGTGGCGTCGCTGCGCGAGGTAACCGACGTGCCCGTCTACGTCGGTATAGGAATTTCCACGCCGGCCCAAGCCGCAAGCGCCGCGTCGTTCAGTGACGGCGTCATCGTGGGATCGGCGCTCGTCAAGATCATCCTCGACGGTGCCACGCCGTCGGACGTCGAATCATTCGTGCGGTCTTTTCGCGGCGCCATCGACTAATCCAGTTCACCGCTCAGAAAAATTGTGAATGCCGACACTCAGCGCTACGCGTTGCAATCCCAACGGTTACCACCAGGTAAATTTCCCCTACCTTGTGAATCGCGTCACAAAAAGCCAAGATATCCAGCGAAGGAAGTGTTCAGAGGTGTTAAATCATCTACGGGCCACCATTGCGGTGACTTGAAGTGATCCTTTATTGGGGGGAAGTTCATGGCTGATGAGAAAGTTGCGGATCCGGGTCCTTTAGGACTAGCGGGATTCGCTATGACGACGTTCTGCCTTAGCACTTGGAACGCCAACTTATGGAAGGGCGCAGGCCTCGAGTCGGCGCTCGCTCTGGCGTTTTTTTATGGCGGTATTGCTCAGCTGCTCGCAGGTATGTGGGAGTTTGTGCGTAAGAACACGTTCGCGGCGTTGGCGTTCTCGTCATACGGCGCGTTTTGGCTGTCGTTCTACGCACTCATTAAGTTCGGCCTTCCTGGTGGTGGCACCGACACGGTGGCTATTTTCCTGGCCGGTTGGACGATTTTCACGCTGTACATGACGGTGGCGGCGATGAAAGTCAACACTGCGGTGCTCACGGTGTTCGTGTTGCTGTCAATCACCTTTATTTTCCTGACAATCGGAAACTACGGCACACCGCACACCACCCTCATTCACATTGGGGGCTGGACGGGTCTCGCCACGGCCGCCGCGGCCTGGTACGCCTCGGCTGCGGGAGTCATTAACTCGACGCACGGCAAAGTTGTGCTACCGGTTGGTCCACGAGGCTAACGTAGGGGTCACTGGTGGCTTGCCACCGGACCCAACCGCCAACAGCGCCCGTTCCGTAAGGATCGGGCGCTGTTGGCATTTACGATCGCGAGTGAAGTTTTCAAGTGTCTCGTCCGCTCGCGGGACAAACATTGCCCGCAGCGAAGAGACGGAAATCTAGCCCGGTGGTAACAGCTCACGGGTTGACGCAAGGTCATTGAGCGCCAAGGAACACGATCGACGGTCTCGTCACTGCGCGACATGCGTAGTGGCAAACATTTGAACTGTGTTTGACAGCGAAATCTTGTGACCGACAACGGAGAGCTTCTCCGGACACATCGCCATGAAACTCGAGGGGGCGCTGATGCTTCACGCTCTAGATCACGAACTCGACGCCATGAACGAGACCCGCACTCGCGATAGCGAGTCAGTCGTGGGGAACCTCAAGAATAAGGATGCGAGGCAATCGATACTTGGACCTCAGTGTGGCACTCCAGAGAGTGATTTTATCTACCGCTACGCGGGGTCGGAATGACGTGATTCGCCCGCGGTGTCCGTGTCGCTCGCCGGATGGTCGATCTTTCGGTGTGGTGGACTGATCTCCTAGTGAGAATTTGGTTCAACTGTGGTAGAAAAAGTGAGCAGTGTTCGTAGGTGAAGTTCAAACTAGCGGACCGAAACTCAAGAGTCACGGGGCCGTCTGTACGGGACGAGGTGCTTGCGGATTTCAGATCGCGATAGAGGGGGATTCATGGCGAAAATAAAGGACGAGGTAACCGAGAAGACGGAGTCGGAGAAGGTTTCGGAAGCTCAGATTGCCGTGCACTGGCGCGAAGAGGGTTATTACTTCCCATCGGCGAAGTTCATCGGGCAAGCGAACGCGTCCGATCCGAGCATCTTCGAACGGTTCAGTGAGAAGAACTTCCCCGAATGCTTCAAAGAGTACGGCGATCTCCTTTCGTGGGATCAGTACTGGCACACGACGCTGGACACCAGCAACGCTCCGTTTTGGAAGTGGTTCGTTGGCGGTCGGCTGAACGCCTCATATAACTGCATTGACCGCCACTTGGCCACCGATCGAAATAAGGCAGCGATTATTTTCGTACCTGAACTCGAAGACGATGAAACCGAGGTCATCACCTACCAAGAGCTCTACGCACGGGTCAATGAGTTCGCCGCGCTGCTCGAAGGGTTCTGTGGTGTGAAGACTGGTGACGTGGCCACCTTTCACATGCCCATGGTGCCTGAGCTGCCGGTGGCGATGCTCGCGTGTGCACGTCTTGGAGTCATCCACTCACAAGTGTTCGGTGGCTTTTCGGGCGCCGCGTGCGGGGGCCGCATCGCCGACTCCAAGAGCAAGGTTCTGGTCACGATAGACGGTTACTACCGCGGCGGCGTGCTCCAAGATCACAAGGTTAAGGCCGATGAGGCGGTGGCGCGAGCCCTCGAAGAGGGCGTGGTGGTCGAGAAGGTCCTGGTGTTTCGAAGGAATCCCGGCGAGTACGCCTCGAATAGTCCGATGGTCCCCGGACGAGACTTCTTCGTCGATGAGATCATGCCCCCGTACAAGGGAAAGTTGGTTGACCCGGTGTCGATGCCCGCCGAGGCGCCTCTGTTCATCATGTACTCGAGCGGCACGACGGGGAAGCCAAAGGGCTGCCAACACAGCACGGGTGGCTACTTGTCCTACGTAACCGGCACGTCGAAGTACTACCAGGACATTCATCCTGAGGACACGTACTGGTGCGCCGCGGACATCGGCTGGATCACTGGGCACTCCTATATCGTGTACGGGCCGCTGTCACTCGGCACGACGACGGTCATGTACGAGGGCATACCCACGTACCCCGACGCGGGCCGCGCGTGGAGAATCGCCGAGCGACTTGGTGTCACTCACTTTCACACCGCGCCCACGACGATCCGTACGCTGCGTAAGGTCGGCCCCGATGAGCCAAAGAAGTACAACTACCACTTCAGGCACATGACGACCGTGGGCGAGCCGATAGAACCGGACGTCTGGCGCTGGTACTACGACGTAGTTGGTAAGGGCGAGGCCGTCATTGTCGATACCTGGTGGCAGACGGAGAACGGCGGGTTCTTGGGCAGCGGTCTGCCAGCCCTTAACCCGATGAAACCCGGCAGTTGTGGTCCCGCGGTGATTGGAATTTTTCCAAAGATCCTCGACGAGAACGGCAAAGAGGTGGCGGCAGGCAGCGGCATGGCTGGCAACATCTGTATTCGCAACCCGTGGCCGGGCATCTTCCAGACGATTTGGGGAGACCCAGATCGCTTCGTCAAGACGTACTACGAGAAGTACAACGCCGATAAGAACAGTAAGGACTGGCACGACTGGCCGTACTTTGCTAACGACGGCGCCATGCAGGCCAGCGACGGCTACTACCGAATCCTCGGCCGTGTGGACGACGTCATCAACGTTTCGGGACACCGACTTGGGACCAAAGAGTTGGAGTCGGCGGCCATCATGGTTGACGGCGTGGCTGAAGCAGCGGCAGTTCCCGTGGTCGACGACGTGCGCGGCCATGCGGTTGAGATGTACATCGCTCTAAAGCCGGGAGTCAGTCCAGATAAAGGGATTGACCAACAAGTGTCGTCGATGATCGAAAAGGAGATCGGCAAGGTGGCCCGGCCCAAGAACGTGTGGATCGTGGCTGATATGCCCAAGACCCGTTCGGGAAAGATCATGCGCAGAGTCATCGCCTCGATCTCAAACTTCACCGACGTTGGCGATATCACGACGTTGGCAAACCCTGAAGTCGTCGAGGACATCCGTCACTACGTCCAGAGCAACAAGGTGGCGAGTGGAGATCAACCGCGAGAGTTGAGTGCTGCGGAGCTTGCGGCAATATTGGCCTTCGGTTCCTCCGAGTAAGACGTTGACCTTGTCGCCTTGGACCGTTGGGACCAAGGGGTAAGGACTCAGAAGACAGATGTACTAGAACGCACTGCGCGATGGTGCATCGACGTACAGAGAATCGCGTGCACGTTGGCGTTCTCGTGGATACGTCGGCATTCGTGTTCACGTGAGGCTGTTTGACGGACGTTCAGGAATCGAAACCAAGATTGAACACGGCCAGGAGCCTTAGCCAGAGATTGCGACGCCCACCATGTTCATCGGCTCGCTGAATCGCACGCTGAGTGAGTCGGATGAAGACCCACCGCAAGGGCTCGGGAGGAAAGGGCATCGGTTTCTTTCGCACCATGGTTAAGCGGGTTCGTTCTGTGTCGTGTCCGTCCAAGAGGTCGAGCATCACCGAGGCGCCAAAGCGCGTGGAAGCCACGCCGAGTCCGGTGAAGCCCATGACGTACGTGGCCTTGCCGCCATGGGCCGTACCCCAGAACGGGGAGAATCGCGTGCAGGTGTCGATGGCCCCGCCCCACGAGTGGGTAAATTTGACACCCGCCAGTTGCGGGAAGGTCTTGAGAAAGTGGCTCGCGAGTTTGGCGTAGGTCTCGGCGTTGAACTCGTAGTCGCGGCGAGCCTTGGCTCGAAAGGTGTAGATCGCGTCGTAACCGCCCCACAGGATGGAGTTGTCCTTCGTGAGTCGGTAGTAGTGGAACAGATTGCCCGAGTCGGCCACGCCTTCGCGGTCCTTCCAACCAATGCTCTCCATCTGCTCGTCGCTGAGCGGCTCGGTGACGAGCGTGTAGTCGTAGACCGGCACGACGTACTTTCGTGCTTGGCGAATCAGGGAAGGAAAGACGTTCGTCGCGAGCGCCACCTTCGCCGCCGTCACCGCGCCGTAGGGAGTGTGGATTCGCACCGCGTCGTCGACATCCTCGAGCCACTCGACCTTAGAGTTCTCGAAGATCTTCACGCCCAGTGAGAGACAGGCGCGCTCGAGCCCCCAGACGAGTCGCGCGGGGTCGACGAGGGCCGTGCCGTCGACGTCGAAGAGTGCGCCCTCGTACGACGGGGAGTGAATGCGGGCCTGGACCTGTTCGCGATCGAGGACTTCTACGTGGTCGCCCATCTCGTTTCGAAGTCGGGCCTCCTCGACCATGCCCTTGAACTGCCACGGCGCAACCGCGACACGCAGTTCGCCCGTACGTTCCCAGTCGCACTCGATCTTGTAGCGCTCGATGGTCGATTCGATCTCGTTGAGGTTCTCGCGAGCGAGCCGTTCGATGATGGGCATCTCGCTCGCGAAGCGGTTCATGCCGTTGTTGAAGCCGTGGGTGAGCGACGCGCTGCAGAACCCGCCATTTCGTCCCGAAGCGCCCGCGCCCGTCTCGTACTGCTCGAGCACGATGACTTCACGTTGGGGGTCTCGTTCCTTGGCCAACAGAGCGGTCCACAGTCCCGTGTAGCCGGCACCCACGACGCACAGATCGGCACCGAGGTCACCAATAAGTGCGGGGTGCGAGTCAGGCTCGAGGGGATCGGAGTCCAACCACCACAATTCGGGTTGGACTTCAGCCAGGTGGCGTAAGACGAAGGGGTCCTTCTTCTCCATACTGTGTCCAACCAATGGTTGGGATCACCCTCTCTTGGCACTTCGTTTTTCGCGGGTCCCAGCCGCGCGAACGTCGGGTCTCACCCCGGCCTCTACTTGGCAATTCTACCGACGAGCCACTGTCGTCGAGGTACCCTCGACCGCTCAAACTCGCGGAGAGATCTCTCACGAGGCGGCCTCCAAGTCTTCGCGGGGCAAGGGGTCCATCAGGGGTCGTAAAATGATTGAACCCCCCCCGAGCACTGCTCCAGAGTGAAAGCCCCGTGTATCAATGCGAATTGCCAATCTGGCCGGACGAGCGACCATCGTCACGGATCAAGGACTTGTTGACGTAGCCTCACGTTCTAACGGTGCCTTCTCGACGTCGATCGACAAGTGCGTGCGTAATCTCGACAATCTTCTGACCTGGTTCCACGCGGCCCAGCCCGAAGTGACCGATCCCACGACGCCGAGCGAGCTCTACGGCGACGCTCGACTCGGTCCCGTCGTTCTGAACCCCCAACAGATCTTCGCCGTGGCCCTGAACTATCGCCACCACGCCGAAGAGATGAAACTCGCGCTGCCCAAGCAACCGACGATCTTCACGAAGTTCGCCTCTTCGCTCTGTGGGCCGAACGACGAGTTGCCAATTCCGAGCGACACGACGGACTTCGAAGCGGAACTGGTCGTCGTCATTGGTGCCACGGCGCGTGGACTCACTCTCGAGAACGCCCTCACGGCGGTGGCCGGCTACTGCGTCGGACAAGACTTCTCGGATCGAACGTTGCAGATGCAAGGGGCACCGCCTCAATATTCGCTCGGCAAGTCGTATCGAAATTTCTCGCCCATAGGGCCGTGGTTGACGACCGCCGACGAGATCCCCGATCCAAACAACCTCTCGATTCGCTGCAACGTGAGCGGCGACGACTATCAAGACGCGTTCACCAGCGACATGGTCTTCACCGTGGCGGAAATCGTCAGTTACCTCAGCGACGTCGTTGAACTGCGTCCCGGTGACCTCATCTTCACTGGCAGCCCTCACGGGTCTGGACAAGGTCAGACGCCGCCTCGGTTCCTCAAGCCCGGCGATCACGTCGTCACCGAGATCGGTCGACTTGGCCGCATCGAGAATCGGGCCGTCTAGCCGTCCGTCCGCCGTTGATGAACCGGGGGAGCAACAAGACGGCGACGAACAACATGTCTTGTCCGTAGTGCGCGGCGTGACTGGATAGCCTGATCGAAGTGCGACCAAGGACACGTGAGTGACTGACTTTGTAGGTTTCGACCTTGAGACGACGGGCGTCAGTTCGTTTGTTGACGTTCCGGTGTCCTACGGCTTCGTCCAACACGTGCGCGACGCGAACGGTGTCACAACGCTCATCGAGGGGGGATACGTGAACCCGGGTGTGGCGATTCCCGCGGGAGCGTCCGCGATACACGGCATCACGAACGACATGGTCACTGACGCGACGGTGCTCGGTGACGCCGTAGAGATCATGGCCGCCAAGCTGACCTCAGCGTGGGCGTCCGGCGCGGTGATCGTTGGAATGAACGTCGGCTACGACCTCACGATGGTCGATTCGCTGTGTCGACGACTCGATATCGCCACGCTCGAAGAGCGCGGCGACATTGGTGGGGTGATGGACATCCTCGTACTTGATCGTCACTTTGACAAGTGGCGAAAAGGAGCTCGCAAACTCACCGATCTCTGTCGGCACTACGGCGTCACGCTCGATAGCGCCCACAGCGCCGCCGCGGACGCCGAGGCCAGTCTCTTCGTCTTCGAGGCCATGACGGCAAGCTTTCCGGAGATAGAACGCGTACCCGTCGGCGAGATCAACACGACGTTGCGCGCCTGGTACCAGGAGTGGCTCTCCAGCTTCTCGAGTTACCTCGAGAAGAAGGGTGAAGCACCCATCGAAGCCGGCCGCTACGCGTGGCCGATTCATCTCGACGCCTAAAACAGTCCTTCTGGTCGGGCTGGGGAGATTTGAACTCCCGATCTCTCGGCCCCCAGCCGAGCGCTCTAGACCAAACTAAGCCACAGCCCGTGAAGGAGCAATCCTACTCGGCGCGACTCAGTTACTTGGCCGGTGCGCGCCGTGCGGCTGGTCGGGATTCGTCAACCACGCACGTGCTTCGCAGAGGTACGCGATCGTCTCTCCGGTGGCTTTCGCCTGGATCGCGTCGAGTATTCGTTGGTCGAGTGCCTGCGTTAGTTCGTCGACTGCCATCATGACTCCTTACCTATCCACCGGCCGCGGCCGTGACTATTTCGACGCTGCTCTCGTCGGGAACGATGGTGCTCGACCATGCGGAGCGCCGCACGATCTCGCCGTCGAGCGCGACGGCGATCCCGCGAGGTTCAATGGCGAGACGCGTGAGCAACGCTTCCACCGATTCGAGGAGGAAGTCGTCGTCACCGCCGTTGACGTGAATCACTTGAGGCCCTCAGCGAAGGACAGGGCCTCACGAGCTGTGAGCGGTGCGAGGGTCACGCCGTGACGATAGTGACCCGACAGCCAAGCCCAGCGCTCGTCCACGATCTCGACGAAGGGCGCGAGGTCCTTGCTCGCGGGGCGAAGACCTTGACGGGTCTCGACGATGGCCGCGCTCTCGAGCGACGGGACGAGATCGAGCGCGTCACGAAGGAGTCGCTGGAGTTCGCCCACTTCAACGACCAACTCCCCTTGTTCATCAGATGACGCTCCCAGCACGCAGTAGCCGCCCGGTCTACTGACAACGTAAAGTGAACGACCACGGACGAAGGCGCGCAAGGTCGGCAACGCGGAGCGATCGAGACCTTGGACGCGTACGGTCATGCCCCTCACCGGGCGAACGACGTTCGCTACCCTGTCCGCCACGCCTTCGGGCAGCGCTCGAGCGCCCGTGGCGAGGACGCCGACGTCGCCGCGAAAGGTCTGCTCAGCAGTCGTGACCTCGACGTGGTCACCGTCGGTCGTGGCGGCGAGGACGTGCTGGCGCACAAGTGTCACGCCCAGTGACGCGTTGGCCTTCGTCAGCAGCGCAATGGCTTGGTCGGGATCGAGCCACGCGTCGCCGTCGAGCAGCACGCCATCGTGCACTCGCGCTGAGACACCGTCAAAGAGTTTCTCGTGGCTCTCACGAGTGACGTGTTGGGGCGCAACACCAAAACGTTGAGCGACGAGTGAGAACTGGTCGACGAGGCGGCGGTCACTAGTGTCGAAGCCCACGAGCAACGTTCCCGTCTCGAAGAGTTCGAGTTCGTCACCCGTTACGTCGAGAATCTCGCGCGCGACGTCGCGCCAGGCGGCGAGGGCGCCGCGCTGCAGCGTGAAGTTCTCTTCTTCACCGGGCGCCACTTCGGCGCTCGGCGCGATCATCCCTGCGGCGGCCCACGTCGCTCCCGAACCGGGCGCCGCGTCAAAGAGAGTGACCCGCCAGCCCTCCCGGGCGAGGCGAAACGCACTGGTGGTACCGATCACGCCGGCCCCGACGATGAGTACGTCACCCGTAGTCGCAGTCACGTGCCTAGCGTAGGGGGCAGGGCAACATTCCCTATTCGGTATAGTGAATGCGGGTCAGCGTTGCCCCAGGACAACCGCCATGACCAGAAACCTCTACGACCCCTCTTTCGAGCACGACGCCTGCGGCGTGGGCATGGTCGCGGACCTGACCGGCCGCGCGACCAACGCCACCGTGCGCGACGCACTGACGATCCTGGAAAACCTCGAGCACCGCGGCGCCACGGGCTCGGACGTCGACTCCGGGGACGGCGCGGGAATCCTCATCCAGATGCCCGACGCGTTCATTCGATGCGTCTTCGGCGACGAAGTGCCCGAGAAGGGCAACTATGGCGTGGCGAACTGGATGGTGGCCCCCGCGTTGGACGTCAACCTGGTGAAGGAGACGGTCCAGTTCGCCCTTTCACGCGTTGGCCTCACGTCGGGGTCCTGGCGCGAGGTTCCGGTCGATTCGTCAATTCTCGGACCCACCTCGAAGGCGTCGGAACCACGCTTCTTTCAGCAACTCATCGTTCGAGTGGACAACGGCGAGACGGCTCCCTTGGAGCGCGCTCTCTACTGTGCTCGCAAGGTCATCGAGCACACGATGGACGTGTACGCGTCTTCGTGTTCGTCCCAGGTGCTCATCTATAAGGGCATGCTGACCTCGCCCCAGCTGCGTCTTTACTTCAAAGACCTCACCGACGAACGTCTGACGTCGGCGATCGCGGTGGTGCACAGTCGATTCTCCACGAACGTGTTACCTCGCTGGGATCTGGCCCAGCCCTTTCGCTACATCGCCCATAACGGTGAGATCAACACTGTCCGGGGCAACCGTAATTGGATGACCGCTCGAGAGACGACACTCGAGAGTGACGCCATGCCAATGGCGGTCAGTGAGCTCACGCCCATCATCACGCCCAACATGAGTGACTCGGCCAGCTTCGACGAAGTCGTCGAACTCCTCGTACACTCCGGGCGCTCCCTGCCGCACGCCGTGTTGATGATGATTCCTGAAGCCTGGGAGCGATCGACCACGATGAGTCCAAGCCGTCGCGCGTTCTACCGCTACCACGCCGGTCTGATGGAACCGTGGGACGGGCCCGCCTCGGTGACCTTCTGCGACGGAACGGTCGCTGGTGCCGTGCTGGACCGAAACGGACTCCGTCCGGCGCGTTACTGGGTCACGAAGGACAAGCGCGTCATCCTCGCGAGTGAAGTCGGCGTCTTGCCGATCGATCCGTCGAACATAGAACGCAAGGGCCGTTTGCAACCCGGTCGGGTCTTTCTCGTTGACGTCGAACAGGGTCGGATCATCGACGACGAAGAACTAAAGGAGACGTTGGCTTCGAGGGCGCCCTACGCGGAGTGGCTCGATCGCCACCAAATCTCCCTCGACGAGATCGAGACCACGTCGTCGTTGGCTCCCGAGTACCTCTCCATTGTTCGCCAGCAAGAGAGTTTTGGCTACAGCGAAGAAGACCTGCGTCTCATCGTGCGCCACATGGCCCAAGTGGGCGAAGAACCCATTGGTTCGATGGGCTCGGACGCCACCTTGCCCGTGCTCTCGAAGTTTCCGCGATCGATCTTTGACTACTTCACGCAACTCTTCGCCCAGGTGACGAACCCACCCCTCGACGCGATTCGTGAAGAGTTGGTGACGTCGACGCGCGTGGTCATTGGCGGCGAGGAGAACCTTCTGCGCGAGAGCGAAGAGCACTGCCAGCAGATCGTCCTGGCGTCACCAGTGCTGAGCGTCAACGAACTGCAGAAGATCCGTTACATCAATGAACAGGCGGGCGTCGAAGGTTTTCGCACGACGGCCATTGACGGACTCTTCCTGGCTCACGGTGACGACAGCGCGGCCGACCGGCTGGCGAACGCGCTCGACGACGTCACCAACCAAGTCGTCGAACAGGTTCGCTCGGGAGTCAACATCGTCATCTTGAGTGACCGCGGCACGTCGATCACTCACGCCGCGATTCCGAGTCTCCTTCTGGCCTCGGCGGTGCACCACCGCCTCGTCGCCGAACACCTGCGCACGAACGCGGCCCTCATCATCGAGGCCGGGGACGTTCGTGAGGTACACCACCTTGCGCTCTTGCTCGGCTTCGGAGCCTCGGCTGTCTGTCCGTACCTCGCCTACGAGTCGATCGACGCGCTCATCGAAGAGGGCGAGCTCACCGAGCTCACCGCCATGGACGCGCGCTACAAGTACGGTAAGACTCTCAACAAGGGCGTCGTGAAGGTCATGTCCAAGATGGGTGTGTCGACCGTCGCGAGTTACGTCGGATCGCAGCTCTTTGAGCCCGTGGGCCTATCCGACGATGTCTTGTCACGCTACTTTCCGGGCTTTCACTCTCGTCTGGGTGGCGTCACGCTCGAACACCTCGCCAACGACGTGTTGCGTTGGCACACGAGCGCCTTCGAGCCCGAAGTGGGCGAACGCGTCGAAATCACCAATCACGGCGAGTACCAGTGGCGTCGCGACGGTGAACTCCATCTCTTCAATCCACGTACGGTCCAGAAACTCCAGCACGCCACGCGCGAGAAGCGCTTCGACCTCTTCAAGGAGTACACGACGCTCGTGGACGAACAGAGCGAAGGAAAGTTGACGCTTCGCTCCTTGTTGTCACTGGTCCCGAGTGCGTCACCGCTGCCCCTCGACGAGGTGGAAAGCGTGGCGTCGATCGTGAAGCGCTTCAGCACGGGCGCGATGTCCTACGGCTCGATCTCCGAAGAGGCGCACACGACGCTCGCCGTCGCGATGAACCGTCTGGGCGCGAAGTCCAACACCGGCGAAGGGGGAGAGGACGAAGAACGTTTCGACACGTCCGACCCTAAGCACAACACGCGCTCGGCCATCAAGCAAGTCGCGTCGGGTCGTTTCGGGGTCACGAGCCAGTTCCTCGTGAACGCCGACGACCTGCAGATCAAGATGGCCCAGGGCGCCAAGCCCGGTGAGGGCGGTCAACTCCCGGGCACCAAGGTCTATCCCTGGATCGCCAAGACGCGCCACTCGACGCCCGGCGTGGGCCTCATCTCGCCACCTCCGCACCACGACATCTACTCCATTGAAGACCTCGCGCAGCTCATCTACGACCTCAAATGCGCCAACGACCAGGCCCGTGTGCACGTCAAGCTCGTCAGCGAGCAGGGCGTGGGCACGATCGCGGCGGGCGTCGCGAAAGCACACGCCGACGTCATCTTGATCTCGGGCCACGACGGGGGGACCGGAGCGGCGCCCCTGACCTCGCTCAAACACGCGGGGACACCCTGGGAGTTGGGACTCGCCGAAGCGCACCAGACACTCGCCGCCAACGGTCTTCGTAGCCGCGTCACACTCCAGACCGACGGGCAACTCAAGACCGGGCGCGACGTCATCGTGGCGGCTTTGCTCGGCGCCGAGGAGTTTGGCTTCGCCACTGCGCCCCTGGTCGTGGCGGGATGCGTGATGATGCGCGTCTGTCACCTCGACACCTGTCCAGTGGGCATCGCCACCCAGAATCCCAAGCTGCGCGAACGCTTCCAGGGTAAGCCCGAGTTCGTCGAGAACTTCTTCGAATTCATTGCGCAAGAGGTGCGCGAGAATCTAGCGATGCTGGGCGCGCGAACGGTTGACGAATTGATCGGCGACGTGTCGAAGCTGCAGTTCAACGAGTTGGGCGATCCGACGAACGACCTCGACCTCTCGGCCCTGTTGGCGGTGGTGGCGCCCGATCAACGTCGCCAGAGCGTGAAACAGGACCACGGACTTGACGGCGCGCTCGACTGGGCGTTCCTCTCTGACGCGGTCACGGCGGCGACGAACGGTTCGGCGTTTCACTACGCCACCGACGTTCGCAACGTCAATCGTGCGGTCGGCACGCTCACGGGCAGCGCCGTGACGCGCGCACTGGGTTCGAGGGTCCTTGGTGACGACCACATTCAGATCGATTTGCGCGGTTCCGCGGGACAGAGCCTGGGCGCCTTCATGCCAGCGGGTCTCACGATCCGCTTGAGCGGCGACACCAATGACTACGCCGGCAAGGGACTATCGGGCGGGCGGATCGTGATTCGCCCCGACGCCTCGGCGACGTTCGCGAGTGATGAGAACATCATCGCGGGCAACGTCATTGGCTACGGAGCGACGAGTGGCGAGATCTTCATCAGTGGCATCGTGGGGGAGCGCTGCGCGGTGCGTAACTCGGGCGCCACGGTCGTCGTCGAGGGCACCGGCGACCACG
>Ga0182024_10005080_pt1 | contig 29712 bp, 25 predicted proteins | sample P32metaG_FD_120480 | JGI IMG/M metagenome (GOLD analysis project Ga0182024, IMG submission 120480) | Permafrost microbial communities from Stordalen Mire, Sweden - P3-2 metaG (Illumina Assembly) | ecosystem: Environmental > Terrestrial > Soil > Wetlands > Permafrost | place: Sweden: Stordalen...
AAACTTTGTGGCTGGGCTAAAAATGGTCCTGTCCTGAGTCAGTTCCGTTGGCCGGTTTTGAAGTGATCCTCATTGGCCGGTTTTGAGGTGATCCCCGAGGCTAATCGACTCATTCCAAATTCCCACCGCGCGTCCGACGCACACCCAGATCGTCTGACATTTGTTCACCGGTCAAAATTGTTCTGCGAAATCCCGTCCCGCAGGGCCTCCGCCATTTCCTTTATAAAGTGCGGAGGCAATCATGCCAAGACGAACGATCCGGTTAAGTGTGGATGCCGATGAACGACTTCAATCGGGGGTGAAACTGCGGGGCTACGCTAATCCGGGCGCTTTCCTTAGGGCGGCGATGGACCACGAATTGAAAGGGCGTGAAGAAACAGCGTTCCTCAAGAGGACCCCAACGAGATCGAAATCGTTAAGGACGCCCAGCCAGGACCTTCCGCGGATCAGATGCTCGACAAATATATTCAGTCCATTGGCGGAATAGAAAAGCTGGCAGCAGTGAACAGCTTCATCGCGAAGGGAACGTATGACGGCTACGACAGCTACCATGCAAAAGTTCCCATGGAGATTTACGCGAAGGCTCCCGGGCAACGCACTTTAGTTGTGCACACGCAAAACGGTGACAGCACGACAACCTTCGACGGCACCGCGGGCTGGGTGGCAGCCGTCGACAAGCCGGTTCATTTGCTGCCGCTACTGTCAGGATCGGAACTGGACGGCGCCAAACTGGATGCGGAGTTGTGCTTTCCGGCCGGGATCAAGCAGGCCCTGAGTCAATGGAAAACGGGCTTCCCAGCGGCTTTCATCGATGACAAAGAAGTACGCATTGTCCAGGGTATCGCTGGCGGGGGGTCTCGAATGAAGCTCTACTTCGATAGCCAGACTGGGCTGTTGGTGCGGCAAGTGCGCTACACGAAAACCGTGGCCGGCACCGTTCCACTGCAGATCGACTACTCGGATTATCGCGACGTCAATGGCGTTAAGATGGCCTTTCACTGGGTGGTGACGTGGACCGATGGGCAATCGACCTTTCAAGTAAACGAAGTTCAGCCCAACGTCCAGATTGAGAGCTCCAAGCTCTCGAGACCGGCTCCCGCGGTAGTCACAAAAGCCGCCGTGCATTAGACCTACGAGGCTTGAGGTCTCTATTTGGCCGGTTGCTTAAGACTGCCATAAACCGCCTCTACGAACATGTCTGTCGTCCAAGGACCCGTATTGGCTCCGTATCGGGTGTCGTAATCGGCCGTAACCCGGGCGGCTTTCACCTGATCCAGGCTTGCGCCGTCCTTGATCATCGCCCGAACACGGTCCCGAACGATCGCGAGCATGTCGCGATATTCCACCACTTCGTGCTCATCGGACAAGTATCCGTGGCCCGGAACAATGAAGGTTCCGCCCTGTCCCTCGTGCCGGAAAACGGTGCGATTGAGGATTTCGTTCAGCGCCTTGATTTCGCCCTCAATGCTCCCGCCAGCCTTGATATCGATGGCAGGAAACTGGGTGGTGTTGAAGATGTCGCCCGCAACGATAACATCGGCTTGCCGGAAGTGAACGATGCTATCGCCATCGGTGATGGCGTGCGGTTGGTGGAAAATCTCGATGGCGTTCCCATTGTGGTACTTACGCCTGCGATCTTCCAGGAACGTATCGGTTGGCCAGCCCGCCGGAGGTAGCTTGGCATTCACCATATGAGTCTCCGTGTTCTGCTGGGCGATGAGCCTACGACCCGGCCACCAACAGCTGGAGCATTCTGCCTCCGATGGCGATCGGGCGCCACGGTGTTGCGGGGGGCGTCGTGGGCACTCGCTTCTATGCCATTAGCGGCGACGTACAGTCCTCCGGAACTGGCGTAATGGTATCTACACCCTCGGCGGATGTCTTCGAGTTCTCCAATCAGCCATGATTTACGAAGGGATCGCTTAGTAGACTGACCTAGGCGCTTCGGAGCTGCTGGTCACACGCGTAGCGCATCACACCAACACGCTTCTTGTCGCTTTGGCAAGTCACAGGAGCCAGGCAGGCATAGGCACGGAATGCGTGATAGCTTCTGTCTGACAGCGGCCCTGTGGCACACCTGATCCTAAATCGCTTGAACAGTTGTTCTAGTCAACCCCCGGTCAATTTAGCGGCGTTGCCACGCAAGGGCTCGATTTGGAGAAGGTCCAGACCCAGGCATCATCAGCCGCCGGACTTAAACGCAGCAAATGCGAAAATGTTGGTTCAGAATTCAAGGCTTCGGCGCGCACTCGCAAACCGAAAAGCTAGGAAAGCGCGATCCGGCAGCTTGAATGCGAACTGCTTGAGTGCGACCAAAGTGAAAGGTTGCGAGCTGATGCTCCACACATCGCACGTCTCGATCACCTTGCCCACTCAATCACGACCTACAGGATTGCGAAGGTCCGCAAATCGACCTGACCGGTAGTGGGTTTATTTTTCAAACGGACCCACTACCTAACTGACGCGTGGATTGGGGTCGGCAAATGAGCAGTCAGTCAGTATGAGGACAGCGAATATTGTATGGATCGTGCCTTTAACGATTACTTATCCCGATATCGGTCAAAGAAGTCGAAAACGGCGGGCAGTACCAAGGGCACCATGCCGGGGTGATCGGCTTTCACCTCGTAGTATTCGAAAAGAAATTCCTGCTGGAACATCCAGTCTCGCATCAAGCGGCTGCCCTGTACCGATGGCATCGCCAGCGTGCCCTCGCTCATCATCACAGGCATGGAGCGAATGTGGTCCCAGGGATAATTCGCTTGGTCGACGAAAGGCCCTGACATGGGAGCGATGGCGCGCCAATACTTCGAATACTTCGCGCCCAGGTACCAAGTTCCTCCGGCGCCCATGGAATGTCCCGCCAAGAATACCCAAGAGCGGTTGATGGGATATTCGTTCAGCACAATCTCCAGGACGTTGATCACATCCTTTTCGCTGAGCTCGATCGTGTGTTCCGCTTCGGGTGTTACTGCTGCTCTCTGCTTCGCCGCGATCTCCGGTTGTCCAAAGACCGCGGGCAGCCGAAGTGGCGTGCCATAAGCGCCCAGCGGGCTATAGCCGAGCGGTGAGACAACAACGTAGCCGTGCTGCTCAGCCAAGCGAAGCATCTGCTGATGGTTCATGTCCATGTAGCGATTCTCATCGGAGCCCGCACCGTGGAGCATAACGATCAGAGGCAACTTGGACTGACCATCCCAAGTCGTTGGAACGTACAATCGATACGGCATGTCCGTCTTCGCCGCTGCAAAGTAATATGTTCGGTGCTGATCTCCCTTGGCGCGCTTTTTGGGCGCCATAGTCTCTCTTGCAAGCTGCTGCGACTCGGAGATCTGCCGATCGGCATCCAGAGCCGAACCGAACTGGATGGGTCCAGTCTGCTGCGCTACCAGCGCACAGGGGATGAGAATCAGCAGAAGTGCCGGTGGCTTCATGCTGACCTCTCACTTTGCCGGAGCGAGATCTTCGGAAAAGAACGGCAGTACCTTCGCCGCGAAACGAGCCGTGATACGGTTCCCGTGGTCGCCTTCATAGGTCTCGAACTGGTGGGTGAGTCCTAGACGCGTGAGGGCCTGGTCGAGTTGCGTGTTGGTCGACAGGAAAGGATCCTTGGTACCGACGTCCATCGCGATTGCGCGATATCTCTTGAGGCTCGGCACATACTGGTCGACCATCACCAGCGGCGAGTTCGTAACCCATTTGGCCGCGATCAGAGGCTGGATCTCCCCATCCTTGGTCGGAAGATCGAAAAACTGCGGTGGGTTCATTGGGTTCGGAGCCCATGCGGCGGCTTGGGCGGAGAGGGCCTTGGCCAATACTCCGCTCGGAGGCTGATTCGCTACTGCCCCCGGAAGCAGCCGTTGGGGATCGTTCATCAGACAGCAAGAACTCATCGCATAAAGCACCGAGAAGGCCTCTGGATGTTTCATGCCGATCCGCATCGTTCCATATCCACCCATCGAATGCCCGGCGAGCCCGCGGGCGCTGCGATCCGGGATCGTGCGATAGTGAGCATCAATATAAGTGACCAGGTCCTCCGCGATGTATGCCTCCCAATCGCCTGTGGTGGGCGAATTCGAAAACATGCCGCCGCTATAGACCGTAAATGCATCTGGAAGCACCACGATCATTTCACGCGACGATCCGTTCGCGATGGCAGCGTCAGCGGCGGAGGGAACCGATAACATGTTCCAGTAGTTCTCGGCATGGGCGGCGTAGCCGTGAAGGAAGTAAACCACCGGGTAGCGCCGGTTTGGGCTGGTCGCGTAACTCGGAGGAAGATATACGAGAACGTCGCGATCCGGCGAGTCACCCTCCAGATTCCCTTCGAGGGACTTGCCGTGGACTTTGATCTTCTCCCACGCGCCCTTCTTGGTTTCGCTCCCGCTCTGAGCTCTACTTTCAGAGAGCAACATAATTGCGCACATGGCCGCAAGAGCGGTGACCACAACCTTTCTGACGTTCATGCTCACTCCTATTTTCCCGTCACGCGCAGCTTGTCGGCAGCCGTACAATCCTGGACCACGGCAAAATAGCGGGCCACCGCGTCGGCGCCGACATCGAACGGATTCGCTTCGCCGTTCTTGCGGTCAGCGGCGGTGTGGGCCTTGTAAAAGGCATTGTCGAACTCCGTGTGATTGGTGATCAGCGCGGTGGCGCCATATTCGGCGGCGGCTTTCGCCATTTTCTTTGAAGAGGCGAGGTATCGGTCATAGTATTGAGCATCGCCATTAAACGGGATCGCCGTGCCTCCTACATAGGCAACCCGGAGCGGCTTGCCGTTATCCCGGATTTCAAACAAGTAAGAGAGCGTTCCGGACGTATGGCCGGGCATGGTGACAATGCGCAGGAAAGCATCGCCAACCGAGATGGTCATCCCATCATCGCCGGTGACGTCGCGCTTGGGTTTTCCTCCCATGTGGGTGGCCGCCTTGTCGATCGCGTCCCAATCTTCGGCACCGTAGACGAGGTGTACCCCTGCAAATGTATCCTGCAGCAATTTGGCTCCCCCGTCATGGTCGCCGTGCGCATGCGACAGGACCACATACTTCACCTTGTTCGCATCTAATCCTAGCTTCTTGAGTCCATCCAGGATCTCATCTTTGGCGGCGTAGTCGAACAATGCCTCGATAATGATGATGCCCTGGCTTCCGACCAGAGCCCACGCACTGTGGATTTTGGTTCCCAGAAAATAGAAGTTATCGGCGACCTTCGCCGGTTCGGCGTACCACGTTTCGCGCGCGGGGATGGTTCGGCTAGAAGGAGGCGGGCCGCCGGCGCCCGGGGGCGGCGGAATGCACATGCGAACGAACGTCCCGGCCCAATCTGTCCCCGCGGCAACCTTCGCGGCCGCGATGTAACCGTCCACGGTCGAGGGAGGCGCCTGGGCCTGCGCGATTCCGCGAGCCGCCAAGAAAATGGATACGGACAGGACTGCTGGTATAAGCGATTTCATCCCTTCCTCCTTCGCTGCAAGCCTATCTCTCGGAGGCGAATCGGCCCACGTGATACCGCCGGCCATTCTCGCCTTCTTCGCATTCATCCTCTAAGATCTGGATTCCCTTTTGCAGGCGAAGGAGCGTCCGGATTTTCCAAGGCCGTGTGAACACCTTCGGATCTTCGATGGTTGCTTCGTACATCAGGGTGTCGGCATTCGAGCGCGTATAGCGCTCCACGACGTGCAACTCATCGCTGTGGTAGTTTCCCGCGGCGTCCAGCCAAGTCGTATCGCTGAAGCTCGTGGCGTCCGCTACCAACGTATTTCCCTCCCAGTGGCCGCGCGAATCGCCCATGGCATACTCCAGGCCATCGTTATGCGGGCTTCCATTCAAGTAGATGATCCGGTACGAATGAGCATCCTGATAGACGACGTACACGGCGCGGTCATTCTGGAAAATCTGAAAGGGCGATGGCACATACGCGGCGCGGGGCACTCCGGGTTGGAAGCATCTTTTCTCCGGATCGGCAGTGGCTCGATTGGCGAAATTCTGCTTCTGTTGGGCAGCCGCTTCGGGCCGATACGGGATCTTGCCGTCGGGCGGATCGACAATCACGTGTGCGCGCTCGAGGTTCGCGTCTGCATTGTTCTCAGCCATCCCGATTCCACGGATTTCGGCTCCCGGGCTTTGCGGCCAGCCGCGGGCGCTTGCCGCAGAAAATATAACTACCAAAACAAAAGCGCACTTAATGTTTCTGGCTCGCGGCGCCGGGAAAATGAATTTCGTCACGCTCTCCCTCGATACAGTCGTATTCGATTAACTCGGTGCCATTGGGCTGGCGCCGCAGCGAGACGCGCAGCGTCCAGGGCCGGGAATACACCGTGGGATCTTCCACCCGCGCCTCATAGACGATCATGTCGGGCGCCGTCATCGTGAACCGCTCCACCACGTGTTCGTTTTCATCTACGAAATTTCCCGACTGATCCAGCCAAGTTCTGCCGTTAAATCCGGTCACATCCACCACCAGCGTGTCTCCCTCCCAGCGGCCCCGCGAGTCCCCGGCCCAGGCGTGATAGTCCTTCAGGTGCGGACGCCCGTCGAGCGGAATGATGCGGACGTCGTGTTCCGTCTCTGACAGGAGAACCACGTAGTTGCTGTCCTCGACGATTTCGGTCGGAAAAGGCGGCACCAGCGAACGCGGCACTCCATGCATATGACAATGTCCGGTGGGATCGCGCTCGTGATGGGCGTGATTCTCATCGGCCTTCTGGAGGGCGGCCGGCAGATAGGGCAGTTTCCCATCGGGCGGGTCCACGATAACAGATGCTCCGCCAGGCTCGTTATAGTATGCCTTCTGCCCTTCTACGTTGAATGCGGCGACGATTGAGGAGTTGCGCCAAACTCCCTGCAAGTCCGGGTGTCCGTCGGCTTGCCGGGGCGGCTCGAACTTCGTGGGCTGTCCGAACGCTGCAATCGAAATTAGAAGCAGGAAGAATCTCATTCAAAGCCCGGCAAGATACAACTTCAGCTTCAGGCTGCAAGACAGTCTATCGTGGTCGAAGACGTTCGTCAACGGCGATTCATACCAGTTGACAGGTATAAATTCGGTTGGCCCGCGAAACCGCGAGCCGAGTTACCTATTTTAGGTTTTTGGTCCGGACAACCCATCTCGGGTTGACGCACAGGCCGCAATCAGGACCACGAAACATCAACGCTGCACGCTGATCGCCCTTGAGCTGCCAGTCCAGCCAGGCCACTGCGATGCCGCTGAATTCTCCGCCATTCGGTTCCCGGTAGGTGCCGCCGTGCCCAACTCCTCGTTCGTAGGCGCGAAACGCGGGGATTTTTGTCAGATAATCGAAATCGGCATCGGCATTTTTGAAGGCGATATCCCGAGGATCCCCGCTGATGTAAGCCACGGGAACGTGAATCGATTCCAGATCCTGCTTACTCAGAGTTTTTCCGCCGCCGAGGTTCGTCGGTTTGTCGAAGAGGCCGCTGTTCCAAATCACGGCAGTGGTCACGCGCCGATCCGCGGCAACTTCAATCGCCTGAACCCCGCCGCAAGATTGACCCATTACCGCGATTTTGCCGCCATTGAGGCGCTTGTAATAATTGCTGGCGGAACGATCATTCTCTGCCGTGGCCCATCGGATTGCATCGATCATCTGGGATGGATGAGTTGCTGCCGGAGGTAACCCGCGAGGAGGCTGTGTAGTGTCAGCGTCCTGAGGCGACAGCGGCGCCGCCGGGGGAGGAGGTTGCCCGGGACCCGCTGTGTCGCGCTGCACAATCGGGCCCAGCGCGATCACCAGATATCCGTAGGACGAAATGTCCGTAAGGAAGTTGCTGAAAGCGTTCCCGACATCGACGCATGCACCATTGCCCCAAACGACGATCGGCAAAGTGGCGCCATTCAACGCCGACAGATTGTCTGGACGGTAGATTGTGTGATCGGGCAAGCCCGCGTCCATTTCCATGACGGCCTGGTAAGGGCCCGATCCTCGATTGGTCCCGGGCGGTTGAGGACCTCCGGGATTTTGAGCCGCACTCTGCCAACACAAGATCAGAAGCGCGATCGGAACAATCGGGGACTTTCGTCGATGCCGCCAATAGGTGAGTGTCATTCGATAATCCATCCTTTCATCTCACGTCTTACGTCTAGCGCGTGTTGGGGGAGCCTTCTGAGCTCCGAACAGATAAATGTCGCAGAAGTAGCTGGACAACTCGGTGGGTCCGAGGCTGCCACCTCTCTGGTACCACTCGACCACCCGGTCGAGCAGGCCCTGGAGCATGGAAGCGAGATAGCGCGGCTGCGCATCCGTGCGAATGGCGCCGCTTTTCTGGGCCGCTTCGATGATCCGCCGAATTCTTTGCTGGTATGCCTTTCGCATGTCGACAATCTCAGCGAGGCGCCCCGGTGACAATGCACGCACTTCGGCCAACGCAGTCGCGTGCTGCGTCTGGTCGCGCAGCAGGCTCATACAGTGCGATTGAACGAGCGCTGCAACTTGGTCCAACGGACAAGTGACTCCCTCCAGAGCCTTCAGTACATCCTCTTGAAGAGCTTCAACCGAAGACTTAGTAATCAAATACAGAAGGTCTTCCTTGCTTTTGACGTGATAGTAGAGTGTGGCCTTCTCCATGCCGAGCCATGTCGAGATGGACCGCGTGCTAGTGGATGCGTAACCCTGTTTCGAAAACAATTCAGCCGCGGTACGAACGAACTTGCCGAGAGTTCCGCTGTGTGCCGGGCCAGCTCGTGTCCGGCGCGGATTCTGCAGTTGGGGCACGGAAGGTCTTGGTTGCCCCAGAGCGGCAATCCCCTCGAAAAACACGCGGTCGTAGATTCCGGCGAGCTCGTCGAGAGGCAGTGGACCGGAGAGGTGAAACCAGCGTGGAGTCCAGTTCAGATAGTTCAGGAGGGCGAGCCGAAGGACTGAGGCGGGAATGTCCTTGCGCACAATTCCGGCTTTCGCGGCCAATGCGAGTTCCTGGTCGAGCAGGTCTGAATAGTTCCCGCGCAGCCCGGCCAGTTCCTTATGGTGCGCGCGGGACAAGGACCGGTATTCACTGATTGCGGCAAGCGCGCGATCCGGGTTTTCGAACAGTCCTTGAAGATGGGCCTGGATCAACGCTCTCAGCCGATCGCGCGGATTCTTGTGGTTCTTGATCGCCCGGCGGACATGCTCCTCAACCGTCTCCAGCGTAAGCCTGTTGATGCGATACAGCAGTTCCGCTTTTGTTGAGATGTGGTAGTAGAGGGACGCCTGATGAATATTCAATCGCGCGGCGATAGCGCGTGTGGTGGTTTCGCTGAACCCTTTTTCTGCGAACAGAGCCGCAGCCGCATCGAGCACCAGTTCCGATGTTGGGCCGGTCAATTCGGCCTTACGCGGGATACTTTTTGCCGCGGTGTCGCTGCGGTGCGCCGAGGCGACTTTCGGCTTCGGGGCCAACGGCCCGGGCCTGTCGAGGGCGTTCTTCACGCCCCGCAGCGCGAACCGCGCGTGCTCACGAACGAGTTTCTCCGCGCGATTGGCATCGCCGGTCTGAATCGCGCGCAGAATCTCTTCATGCTCGCGTATCGCTCTCGAATAACCACCTGGTTCCGCCGGAGTGACAACTGCCGCCGGAGAAGCGAAAGCGATGGATTGCACCCGATCGAAGGTGAGCTGAAGCATCGGGCTCTTTGCGAGTGCGATGAGGGCTTGGTGAAAAGCCAGATTCAATTCGCCGAAGCCTGCCATCTGTTCAACAGTGGGCGATTCTGTTAAGCAGAACGAAGCGGTCGCTGCTACGAGTTCAGCCTGAATGCGGCCGGCCCGGTCGAACTCCGAAGGATCAGTGACTCGCCGTGCTGCCAAACCGGCGGCCAGACCCTCCAGCGCACCGCGCGCCTCAATCGCGTCGGCAATATCCTCCCGGGTGAGGATACGAGGTGCATATCCGCCGTTCGGCAACTCCTCCAGTAACCCTTCCTGATGCAGTTTTTCCAGCGTCCCGCGAACGAGCGGCCGGGATGCGCCGAGCTTCTTGGAAAGCTCAACCGCTTCGATCGGTTTGCGGGGGGCCAGCTCACCCCGCAGAACCATTTCGCGCACGGCAACCAGCATCTGAGCGCGGCGTGAATTCACGCTTGGACGATTAGGCATTCGAGCGCAGTCATTACTGCTTTGGCTCCGGAAAATACGTCTTGATGCGGTCGTTCAGTGTGAACTCCATTCCAAGCCCGGGATACTGAGCCAGAACTTTGTTCTTCATTTCCGCCGCATCCTTTGAAGAGGCTACGTTCGCATCCCAGTCCGCGATGTATTTCTTCATGAATTGAATCGAGCGCATGTCCCGCGTCGCTCCCGGCCCTTCGTGTCCGGGCACGATGACGGCGGGATCGAGAGCTGTGATCTGATCGATCGTCTTGCTCCAGTCCTCCCGGGCTTTACCGCGCGGCACTCCAAAGTAAACGTGATCGAACACGACGTCGCCCGTGACGACGGCCTTCAGGGTAGGAATATACACGAAACTGTTACCGGGGCCGTCGCTTCCTTGGACCGGGCCTGTGATTGGAAACTGCTCACCCTCCAATGTCAGGACTGGCGTCGTCAACTCCTCCAGCACAACCGGATCGGGCCCCGGAATATTGTTGCCGTAAGTGGGGAACCAGAACTTCTGGCGCGCCGGCCAGGCCGTCTTCTCGGCGTTCGCGGTCGCGGGCAACGCGACAGCCCTCGCGTTTGGAAATGCCTGCTTAAGGACCGCCAGTCCGAAAAAATGGTCCGGATGCGGGTGCGTGACGTAGATGGTGGTCAGGTTCTTTTTCGATTCCAGAATTTCAGCCGCCAGGCGATGCGCCTCGCTGAGGGTGAACTGCGGATCGATCACGATCATATCGTTCCGGCCTGAAATCATAGTCGAATTCACGTCATATCCATTGACGCCACGCCCGGTGTGAGCCTTGATCTCCAGGTGCGACTGAGCCGCGGCATTGGCCGCGAACAGGGCCACGCCGACTGTGGCATGCACAAAAATGCGGTGTATTCTCATGGAAAGTCCATCCTGTCTGGTGTTCACACCGGCTACGCCAGCCTCGCGCGAATCATGGTATACGAGTGCGGCGGAAACTTGTAGTGCAAGGTTTTGCCCTCCGCCGTTGCGGACCGCTGGGCCGGTTTCACGGTTGCTCCGTCGAAATTGTTTTCCGCTTTGATATCGGGACCGTTGACTTCGATGGCTTCCGCGGCGCCGCTGAACTGCTTGTCCTCCAGCTCGAACTTGGTTTGAATGGCTTGGTCCCGATGCCGGTTCACGACATTCATAACGAGAGAGCCATTATCGTAGCCGGCTGAGGCATCGAGGTACGGAACGTCGTCGAAACGGCGGCTGCTGTACCTCGGGCTATCGACAAAGAGCTGTAGCGCCTTCCCCCTGGTGTGGTTTGAAAAAAGCTGAAGCGGGTAATAAATCGTCTGCAGAAACAGGCCGCTTTCGTTGGTGAAGATGGGCGCAATCACGTTTACTAACTGCGCCATGTTTGCGATCTTCACTATATGCGCGTGGTTCACGAACGTGTTCAGGAGTGTCGCCACCACCAGCGCATCCTCCAGATTGTAATGTTCCTCAAGGATGCGGCGGCCACGCTGAGCCTCGCCGCGGGCGCGATACCAGACGTTCCATTCATCCCAAGCGATGTAGATTTTCCGATTCCGAGCTCCGGAAAGAGCGGCATCGATGATGCCTTCGGCAGTCTTGAGCCGGGAGGCGAGTTCCATGGAGCTGGCCACAAAATCGCCGTAGTCGTTCTGAGGATTGCCGACGTACATGTGGAGCGAGAGGTAGTCCGCATGATTTTTGAGGTATTCGAGAACTGTCCGGTTCCAACCCGTCCAATCCGAGCCGGCGCCGAAATTCGAGGAGCCCGCCGCGATCAGCTTGACGTTCGGGTCGGTCCACTTCATCAGCTTGGCGGCTTCGAGAGCGAATTTGCCATAGTCGTCGGCGCTTCGGTGGCCCATCTGCCAAGGGCCGTCCATTTCGTTGCCCAGCCCCCAGTAGGTGACTTTCCATGGATCGGGGCGGCCGTCCTGCTTGCGCAGCCGCGTCATAGCGGTGTCATCGCTGGAATTGCAGTACTCCACCCATTGCTGGGCCTCTTCCCAGTTGCCGGTTCCGAGATTCGCGCAGATGTAAGGCTCGGCTCCAAGCTTCTCTGTATAATTCAAGAACTCGTGGGTTCCGAAGCGATTGCTTTCCACCGTGCCCCATGCCATTTCCAGCCGCGGCGGGCGCTGGTCGCGCGGGCCGATGCCATCGCGCCAGTGATAATTGGACGAGAAATTCCCGCCCGGCCACCGGAGCAGCGTTACACCGAGCTTCCTGGCCGCATCCAGAACATCGCGGCGGAAACCGTTGGCGTCGGACAGGGAGGAATTTTCCTCAAAGACACCGCCATAGATGCAGCGCCCCAAGTGCTCAATGAAATTTCCGTACAGCTTCGGATCGATATCGCCAATGGTTCGCTCCGTATCGATCTTCACGCGCGCTTCCAACGGTGCCGGCTGACCGCGCAAAATCCACGGCGCGGCGAGGATGGATTTGGAAAAGCTACGCCGGGAAAGCATGCGGCTGGTCGGAGAATCGGCCTGCACGGGGCACGTCATCAGGCCTGCGATTCTATCCTGGTTCAGCCCGTTCTGTCAAAATCCGCGGGCCTTGCGTTCATACCTGTCGGCTGGTATGATTCCCAAACAGTTAAATTGCGACGTCGTGACGCCATCGCGTACCGCAATGTCCAATCTCCTGCTGGCTATCTTTGACAAATTGGGAGTGGAGCAAAGTTCGTTTGGAGGCAGCAGGGTGAACTCGAGATCTGACAATGAAATTTCGAACAAACGATTCGGGCGAATGGAGCCGGCGAGAAGCGCTGGCAGCTGCAACGACGCTGGCGTGTCTGTGGGCCGTGCCTAGCCGGGCAGACCAGCCAGCGCCGGGGCCTTTGCCGCTCCAGACCACTGGATTGGAACATATCGGCATGACGGTGCCGGATCAGAAAGCTTCGGCGGAATGGTACGGGCGGATCTTCGATCCTCAGTTGTTCCAGGAGCGCGATCCACCGGCGCGCTATTACGTACGAATGGGAAGCGCTTACATCGCCTTCGGCGGCACACCGCCTACCGACGCAACGCCGAAAATCGATCACTTTTGCGCGCTGGTGAAGGATTACAAACCCGACGAAATGCGCGCCGCCATCGAGAATGCCGGGATCAAGATGGGTGCCGGCCGCTTTGGCATGCCCACCGATGACGATGGAATCCGTCTGCAGTTGCTAGGTGTGCCTGCTGGACTTGCAAAAACCATTATTCCCTCCACGCGCATCACCCCCGACGACGCTGCTGTTGCGGCCGTTGGTCTCGATCATGTTGTTCTCGCGGTGTCGGATCTGGATCGCTCCTCTGTTTACTACGCGCGGTTTTTCGGGCCTCCCAGTGCGGACAAATCGCACCAGGTCTGGTTTCAGGTGGCGAATACACGCTTGGCGTTGGAACCGGTACCATCCGGTGGCAAGCCCGCCATCGAACGGCTTTGCTTCCGAGTGGCAGGGTTCGATAAGAAGATCGTTGCCTCAAAGCTGCGGAAGCTTCAGGTGGAAACAACTCCGGCCCAAGGCGGCCACGCACTCCGCCTCCTCGACCCCAATGGATTCACCATCGAGTTGGTCGGTGAGCAGAGGAAAGCGTAAATCGGAAGTTGGGTGACCATGCCAGTCAAATTGAGCATCGAGAAAGGGAATGAAAATGAATCGTCGGTTTACACTTTTAGCGCTTTCCGTAACACTCGGATTCGGAATGCGGTTACAAGGTCAGCAAGCCGGAGGCCAGACGCCGGGAGGGCAGCCGCCGCCCACGGCCGATCCCTACGCCAACAATGCCGCTGCAGGCGCTCTAAAGTTCCCGCTGGCGGCTCCCGCCGGCAAGGATTCCGGCGCAATCACAACCGCGTTGCCTGATGCAGTCAATCAAGGCATCATCGACGAGAAGTCCTGGAAGTACGGTCACGCTTTCGATGCGACCCCTAACGGCAAGATCTGGAATCCGGTAAAGCTCAAGATGATGCGAGGCGAGAAAATAACGGGCGGAACATTCTTCGCCTCATCCGATCCCTCCACATACTGCGCCTTCGCGAACGCCGGCTACGATTTCATCTGGACGGAGATGCAACACAATACTCGCGACTGGGAGAACGTAGCCAAAATGTGGCAGGCGTGCCCGCACGCAAAGGCGGTCCCCGGTGTCCGGGTGGCCTACGCGGATGAACGCGAGATTCAGCATGCCTTGGATGCTGGCGCGTTAGTGATCGTCATCCCCACCGTGAGGACGGTTGAAGAGGGGAAGGCGGGAAGAGATTGGACGTATTTCCCACCATTGGGGAAACGTAGCCTAGGCGGCGGGCAGGCATTCTCGCCTGATTTCTGGGGCAACGTTCCGGGCGGTTATCGGAATACGATCAACGACAACGTGGTTCTGATCGAGATGATCGAAACCGTGGGTGGCGCCGCGCAAGCCCGCGAGATCGCGGCGATTCCGGGTGTGGACGCAGTCTTTGCGGCGAGCGGAGACCTCGGCAATTTTTCGGGCTACAAACAGGGCGATCCCGATTACGAGCGCCTAATTAACGTGGTGCATGACGCCGCTCTAGCGTCCGGCAAGCGGCTCTGCGGACCATTAGCATGGCGCGATCGCCCGGACTTCACGTGTTTCCAGGCAGGCAGTGAGACGGCAGCCATCGCCCGAGGAGTGGCAGCGGAACTTGGCCCTCTGAAGGACACGCAGGCTAAACCGGAAGTCGGCCCGTACGCTTCGAAAAAGTGATTCTTCGACCTGAATTTGGCACTACTCAGCTGAGAGACCGGAGATGGACAGAGAAAGCATGAATTTAAGAGCAACACGAGTGGATCGTCTATTGAACTTCTCCTTCGTGCTGAGCGGACTGCTGGGTACGTGCGCTGTTGTTTCCGCTCAATCCAACGGGAAACCCGGCGAATGGCCGACCTATGGCGGAGACCTCACGAGTACCCGCTACCGGCCCTTCGATCAGATCAACGCGTCGAACTTTGGCAAGCTTGAGATCGCTTGGCGATTCAAGACCGATAATCTGGGAAACCGCCCAGAATACAAGTTGGAAGGGACCCCGTTGATGGTCAACGGAGTCATCTACGCTACTGCCGGAACGCGGCGAGCCGTGATCGCCCTGGATGCGGCGACAGGAGAACTTCTGTGGACACATGGCGAGCACGAGGGCGCCCGAGGGGCCGTCGCTCCTCGGGGTCTGTCTGGCCGCGGCTTGGCCTATTGGAGCGACGGGAAACAATCTCGCATTTTGTATGTCACGCCCGGTTATCGCCTCCTTTCGCTGGATGCCAAAACCGGCTCGCCAGCGCTAGGTTTTGGCGATAACGGGACCGTCGATTTGAAGGAGAACGACGACCAGCCTATCAACTTGGACGAAGCTGAAATCGGCCTGCAGTCCGCGCCAGTGGTGGCGAAAGACGTTGTTCTGGTTGGGGCGGCGTTCCTGGACGGCGCGGCTCCCAAGAGCAAGCAGAACGTCAAGGGATATGTGCGCGCCTTCGATGTCAAAAGCGGCAAGCGACTCTGGATTTTCCATACTATCCCCACCAAAGGCGAGTTCGGGTACGACACTTGGCTCAACAACTCTGCCGAACACACCGGTAACGCCGGCGTTTGGGCCCAGGTCACTGTGGATGAGGAACTGGGGCTTGCCTACCTGCCGGTGGAACTGCCCACGTCCGACTATTACGGGGGAAATCGCCCGGGAGCAGGCCTTTTCGGCGAGAGCCTGGTGTGTGTTGACCTTAAGACTGGCAAGCGGAAGTGGCATTACCAATTGGTCCACCATGGCATGTGGGACATGGACATTCCCGCTGCGCCTATCCTGGCTGACATAACAGTGAATGGCCGCACGATCAAAGCGGTTGCTCAGCCGACCAAACAATCGATCCTCTACGTTTTCGATCGCGTCACGGGTCAACCGGTTTGGCCGATTGAAGAGCGTCCCGTGGAGAAAGGCGACGTTCCAGGGGAATGGTACTCGCCCACCCAGCCGTTTCCGACCAAACCGCCGGCCTATGATCGCAACGGTATTTCTGTCGACGACTTGATCGACTTCACTCCCGAACTGAAGGCGGAAGCTTTGAATTTGATAAAGCGCTACAAGATCGGTCCGGTTTTTACACCGCCGTCCTTGAGCAAGCCAGAGGGCCCTATTGCGACGCTTACCTTAGGAACCAACAATGGCGGGACGAACTGGGCGGGCGGGTCGTACGATCCTGAAAGTCACATACTGTATGTATCGTCATGCTCTTCATGCCTGATTCCCATAGGAATTGTGCCAGTGCCACCAGGCGACTGGGATATGGGCTACGTCGGTGGAACAGCCGGTCAAACGCCGGTGCGAAGACGCGGAGGAACGGGCGTCGGAGCTGGAGCGGATGCCCTCGCATTAGCTTCTTCCAACAAAGCAGGCGTCGTGGCCAACGCCGCACCAAGCCCAGCCACAAGCCAAGGCCAAGCGGCGCCGGTCGCTCGCATTAGCACCACGGTTCGTGGTCTCCCTCTGATCAAACCGCCGTATGGACGAATCTCGGCAATCGATCTCGATCAGGGAGAAATAAAGTGGCAAATCGCCCACGGTCCTACGCCGGAAGCGCTTCGCAACAGCCCGGCTCTGAAAGGACTCGACATTCCTCCAACTGGCGAGTCCGGTCTGAGTGTCGGAACGCTGGTCACCAAGACGCTCTTGATTGCCGGTGACGGCGTCGCCTCTACTTTGCCATCCGGAGTTAGGGGGGCAATGTTGCACGCCTACGATAAGCAGACGGGACGCGAAGTAGGCGCGATCTCGCTGCCGGCGCCGCAGAGCGGGTCTCCGATGACCTACACGCTCGAAGGCAAACAGTATTTGGTGGTGGCCGTGAGCGGCGGGGCGTACTCGGGCGAGTACGTGGCCTTTGCCTTGCCATCTGAGTAAGACATGCGGGTCAAGATGGTGTCTGTTGCAGTGGTCTGTTTGGCAATTGGGAACGGGTTCGATCCGCTCACGGCGCAGACCTCACGATCGGTGAGGGACGGTGTTTACACCGAAGGCCAGGCCAAGCGCGGAAGCCTGCTCTACAATCAACATTGCAGCGCGTGTCATGGCGCGGACTTGACCGGCGGCGACGAGGTCCCCGCACTGCGTGGTGAGAGTTTTCTCGCCAATTGGAGCGGGCTACCTTTGAGCGAGTTGTTTGAAAGAATCCGTACCTCGATGCCCGCAGACAATCCCGGCAAGTTGAACCGGCAGCAAAACGCCGATCTCCTCGCTTACGTTTTGAAGTTCGATAGCTACCCGGCCGGCAGCAGCGAATTGCCTACCCAGACGGACGCGCTCCAGCAGATCCGCTTCGAGGCATCCAAACAGTAACGCCGCACCGTCTTTTGGCTAGCGATACTCCGTCTCATCCAGGCTCTGGAGCAGCTGCCGGGTTGGATCGCGGATCCAGTTGATGAACAATCCTGCAAAGAGCAACCCTGCGAACACTGTGGCGAGAACAAATCCGTACTTCGCGTCGCCCATCGCGTCGCTGACCGCACCGATTGCCAACGGCCCAAGAACCGCGAAAGACAGGTGAAGAAGAGAATCACTCCTGCCACGGCACCATGCTCCGATTTCGGGAAGCAGCTAATTCCTTTGGAATTGATACTGGGGTAAATCACGGACATGAAAAGACCGGAAGCGGGCAACAGATACAGGGCCGCGCCTGGGCCGCCGATCACAGCGCCGATAAAGCAGATCACAATGACTCCGCCGAAAAGTGCCAAGATCTTCGTCCAGTAGAAGCGTTTTAACAGCCAGGCGCCCATAAACACATTATCGTGGAACGGGTTCGCAGGACGACGCGGCCAATTTCGAGTGCAAATGAGTTTAACTACGCTTTGCTGAGGCAGTAGCAGGTTAACTTCCGCAATCCGGAAACATGATCTGCGCCGTTTGATACAAGTATCGCCTCCAGTTGGCCCATTCATGTCCTCCGGTGCTCAAGACCCAAAAATTTCGAACACCCCACTGGTTGAACAAAGCCAGGTCCTTCTGGCCGTTATTTAGGGCGATATCGGTTTCGCCTGCGGCCATGTAGAATGGCACACGGAATAGGTCGTTGGTCTTGGGGTCCTTGAGCAGCGGGGCAAAATTCTCTTCGAACTGCTTCAGATCTTGCGCGTTGATGTGCCCCGAACTGTAGACATACAATTCGCTGAATGTATCCAAATGCGGCAAGCCGGTATGAAGCACAACGAAACCACCCAGGGATAGCCCGGCGAGCGCGCGATTCTCGCGGCTCGCTTTCGTACGATAGTGGCTGTCCACGTAAGGGATGATGTCCTTCAAATACTCCTGTGTACAAGCGTCATCCTTGCCGGGAACCGACGGCGTCGCACTGGCGCATCCATGCGTGTTGGGCATCACAAGGATCATCGGTTTGGCCTTGCCGGCCGCAATCAGATTGTCCAAGATGAACTGTGCGCTGCCGCCCCCTTTCAGGGTTTCCGATGTCCAGTTGGCGTCATCGCCGCCTCCACCGTGGTTTAGGTACAGAACCGGATACCTGGCCGCCGCGTTACTGTCATAGTCCGGCGGCAGGTAAATGTGCATTCGATTGTCAGCGCTCTTGAAGTTTTTGTAAGTCGCCTGTTCCACCTTCCCATGCGGGACATCGGCCTTTGCAAAGAAGGCCGCGTCCGCGTAAGTGGGGAGTGCGGGCAGAATCGGCAGGGGACAGACACCGGCTTTGGGCGCCTTAAATGTGCCTGGAGACGGCTGACCCAGCAGTTGGGAGGTAATACAGACCGTCAGACAAGAAAGCCAGAATATTTTTGGTGATGACATTTTGTTATCTCCGGGCGGATGGAACAACTCGTACCGCGACGCGGCGGCTCTTATAGTCGGTTTCGCCATTGGCTGCCGCGGATTCCGAGATCCACCGAATCTCGGATGCCGCAGCTCCGAGTCCTTTCAGCACCTCTGCCACGCGCTCGGCACGAAGCTTTGCCACCTCGGATTTTTCGATCAATACCTGTCCGTCGGACAGTAGCGTCGATCCTCGGTAGCCCGTCACGTGGACTTCATGCGCCTGGGAAACGCGCGCATACTCGGCGATATCGGTAAGCTGCCTCGTGTTGCGGGCAAACAGAAAGTCGCTGTCGAAGTCGTACTGAATCACAAACTCGCGCTCTAAGAACGGAGGCTCCGGCTTCTTGGGCGGCACGGCAGCGGTGGACACTGGAGCCTGACGCGTAGATGGTCCGGCGGGGCGCTTGGAAGGTGGGGCATCGATCCCGGGCTCGGCCGGAAGAATGGTGTTGCACGCGCGATTCAGTTCAGCCAACACCGAAACGTGCAAGGGCTTCAGCGGAATCCCCCCGCAAACGCGCGGTCCAGGTGCGATGGTTCCCTCTACCAGCGCCTCGTGCAGCAATTGCGGCGGATAGAAATCCGCCGTGATATCCTGCTGGATTCCCAGGAAATACGTTTCTCCCTGGTACTCGGCCAGAAAACACGGAACAGTCTTCGTGTCGTGGACCACGGGGCAGGCCACAAAATTCACGTGCTGTGCCAGGGCTGGCAGTACCATAGTCAGCGCGACGAACAGCCGCATCAGAGAACCCCCAGAAAATTGATCAGATCTTGTTTTTCCCGCTCCGACAGTTTCATGTCGAAGCGGCGATCGTAAAAGTCCACCAGCTCACGAAGCGATTTCGCGGAACCGTTCGAGAAATAGGGAGCCCGCGCTGCCAGGCCTCGAAGCTGCTGCATAACAATGGATCCCACATCCACGCATCGGCCGGAAATCAGCGCGCGCCCGGGATCGCTGGTATAGATCACACGGCCCAGGTATGGGTGAGGTGCCGCATCTTTGTCGCAGGTAATTTTAAAGACCGGCAGTTCTCGCGATTCACTGTAAAGCGGCGGCTCAGTCCAGGTGGGATAGTTCGTGGTGCCCACATCCACCCAGCCGGCCGAAAGATCCTGACCCGTCATCTGCGCGTTGTGACAAGTGGCGCATGTCCTTTTTAGGGGATTTCCCAAGCCGATGGAGTTGATGTGCGTGGCGTCTCGCAGCCAGAATTGCCGGAACATGAAGATGTCGTTGCCTCGTGCCACCGAGGCCCGGAATTCCACTTGCGTGGATTGCGCGGGCTGCTTCCATGCGTCGAACAGTTGAAAGACTGGATCGTAATCGTTGTCTCCGAGCACGCCAGGCCGGTGTTCAAACATCGCGCGCGGGCCCAGTGCCGGTGGACCAGTTGCTTCCGCCAAATTGCCCGCTTCTCGGTCCAAGATCTGCGCTGCGTAAATTTGGCTCTCGAAATCGACGATGCGTTCAAGCGCCGCATTGGACAATGGCGCCTGTCTCTCTTCGTGGTCGCGAGCGGCGGTTCGGGCCTGAGAGCGGAGGCTCGCCTCACGAGCATCGGCCATGAAATTCATACTGACGGGGTGTCCGGTCTCAGGATCCACATCAGCCAGTCCACCCAGTTTCAGGGCGAACTGCGGGGTGGGATTGGTAACGTACTTCAGGTTCGCCGCCATGCGAGGACGCCGAAAGACCGAGACGACCCGATGTGCGCCGTGAAGCCCGTAGGTTGGGCTAGTATTGCAACCGGTGGGATCGCTGACTACGTCAATCGAAAATTCCGGCTTCGCTTTTGCCGGCGGCCAGGGAATGGCCACACGGATCAGTCCGCGATCCAGCAGCAGCGAATGAGAGCTTTCTTTCTCCTGCGGAAGGTCTGGGCAGTTGGCGCCGTCCACGGCGGCAAACAGCGGGTCCTTGCCCTGAGTCGCTTTCCATCGTTCGCGAACGGCGGCAGCCGAAATTGTCATGGCGTAGGCCGGCTGATGGCACGTGACACACGCGCGGCCGTTCGCGCCTAGCGGCTCGAAGAACGGATGGCCCAGCGTGTTTATGGGGCCGGAGGCATTCACAATTCCTAGTTGGCCGCGCTCGTCGGTGAACTGCAATTCTGAGGGCAGCGCGCCTCCCTTGCCAGGCTCGATCCAGCGCGGCAGAGATTGCGGTGAAGCCGTGCCCGCCAGGAAGAGCGCGAGCAAAACTCCTACGCGAGCGATCCGCACTCTTGAAGAGGAATGCCATAGCGCAAGCACCAGCACAAACGTCGCGGCCGCAGCGCCAATGATGAAGTACCAGCCGGCGACGAATGCTCCGCTCCAGTCCCGCAGCAGCCCTAGCATTTGCGGCCCCAGGTAGGAGAAAACGCCGGCTACCATGCTGACCACCCCCATCACGTTGCCCGTTTCCCGACCGCGCAGGACATCCGCCGCAAGCGTGTAGGATTGTTGAATGCCGGCATGTCCCAGCGCCAGCACCAGCGCGGTCCCAACGCGAAAGACCATCAGTTGATGGGATGTCATCGCGATTCCGCCCATCATTCCCAAACCCGCCAAGACAGCCATCACCTTCCAGCGATGGAAGCGATCCATGAGAAATCCGAATAGCAGATTCACGAAGATCGCCAACGCGAATCCCGCGCTGATCAGATACGAGGCGCCGACCTGATTTAGATGAAACAGGGCTTGCGCCGCGGACGGGACGAAGAAATTCGCGCTTAAGCTGCCCATGCCGGCCAAGCCTGACAGCGCGGCCAGTGACCAAACCAGAGGGCTGCGGAACGCACTGACGAAAACTCCTTGGCTGCGATCCGGACGCACCCCAAGAACATTCGGGTCGCGGCGATAAAACACAACAAATATCAGGGCTCCAGCGAGCGCAACTCCTGCGTAGGCGAGAATGCCGTTCCTCCACCCGAAATCGCGTCCAATCACTCCGCCCAAAGGCGCGCCTATCACGGACGCGAACGCGGAAATAGCGCCAAGGATGCCCATGGACGCACCCTGCACGGTGGGCGGGCACGTGAGCGCGACGGCCACCATCACTGAGACAAACGAGAATCGATATCCGGAGAGCCACACCGCCCGTGCACCAAACGCCGCGGCGAAGCCTGGCGCCATGCTCAAAGCCACAAGGCCAGCGGCCACTGTGATCAGTCCCCCGGCGAGCACCGTTCTCTCGCCAAATCGTTTCGCCAGCATTCCTGCCGGGACGCTCCACAGAATAGATAGCAGGCCATACATACCCGCAAACAGACCCATCTGCGCAAAGTTCATATGGAACGCGTCGCGAATGGAAGGAAGCAGCGGAGAGAATCCGAGATTCGACATCTGCAACGCCAGCATGGCAAGCAGAGTTGCCATGTACGGAGCGAGCCAGCGTCTGCCGTTTTTCATAGCCGCTCGAGAAGCACTGAGGCTGAGAGAACGCCCCACTCTGGCCAACGCGTCATTACCACTTCTCCCGCGAGCCCGGTAACTCTTGCGCGGCGCAAAAGTTCCTCCAACGTTACTCGCAGCATCATTCGCGCCAATGGGGCGCCCGCACAACGATGCGGACCGAGGCCAAAGGCAATGTGTTTCTCGATATTCGGCCGATTCAAAATGAACCGGTCCGAATTCTCGAAGACCTCCTCGTCCCGATTCGCGGATGCGTACACCAAAGCGATCGGTTCGTCCTTGTGAATGGTTCGCCCGCCGACTTCCACATCGTGCTTCGCGGTGCGCGCGAACCCGCGATAGGGCGTAAACAGGCGCAGATATTCTTCCACGGCAGCCGGAATCAAATCAGGCTCGTCCCGCAACTGCCGTTCGATGTCCGGATGCTGCGCCAAGTGCACCAGAATACACCCGATCATCACGCTGGGTGCAATCATGCCCACCACGATCATTTGCCGGATGGTCCCGAGAACCAGGTTCTCCGGCAGAAGCTCGCCGTCGTTTCCACGCGCTTGAAGGAGCGCACTAGTGGGGTCCTCGGCGGGATCCCTAGGCTCAGCCTTGCGCATTTCGATGATCAGCCGCGCAAGCCCATAAAGTCGCAGGCTGGTCTCCTTCACAAGACTGTCATCCGCCTCCTGCAAGGCCCGGTTGTAGATCACCGTGGTTTCCTTGATCGACATTGCTAGCTCGGGCGACAGGTGAAAGAACTCCGCAAATACGTGGCCCGGAAGCTTGCGCGTAAATTCGGAACAGACCTCGCCGCCGCCGGAATCGATCAGCGGGTCTAACAACTGGATCGAAATCGCCCGCACCGCCGGCTCCAAGCACCGCATCTTTTTCTCAGTGAAAAACGGATTCAGCGCGCGGCGATATGGAGTGTGGTCCGGCGGATCGAAATGCAGAGGCGGCCTCCGGCCGGTGAACGCAACCTTTGGAACCACGTTTTGCACGGAGGTGATGAAGGTGTCCGGCTGGTGCAGAACGCTGACCACATCCCCGTACCGCAGCAATGCCCAAAAACCATTCCACGCGCTGCTATGCGCCACAGGACAGCGCCGACGCATGTCGCGATACAGGTCATGTGCGCTGGTGAGATCTTCGGAAGCCAGCGGATCGAAGTCGTCGGTCAGCCCAAGTTCCATGACCGGAGTCTAATGGACCAGGAGGTTCGATCGGAAAGAGCTGCGAGGATGTATTCTTAGACGTGGCACGTCTAAGTGCGAGTATGGAGCTGCGCCATCTGCGGTACTTCGTCGCGGTCGCCGAGGAGTTGAACTTTACGGGCGCCGCGCAACGGCTCAACACCGCTCAGCCTTCCCTAAGCCAGCAGATCAGGCAGCTGGAAGTGCACGTGGGCGTCCCTTTGCTCGATCGAAGTAAACGCCACGTTGCGCTCACCGCGGGGGGCGAGCTTTTTCTGCGCGACGCCCGTGAGATATTGGCGCACGTGGAGCGGGCAGGACAGCGGGCCGTGCGCGCGCAGCAGGGGAAACCGGCGGAACTGGTGATCGGCGTGGTGCCAGCGGCCGAGATCAAAATACTGCCCAAGTTGATTCCGCTGGTAGAGCAAAAGCTCCCCAAGGTTCGCCTGGTGTTCCACAACCTTCCATCGGCGGAGCAGAAACGCCTTCTCGCAACTGGATCCCTGGACATCGGGCTTCTCAGGGGACCACTTGAGGATCCGCAGCTGGCTGTCGAACACATCCTATCGGAAAAGCTTGTGGTAGGCCTTCCCGCGAGGCACGCTTTGGCTCGCAAGAAGACGCTTTCGATTCGCCAGTTGAACGAGCTCCCCTTTATCATGGTGTCCCGCGACGGTTCGCCGGAACTGCACGACGCCGTCGGAGCATTTTGCGAACGATCTGGTTTGCACCCGCGCGTGGTGCAGCAAGCGGACAACATTTTGGGCAATCTCAACATGATTCGCGCGGGAATTGGGTTCGCGCTCCTTCCGGATTATGCGGCGTCGATTCTTCCAAAAGGAGTTGTCGTAAGAATGCTGGCGTGGAACCCCACGCCGGTAGTCAGCCTGGTGGTCGCCCACCGTAAAGGAAGGCCAAAGGGCGAGATCTTGGCGCTTATGAAACTGCTGCGGGAGTCGTTTTCCACGTAGTATAGAGCCTGTGCGTCATTCCGCCAGGGGCTGGGTTCCTTCCTTCGCCGCCACCATCGTCGCGATGATGGCGATCCAAATGTCGAGCCTGGGCTTTTCGCCTCTGCTGCCTGCGATCCAGAAGGACTTCGGACTTAATTATTCACAGATAGGCCTGTTCACAGGCCTCTACGGTCTGGTGGCTATGGCAGTGAGTGTGCCCGCCGGCATTCTAGCGAAGCGCGTTGGAGAGAAGCTCGCGCTTTTCGCGGGACTGTTAGGGGTGGCGCTCGGGCTGTTGCTGCTGAGCCATGCGTCCTCGTACCAAGGCGCGCTTGGGGCTCGCGTGGTTTGGCTAATCGGATATCGAGTGGCGTTCGTTTGTGTCATGACGTCCATCGCTTTGGTTGCACCGGCCGCGTTTCGCAGCACGGCGATGGGAATCCTCGGTGCGATGGCGTCACTCGCGTCGGTAATCGGCGCGCCATTCGGCACCATCATCGCGGAGCCTTACGGATGGCGCGGGGGGATCGTCGGGTTTGCCTTGATGGCACTGCTGGGCGCCGCTGTTTTCTGGTTCGGCTACAAAAGCGGCAGGGGCAGCGGCGAGGACTCATTTCACGCGCATGGTCCATCGATGCCAACGAGGAGCGCATTCCGCACGCCCGTGGTCTGGAGCATGGTGCTGCTCGGGTTGATCAACATGGGCGGCTTCAGCGCGACGTTCTTTGTGCCGTCGGCGGTAAGGTCGACCTTTCATCTGGGCGCATTGCAGAGCGCCTATCTGATCAGCGCCAGCTATGTCGTAGCAATATTTATGAACCTTCTGTTCGGTTACTTCTGCGATGCGTTCGACCGCTGGGACATGATGATCTGGCTCGCCGCGGTCTTGATCCCTGCGTGCTTCGCGATGATGATCCCGAATCTGCTCGCGTTCCGCATAGCCACGGCGCTCGTGATTTCACTCGGCCTCTGCGCGACAAATCAGATCTTCGCGCTAGCTGGCGATGTCGTGGGACGAAGCGAGCTGGGGCCGGTGATGGGCGTGGTAGGCCTGGGTGGGGGCGTCTTCGGATACGTGGGACCGCAGGTCTTAGGGTTGTTGCGCGATCACACGGGCGGGTTCACGGCGGGCTGGTATTTTGTTGCGGCCGGGGTGATCGTGTCTCTGATTGAAATTGTGTTTCTGAGGCGCTATAGCCGTGCCAGAAAACGGGCGACTGTTTGACGCATGGCAGGGCCGTCCCATCCACGCGCATCCACCATGTCGGCGGCAATCGGAAGAACTGGAATACCGTTGCTTTCGAGCGCCCGCTCGATGAAACGATTGCCCGTGGCCGACGGCCTGGTGCCCAGCGGCTCCAGCACCAGCGCCGCATCGATACGGTGTTTCTTGGCCTGATCGACAATCCATTCGTTGGCCCAAGGCGGATTGTGAAGTTGCTCGTTGAAACTGACGGTGCGGCTGGCAAGCGCCCGCAGCGGATCGTCCAGGCCGTAGCGAATGTATCCGTCCGGCCCGAAGGCCAAATACATGGACCAAACGAAAACGGCGCCGTATTCTTCTTCGAACGCTGTGTAGAAAGCGGTATCGTGCCATAGCCCGGCGCCCACCCACATCAGGCGCAAGCGTTCGGACGGAAATGCCGCGATGCCCGCGTCTACACGCTGCTTCACTTCATCGCGAAAGGAGCGCGCGTGCGCGATGGCCCATTCACTGCCGCGCAGCCATTGCGCCGCCATGACGTTGCTTACCTGCTCGTGCATTCGGACTGGTGTTCTGGGGGCGGTGCAAATCATATCGCGGACCTCTTCGAAATACTCCTCCTGCCGGTTGACGCCTTCCATCAGAGCGCGCAGGCGTTCCAAATCGAAGCCGTTTCCAGTGACTATTTCGAGGGTTGAAATGAGCGAGCGAAACTGGACGACCATGAAATCCAGGCGGTGATCTTCGAAAAGCTCTCTCCAGCGGCGGCGGCTCAGTTCCCACCAACGGGGAGGAAGCTGGGATGCACCTGGAGCATCCAGGGGAACGAACGGTGCACCGAACTGGCTGGCCCAGGTTTCGAAGACACGCTGGATGCAATCGCACGTTAGCCTGGCGGAAAGCAGGGCAGGCTTTGGCAGACCGCCCCACGGGGCTTGCGTGGGATCGCCGGCGATGGTGGATGCCAGGGTGGAGGCAAGTGACAGGCTGCAATAGCGGCACAAGCCGTCGTGGTAGCCCATGGCGTTCAGGTTATCCAGATAGTAGGGCGCGAGTCGCTTGGCGGCCACCATCGCCGCCCACCATTGATTACTCACCACGGGAACGTCCATCGCGTGAAACAGTTCGAGCGGCATGTCGGCCTGCACGATGGCGTACGGCTTCTGCTTTTCAAATACGTCCGCGCGCAGTTTAGCAAACCAGGCCTTCTGATGGGCAGCGGCGCGAGCGGTACACTCCAATTGCTTTTCAGCCATATGGATCAACCAGGAGCCAGGCTTTCGACAAACGTGCCGATTTCATCCGAAGATTCGTCGCGCAGCATCAAGTGGGGAATCATGCGCGCGTCAAGCGACGCTCGCCAACGGGGATAGTCCCAACCCAAGACATCGTCCTCGTGTGGCAGATAAAAGATGACGCCGTCCACTTCAGCGGCCTTACGAAGGAACCAGGCATCGGCCACTTCGGAGGGAAAAACGCGCGGACTCGGTACATCGAAATAGTACTTCTCGAAAATTGCGCGGATGGGATCGATGGTAGTGTCGATATCGAGGCCAGCGGCGCGTGAGCCCCACCAATCGTCTTCGGCCACGACGATCGCGCCATGGGATTCGATGGCCTCGCAAAAATCAGGACTGTCAAGCGGCGTTCCTTTGATAAGAATCCGCGGGCCCGCGAGCGGCGGTCGCATCTGGATCTCACGGAGAGCCTTTTGCGCAAGCAACGCATATTCGCCACGATCCATAAAGTACCAGGCTCCGATCAGCACCAAAGCTTCGGAGCCCCTGAGCCTGGGAGCGTGACCTTCTCTCTCTTGCAACAACCCGCGGATTGCGTGGCGCGCGGCGTTTCCTTCGGCGATGGCATTTGAAAGCGCCTCGGCTTCGATAGTTTGACTCATCAGGCGCTCTAAGGAACGTTTCAGTTCATGAGTACGCGCCAGTCCGTAGGCCTTGGCCTCGGCTGACCTGGCGTGCAACAGGTTATAGAGGATCGCCTCGGGCGCCCGTTCCGTGCCTTGACGAACCACCTCGCGCAGGTAAAGGAAGAGTTTGTGCTCCTGCTCAGAGGTTCTGGGTATGACAACCGCGCTCACGACCGCGCTTTCCCGAGAGATCAGGAAATCGAACACAGCTTTCATGCGCGCGCTGAAAACACCTTCCATATAGCGATCGGCCAATGGGGTGTGGGACCGGTACGGGCTCAAAAGCATGGGCTGGGACCCGGCGGCTCGCAGCAGTTCCCAAGGCACAGTATTGGAGGTCACACCGATAACCGGCAGCGGACCTCGCGACGGAACCGCTCGTTCGCTATACATCTTGGCGAGCGTCGAGATCAGATCACGTGCCTCGTTTTCAGCTCTTCCAAGCGGTCCGCCGAATAGCCGAGCCAGTCGCAATACACTTCACGATTGTGTTCTCCCAACTCCGGCGGAGGCGCGTCAAAGCCGGCTTGTGCGCGGGAAAACTTGATCGGCATGCCCATTCCGTAGACGTCCTCAACAATGCCGTATTTCGGATGGGCTAGCGGCACCGTCTCACCGCGCGAAACGACACGTGGGTCGCGTACCGCATCCCGCGGGTCGCGTACTTCAGCGGCCGGTACGCCGAAGGCTTCGAGCGCGGCTATGACTTCAGCGCTGTTTCTGGAACAGCTGAAGCCTTCGACAATCGCGTCCAACTCCGATACGTTCATCACGCGGTCATCCCGCTTGCCAAAGCGGGCGTCGCTGATGAGGTCTGGGCGGCCCATGGCTTGGAATAGCGAATGCGCGAATGCTTCTGTCGGTGCGCAAATGGAAACATATCCGTCATTCGTCCGGTACATTCCGAACGGAGCCAGACGCGGCACAGTTAGGCCGGTTCGTTGCGGGACTCCGCATCGATCGAGAAGATCAAAGGGTTCGCCGGATACCAGCATCGTCATGACGCCCAGCATCGAGACATCCACATGCTGGCCGATTCCCGTGCGTTGCGCCTGATGGATGGCCGCCAGTACGCCGATCACGCCAAACAACGGCGCGGCGAGATCCGCGAATGGCACGCCGATGCGCACCGGAGGATCGCCAGGACCGCCGGAAGTCATCATCACTCCACTGAGCGCTTGAATGATTGCGTCCATCGCTTTGCCGGTTCCCGGATCGCCCTCGCTTCCGAAGCCGGTGATGGAGCAGTAGACGATTCGCGGATTCACTTCTTGCGCAAATGTGTAGCCTGCTCCCAAGCGCTCTAGCGTGCCCCGGCTGAAGTTTTCCACGATGACGTCTGCCCGCTCCACCAGATCGCCGTAGATGCAGCGCGCCTCGGGATGCTTCAGGTTCAACGTGATGCCCTGCTTGTTGCGAAGCCGGTTGAGAGCGGAAACGGAGACATCGTCGGCATGTTGCCGCGCCAGCGTTCCTCCTTCGGAGCCGAGGTAGGGCGCATTGGAGCGGCAGCTATCGCCCCCGCCGATCGGGTTTTCGATCTTGATAACTTTGGCCCCCAGTCCGGCCAACAGCAGAGTGGCAAAAGGTCCTGCTAGCGCAGTGGTCAAATCGAGAACTGTGATGTCTTCCAGCGGGGTATTCTTCATCTCGAAATCATCTGGATAATAACATTCGACGCCAAGGGACCAGTGAATGACCCTAAGTCATCCTAAACCATCCCAATCGGTAGACTCACAAGCTTTTTACTATCAGTCATACCCGCTGACTCCAGATCACTTGGCCACGTCGGGAGGCGGCCTGAAAAGGCGGGCTCCTGCGGAACTGGTGTCTACCGGAACTTCGAAACGACAGGGCTACGGGTAGGTCGAGTGACGACATGGAACCCAGGAATCGGTCGTGCTTTTTGGTGCGGACTGGCCCCGGACTGTAGGGACTTTTGTAGGGACTCTCCTTCAAAAAGGCAATAAAAGCTGAGCAAACCGGGGAATGCCCGTTAGACCGTAGAAATTAGCGACTCCCGCTCGAAGCCTTGATAGGCTGAGAGCAAATTTTCTTTCGCGAGAAAAAGGAGAGTCGCTATGAAGAAACCATATCAGATTGAATCGCAGCGAGCTGTGAAGCAGCTCGAAGCAATGGCCGCGGATGG